>Ga0214923_10005106_pt1 | contig 15436 bp, 12 predicted proteins | sample LL1510_MetaG_FD_177993 | JGI IMG/M metagenome (GOLD analysis project Ga0214923, IMG submission 177993) | Freshwater microbial communities from Lake Lanier, Atlanta, Georgia, United States - LL-1510 | ecosystem: Environmental > Aquatic > Freshwater > Lake | place: USA: Georgia | collected...
TTTTCGTACTCGAAAAATATCAAAATTCCCTTCAAATCCCAACGCAAAGTGCGCAGGCACTTTGCTTCACTTGCGCAAACACAAAAGTGCCCTGAAGGGCACCTAAGCGTGTTTGCGCGAGTGATGGATGGGGGGATTTGGTCACCTCGCTCGGTCGTCGTCACTCCCTCACTCCTCGACCCCGGAATTTTGATTTTTCGTACTCGAAAAATATCAAAATTCCCTTCAAATCCCAACGCAAAGTGCGCAGGCACTTTGCTTCACTTGCGCAAACACAAAAGTGCCCTGAAGGGCACCTAAGCGTGTTTGCGCGAGTGATGGGATTTGAACCCACGGCCTTTCCCGTGACAGGGGAACGCTCTAACCAGCTGAGCTACACCCGCTTCTGGATACATGGTTTTTACTGCTCTATCAAAAAGACTTCTTTTTCTTCGCAAATAAAGACTTGTATCGGGTGCATTATGATACACGATACGATGGAGCGCAAGACTGCTTTTTTCCCAATGTTTGTCTCAAGGCTAAACCTTGCGATATGAAACCAAAAGCACTCTCATCATTTATCTCATTTTATTTTTCCACCACTGAACGAGAATAATTCCGATTGAAACTAGAATAAAAATTGCTGTTGTTATTAGAGCTAGCCCACTTTTCCAATCAGAGTCCTGGAGACTTTCCTTTACAGGGGCAACCGAAACAATGGCTGTTGAAACTATTATCCATGGAAATGAAAATATTTTCCATGCATTAAAAACTTCTTCCTTCAACCTCAACAAAATGAGGCTGAAAATAAGAAGGGCCGGCGCCCAAAAGATTGCAAGTGCAAAATTATGATATGGATCTCGACAGTTAGCAGAGTACTCAGAACATAAACCTGAAAAACGCGAAAACATTGCAGCAATAAAAAATATTGTTACAAAAATTGAAAATACTAGAGTATTTCTGAGAGTAAGCATAAACGTTATTTAACCCCCACCGTCACCCCACACACCTGCCCGCTACCAAGTTTAGCATACAGACGGTACCAGAAACCTGGTGCAATACCCTTTGTCTTCCAGGCATACCGGTAGGCATTGCCCGCGTTCTGATACGCAGCACCTGTATCCTGGGGCTCAGCGTAGAGAGATTCATTAATCGGAGTATTAAGGGAACTACCGCGCTCGGGAGTAAGCCAGAGGGGTGAGGTTGTAGCGGTGATGATTCTGTTATATGCATCACGGAAGGTAAATTTGACGGGAATAGTACTGCCCGATTTGAAGATACTGCGGTTGTGTTTCGCGTGCTTTCTCTCTCCCCTCTGATTTTTATGATGACCTACTTCACGGCCACGACTGTTTAGTGGCTCTCCAAAACCGTCGCATCGATACATGATTGCGAGCGTGCCTGTTGCAAATGCAAACTGACAGTTACTTGAAGAAAGAGTTCCCATAGTACACGTAATTGGATACAGACCAACAGAACTTGTAGCGGTTGCAGTTGTTGTGCGGATAGGGGTCCCCGTCACATCATTCGGAGTCGAGCTGCTGTAACCAGAGATGGATGCAGTGAACTGTGGCAGTGCTGCGCCCGTAATTATGGTCTTGTTGTCTGCCGTTGCGGTAAGAATCGGTTTCGGAGGAATTGGCGGTACGATGATGGCTCCCCGCTGCGCAGTAAGAACGGTATCGATGCTACCGTTTCCATCATAATCAACGTTAAGGGTTGAGCTTGCCGTGGGCGAAGTGACTCCATCAACAAACAGTGTTGCGATGGTGGAGGTAGATGTTGGCACTACTGCAAAGGTTGTCGTTCCAACAGTCATATTACCATCCACGTCTTTCACATCAAGGGTAAAGGTGCCACTTCCGGTACCGCGCATGACTACATTCCCTACAAGATTTTTTGGCACCGAAATCCACTGCACTTCGCCGAAGCGCTCATATCGAACATTGCTATTGCCTACCATTGAGCTCGTGGCCGTTCCACCGGTATATACGCCGTTTACATCTTGAAAACCGAGTGTGAGTGGTGAATGGAGGATGAAGTGGAGGCGTTCTCCCGAAAGAGCATATGACGGACGAGAGATGGATACATTGAGTGGAAGACTGCTTTCTGAATTTGTAAGTAACGAATCGAGAAGCGTGCGTAATGATGGAACTCCTAAAATGTTCGCATGGGTAAATCCATTCGGGTACAAGTTTATCCAGTACCGAGTTATCGGTGCGCCATTACCCCAGAGGGCACTTGATTCAATCACCGTCCCATCACCATCAACGACTAGCCGCGGATTGAGAGTAATTTCATTTGAATACGAAGGAAGAATACATCCAGTCAGGGTAAAAACTCCACACCCAGAGATTTTTTTACTATACTCAATTCCTGCAAGCGTCTCTTGACCCCACCCTGCAATTGCAACCACCTTGATATTTGCAGGTGGAATCCATGAGTCTACATTATTGTGAACCGCGGTAGCATTATTGATTAAAGTAGCGTCTCCAATACTTGGAGAACCTGTATCGGAAAATGCTGGCACCGGACGAGACGGATCAGTGATGAATTGATTGAGTTTTGCTTGATTGTTGATACTTCCACCATATGCCGAGTACCACGCAGGCTGAGCTTCTGGATTAAATGTAATAACTGGATCACTGGTATATGAAAAATAGTGTGCAGAAGGGAGAAGGTTATAAGCAAACGGAGATTGTCTACCCAAATATCTTGCTTCAGCTTGAGATATTGCAAAATCAATAACGTTGTTAGGTATTGCTTGGTTTGCACCATGCAACAAACCACCCACTGCAACTGGTGTTCCTAACTGCGGAACAGCAACTAAAATAAGTTTATCGACGTACTGGGTGTATTCCGGACGCAAAAGCAGAGTCTTCGCAAGCAAACCACCGTTTGAATGCGCAACAATAGTGACTTTGCCTGTGCGCGAAGTGGAAGCAAGGCGCTTCAACTCTTGAATTATATATGGCGTTGAGGTTGCAGCGTTTATGCCTCGATAGTAAATCTTGTCCCCGATTTGGTTTCCATGCGTCAGAAGGTCTTCGTAATCGAGTCGCCAATCGTATGCAATCGGCTTCCAATCGACTATCTTGGCTGAGGACTTGAGCACATCCATGTCGTGCGCAAATGGCGAATACACTGAAAAAGTTCCGTAAGCAGTAAGAAGAATTCCACCATCTTTCACATATACCGTGTTTGCACTCGCCTGATTCGTCATATCGAGAGAATTGATATCTGAATTTTGAATTGGTGGCCAAATCTTGTTTTCTGAACCAGATACATTGTCGTACATTTTAGACGACTCAATCCCCGGCAAGAACATCACATTCGAATTGCAGCCACCTGCAGGAGGATTTAGATCACCTGGTGTGCAGTACGGAGTCGTTGTCGGTGTTACATGAAACACATTTACATCGTCAAAGCGTAGGTCTTCGCTCGGCGGAACAGCGTTTTGGGAACCAAGTGCTACCGTGCCATAGGTGTCGTTGTTTGGGTTTGCTGAGACTATCCAAGAGCAAGATGAAGTTGCGAGCGTGTTATAGAGGTAACAAAACTCTTTGTTCGGTGTCGTCGTTCCATTGCGCCACGCGATTGAAATCGAATGCCAGACATTTTGTGCAAACCCGAGCGGCGACGCGCCGACCGCAACGGCACTACTTCCGCTTCCCGAGCAAAATCCGTTGTCATCTCCGCCCTGACATACCTGAAAGAGAACATTGGTCGTGTATACAAAATTGGGATTCGAAGCTTTCCAGTAGACAACTGCCTGCCCTTCGGCGAGTGGCGTGCCCGTCTTGTGCACCCGAGCACGTGTGTCGGGTGTTACATACACTGCACCGCTGCCCACATGTGTGTCAGTCGAAGTGGCAACCAAGGGTGACTGACTAGACGTCACAAACCAACCAGAATAACCACTCTCAAAATCATCAACAAACGGAGTCGCAACATCGGCATACACAAACAACGGAAAGGAGAAAAGCGAAACAAGCCACAAGGACTTTTTCATGTGAGAATCGTAGCACTGGAGTCATGCTTGTACAAGAATACTGATGGCGCCTTTTATGCTTGAAAGAAAACGTTTCAGTAAATGTGAGTGACGCCAAAAAAATTATTCCTTAAAGCGCACCAACTCCTTCTGCTTCAAGACACCCCCACAATCCAGTCACAAAGAACGTTGTGCAGGTGATCCGAGCTTGCCTTCTCGCTTGGGTTGAAAGTGAAGGCGCCCCGTTTTTCAAGATCACGCACAATAGGCTCAATGCGTGCAATCAGTGCATTCATTGCAACTTCAAGCTGCCAATGGTCGAGATTCATTTTTGGATCGGTCGCGTGTAACACTCGCGCGGCTTGGCTAAGAATAACGGTTCTTACGTCAATTGTCTTGTTGCACTTTCGAGCGCAAGCTCCTCAGACGTCTTCGGTTTTGGCATTGAATCTATCATATATAAATGAGATTTTCTTACGAGTTACGTAAATAAATCCTACTTACAGTATATAACATGAAACTCTATGCCAGTTCAGAAAGTACTTGCGCCACTTTGTCCGCGTTGTGGCGCACCACATCTCCCTCTTCTGAAACAAAGTCTTCTGCAATCAAATGTTCTGCATACTGCTTCGCCGCATCGTCACAGACCATCGGGAATTGTTTTGCCTCTTCGTAACGTTTCAATACTCCAGCATCAATTTCACCGGTATTGCACAGTGCATAATCAAAACGCTCGATACCTGAATAGTGCACCAATTCCCGCAGCATATCTGATGCTTTGAAATTAGTAGTCTCGCCCCACTTGGTCATGAGGTTACATACCGCTACTTTTTTCGCCTTACTTTCCCTGATGCTTGTTTTCATACCATCCACCACCAAGGACGGCACAATCGATGAGTACAAATCTCCCGGCCCAAACACAATGAGGTCAGCTTCGCGAATTGCTGTTTCTGTTTCTGGATAAATGGTTGCATGCGGTTCGAGGCGAATTTCTTTGATCGCGACATTACCATCATGTTTTGGTACATCAATGTTGGTTTCGCCACGGATTTCAGTGCCGTCAGCAAGTGTAGCGCACACATGTGCGTTGTCAGTCGAGACCGGGAGTACAGTACCTTTTATATTCAAAAGTTCCGACGCTTTGCGAATCGCCTCGACTTCGTTGCCATAAATAGAGGTAAGTGCAAGGAGAAATAAGTTACCAAAGCTGTGATCGTGGAGAGAGCTTCCCTCTTTTTCAAAGCGAAACGCAAATAATTTGCGCAAAATATCTGCTTGTGCGCCATCTGAGAGCGCGAGGAGTCCGCGACGCACATCACCCGGCGGCAGAACGCCGAATTCGTCTCGCAGCACTCCGGTTGAACCACCGCTATCAAACATGGTAAAAACCGCTATAATCTCGAGCGGCAATTCTTTGAGAGCCTTCAGGAGCATAAAGCCTCCCGCGCCCCCTCCTATGCGGACTACTTTTTTCACTCAAATATACTAGCGCTTTATGCCGTATTTTGCGAGGATGGGTACTAAGGTCGCAATCGGGAGTCCCACAATCGCATAAAAGTCCCCCTCAATTTTGTCGATAAACGTTGCTCCGGTTTCTTGCGCGGTATACGAGCCCCCCGCCTGTAATGGTTCACCGCTTTCTACATATGCCTCAATTTCTTCAGAGGCGAGTTTTCGAAAATGCACCTTGGTCGTGACCGTTTTTACCGTTTTCTTTCCCGTTTTTGTATCGATGACCGCAATACCGGTATGAATCGGATGCCATTTCCCGGAAAGCATGTTGAGCACGTTATATGCACGATCTTTCGTGTGCGGTTTTCCTAAAAGCTCACCTTTATATTCTGCAAACGTATCGGCACTCACAATGACCGCATCTGCGTGTTTTATGGCAACACTCTGTGCCTTCCCCAACGCAAGGAATGCCGCCAATTTTGCCGGAGGCATTTTAAGGGTCATGTCTTCTTCGTAATCTGGTTTTTCGATTGTAAAAGGAATGCGAGCTTTCTCGAGAATTGTTTTTCGCCAATGCGAAGTCGAAGCGAGAATCAGTTTGCGCATACGAGTAGTATACACAGTCACCCACACTTGCGTGCGTACGCGCCCATGCTAGGATACTCTCACTCACCCCATAGGTATCAAGAGAGTGGCGAGAGATTTGGCTCGATGACCCACCAGCAACTGGCTCTAACGAGTGCTGTGCTTCCAACCCGAAAGGGAGCGATGCAATTACAAACGCACTCTCCCCGCTTGGGGGAGATTGTTTATTAATAGGCACTAGCCACTTATGTCCAACAAATTGTTTGACTATTACACGACAGAATCAGTCACTTCTGGTCACCCTGACAAAGTATGTGACCAAATTTCTGATGCAATTTTAGACGAATGTCTTCGCCAGGACCCACGCTCTCGCGTAGCAGTGGAAACCTTTGGCTCTCACGGCACACTCATGATCGGTGGCGAGGTAACCACTAATGCAAAGGTGGATTATGAGAAAATCGCACGCAAGGTATACAAAGATATCGGTTATACCGAGAAATTAGAGGTGCTTGTCACCGTCGCGCAGCAGTCAGGCGATATCGCGATGGGAGTCGACACGGGCGGTGCGGGTGATCAGGGCATCATGTATGGTTATGCAACTGATGAGACAAAAGAAATGCTGCCAAAAGGGGTAGTTCTTGCACACGCACTTGCACGACACCTCGAAAAGCTTCGCCGTGATGGTACACTTCCCTGGCTCAAACCAGACGGTAAAACACAGGTAACGATTAAAAACGGCACGGTCGTCACGGCACTCTGCTCGACCCAACACGATAAAAAAGTATTACAGGAAGAGATACATGCCGCGCTCAAAAAACATCTCTTCACACCCGTTCTTGGCTCGATTAAAGACATCGAGATTTTGGTAAATCCGACGGGCGCATTCGTGCTCGGAGGATTTGCAGCCGACGCGGGTCTCACGGGACGCAAAATCATGGTAGACACGTACGGTGGACTTCTCTCTCACGGCGGCGGTGCATTTTCTGGTAAAGATTCTACGAAAGTAGACCGCTCGGCAGCGTACATGTGCCGCTTTGTTGCAAAAAACCTTGTTGCACATGGTTATGGCAAGGCGGTACAAACCGGTGTCGCTTATGCTATCGGTCGCGTTGAACCGGTGATGGTGTTTGCCTTTAATGAAAAAGGCAAAGACCTCTCAAAAATTGTGAACAAACATTTCGACTTTCGCCCGAAAGCGATCATTGAGCGCCTCGGTTTGCGTAATCCCGTTTTCCGCGAAACAGCAGCCTATGGACACTTTGGTGTCAAAGGCCGCACCTGGGAAGAAATAGTCAAACTCTAAAAGTCTCTGGGGACAAAAAATACTCGGTTTTCCGAGTATTTTTTGTCTGCGCGGACACATGAAAGAAAATGCAGATACTTTCGTCTTATATACTGTGAGTCAATTAGTAAGCTAGTTTTGACACTATGAAAACAACTATTAAAAGTGCCACAACCGGCATGGCCATGCTTTTGGCACTCGTGCCCGTTCTTGCATCAGCAGATACGGTAAGCGACCTTCAGGCGCAAATTCAGAATCTAATGAGGCAACTGAAGAGCTTACAACAACAGCTCTCGCAGGCGCAAGCATCGTCAACCGACACGACGACCCCGTGGAATAAGCCGCGCTGGGGAAATGCATCTTCAACCACGGGAATGCCGCCCGGATTATCTGATTGCCCCGAGATCAAGCGTGAACTCAAGCGTGGGATGCGCAGTGATGACGTAACGGCAGTGCAACAGTTCTTACAGCAAAATCCTCAATCAGGCTTCACTGGACAACCGACTGGTTTTTTCGAAGAAATGACTGAACGTGCCATGAAGAAAATGAAGGGGGTTATGGGAGTTGGCCAGAGCGAAGACCTGCGCTCTCTAATGAAAGATTGCCTGAAGGAGCGCCGTGAAGATCGCAAAGAGGAGCGCTGGGAAGACCGTCAGGGCATGGGTGAAATAGTGCGCGGCATGATTGCCGGCACCGTGCAGTCAGTTGGTACAAACTCATTTATCGTTGTTGTACCAATGAGTTCAACAACTCGTATTGTGACAACGACGGCTTCAACAACCTTTGAAGTAAAGCCGAGCGCAACCTCGGCCGCGACAACGGGATCTATTGCAAACATTGCCGTTGGCGCGATGGTTATGATCCGCGGCCAAGTACAGGCTGATAAAAGTATCACTGCTGCTTCAGTCATCATTCTCCCCGCAGGCATCCTTCCCCCAATGCCTTCCCTGGGAGGATTTATGGGCGGCATGATGGGTACCATGAAAAATATAATGGGCGGTCCTGAAGACAAACCCGATCGAGGCGGAGACGATCGCTAGGTTTCTCAACCACCGCACAAAAAATCCGCCATATGGCGGATTTTTTGGTACCTTAAAAAATCTTATGAATGATCCACGTCAAGAATGAAAATACTAACGATCCAAGGAGTACCGGAATAACACCATCGATGCTAAAGCCCGGCACAGCGAGAGTCATCCCCCAAAAGAGGAGTGCATTCAGTACAAACGACGAAAGACCTACGGTGAGAAACGTGATCGGCAGCATCACTATTTTCAAGACCGGTTTTACCGAGAGCGAGAGTGCCACCCACACAAACGCAACAAGTGCGAAGGTCTGCCAGCCTCCTGATACGGTAATTCCCGGTATTGCATAGACAGTAGCGTAGAGCGCAAAAGCCGTAAAAATGACCCGGAGAACAAGGTGCACCATATACTAGTACAGTAGCACACCACCCGCTCATGCGAGCGGGTGGTGTTTATTGGTAGCCGAGAATACCTCGCTGCTTTGCAGCGGGGATGAGAGGCTGACTATCTGTGGCGGCGGCCGCCTCCTCTTCCAAACAACAGCCTGGTGTTGCCCGTGAAATACCCGCAGAGTTTTCTGCGGGGATACACGGGCAACCTGTTTTATTCTTCTTCGCGACCAAATGGATCAGCTACGCTCGCTTCTGCCTCCAGATCATCCTCCTCTTCGTATGAGTCATCACCGAGCGCATCTACCAGCGCTGCATCTGAAACTTCTGCTTCAGAATCATCTTTGTGATCATCATCGTGTGCAAACATAAACAATGAATATATCAAACTAACTTCTAACACCGCTATCGTACTAATCTCTCACATCAACGCAAGAGCCCCGGAAGCGGACAGATGTGTATAACTTAAATTTTGCGTATAATCAACCGATGCAGGCGCATGATCCGGTCACGGAGCATTTTCGTTTGACACCTCAACAGCAGAGCGCTTTGCGAGTTCTTGGGATTCGCACGCTCACCGATATTCTCTACCACTTTCCATCGCGTTACGAGCGGGCGGGACAGCATACGAACACCGAAGCCCTGGTACCCGGATCAAAAGTCACGCTCTTTGGCATCCTCTCGAAACTCGAAGCAAAAAAGCTCTGGAAAAGCCGCAGACCTGCAACAGAAGGTTATTTTGAAGATGGTCGCGGCAGGGTAAAAGTGATGTGGTTCAACCAACCTTATATAGCTAAAATGGCTCCGCAGGGCGTGCCAGTGCAACTCACTGGAACGGTGGGTGGAAGCGCTGAGCGGCCCTATATTTCAAACCCTGAAATCATTCCATCGCCCATTGCGCCAACGGGATTGTTCCAGAGTGAAGGGGAACAAAATCAATTATTTCCCGTATATCCGGAAAGTCGCGGCATTACGAGTCTCTGGTTTTATCATGCAGTAAAAAAAATAATTCAATTCGGCGCCCTCCCCACGCTTGGTGATCCGATTCCAGAATTAGTACGCAATCGCTATAACCTCCCCTCTCTTTCCGACGCACTGATCTGGATTCATACGCCAGAAAAAGAATCACATGCTCTCACTGCACGCAAACGATTTGCATTTGAAGAGATTTTTGTGATTCAGACTGTTCGCGCACAAGAGCGCGTGCAAAACAATACGCTGCATGCATTCCCAATTCTCGACGCACCAAAATCAGTCGAAGAATTTATCGTAAGCGCCCCGTTTCCGCCGACGCGCGCACAAAAGCGTGCTATTTCTGAAATTATTTCTGACTTCACGAAACAGCACCCCATGGCACGACTCCTTGAAGGCGACGTGGGTGCCGGCAAGACATGGGTCGCCGCGGCAGCTTCGTACGCTGTCGTCAAAAGCCGCCCCCCGTCGCGCAATTCAGGGACACTCCAAGTCGCGTACATGGCACCGACTGAAATTTTAGCGCAACAACACTTCGAATCATTCATTCAGTATTTCAAACATTTACCGATAAACATCGGACTTATTACCGGCTCAAGTGCATGGAAGTTTCCTTCGAAGAGTCATCGTGACAAAGCAACACCAATTTCTCGCGCTCAGCTGTTGAAATGGGTAAAGAATGGCGAGATCGCGATGCTGATTGGCACCCACGCGCTGATTCAAAAGAGTGTGCAGTTTCAAAATCTCGCGCTCTGCATCGTAGACGAGCAGCACCGCTTTGGCACGGCCCAGCGTCGCGCGCTCGCACGGAAATCCTCAATAGCACCGCACTTTCTCTCTATGACCGCAACGCCTATTCCCCGCACACTTGCACTCACACTCTACGGCGACCTTGACCTTTCTATCCTCGACGAGTTGCCGCCCGGCCGCGTAAAAATCACAACACATATTGTGGAAACGAGTGAGCGCGAAAAGGCATACACCACGATCCGTACTGAGCTGAAAAAAGGGAGGCAAGCCTATGTGATCTGCCCACGCATTGACGAACCTGATCCGAGCAAATGGAATGCCGTACAGGCAAAGTCCGCAAAAGCCGAACGCACACGACTACAGAAGGACATATTTACCGAGTACAATGTAGGACTCCTCCATGGTGGTATGAAAGCAAAAGAAAAAGATGCGGTGATGGAAGATTTTACCCAGAAGAAAATTGATGTCTTAGTTGCAACGTCGGTTGTGGAAGTGGGTGTTAATGTGCCAAATGCAACCGCAATCATGATTGAAGGAGCTGAGCGGTTCGGACTTGCGCAGCTGCACCAGCTGCGCGGACGCGTGCAGCGCTCGTCGCATCCACCAGTGTGTTTTTTGGTACCCGAAAAAACCGGCGCTGCCGCAATGAAGCGATTGAAAGCGCTTGAAAAAAGTTCAGACGGATTCGCGCTCGCCGAAACCGATCTCGAAAACCGTGGTGCAGGCGACCTGTTGGGGCGTAAGCAGTGGGGTGTGACCGATGTTGGTATGGAGGCGCTTCAAAACATGAGACTCATCACTGCAGCGCGAGAAGAAGCACAGAAACTAGTTGCACATAACGCTACACTCTCGGGTCTCTCGCCTCTTCGCGAGCGAGTTGAACACATTGCACACATTTTGCATCGAGAATGATTAAAGTGAGATTGTTGTTACGCTCACTTGATCGAGAAGCGGTCCACGCTTAACAGTGATAGTGCGCACTCCTCCCGTTGCATATGTATGCACGACTGTCTCTTGTACGACACCGGCTGAACACGACCCTTGCGGCCGCCCGGTATGAGCACTGCCGTCTCCCCAATCAACATCAAATGCAGTACATACCGATGGCACCGTAAACTGAACTTGCACTGCCAGTCGATTTCCACCAACATTGGGAGTGACACCAAGATCGGGCGAGACTACCGCATTTGTTGTACTGTTCGTGCTCACACTTCCCGTGCCAGTATTAGTACTAGCCGATCCTTGGGAAACAAGGATTTGTGCTGTTCCTGCTACTGTTGAACCAGGACCTCCTCGATACAAGACTGCGTTGTACGTTCCCGCGTTTTGATACACATGCGTCGTACTAAACGTCTGAGCGTTGCATGAAGCAGGATACTGCATCTGCTGCGACTGTCCGTCGCCAAAGACAATGGTATAAAACCCTCCGCCGCACGATGCACTGCCATTTATTGTCCCCGAAAATGTGACTGAAAGCGGCGATCTACCACTTGTCGCGCTTGTCTGCAGTGAATCAAGGGTTGTCACCGCAGCACTATTTGGATTCATATTAAAATTGCCAGAGGATGGTCCTTGCACCACGACTGTACCGGATGTTGCATGTCCTTCTGATGCAAGCATCACGGTATATGTGCCGCCAAATTGATACGTATGCGTGAAGTTTTGCATGAGCTCGCGGCATGTCTTTCCGGGAAGCGGAATTGAGACTGGCGCGCTTCCGTCACCCCAGGAAAGCGTGTAGAGTGCCGAGCCACATGAGCGTGGCGTGTTAATAGTTGCTTCTACGCGTACACCAAGTGGCGCATTTCCTGATATTGGTGTGATCTTTATAAAGCCCCCAACCTTACTTGCACTTATGTCTCCTGCACACTGCTGTGCCATAAGTGCCGCAGTACGCGGTCCCACAATGCCAAAGCCGGTCGTTTCAGGAGAACCTTCAGTCACCGTGGTGTACTGTGCTTGCCAACGTTGTACTGCTGCTTCGGTAAGGCCGCCAAAGTAACCCGAGACACTTGCCTCAGGGTAGATGGTTAGGTCTTCGGCGAGAAAGTCTTGCAGCACTTTTACGTCTTTTCCTGACATACCGCGTTTGAGGGTGCGCGTAAAGACAGGGCACTCCCCGGTTGTGTCAATTGCGGGCAGGGTGACTCGCGATCCGCTTGCCCCTGAGGGAAGCTCTCCCTGGAGCGAACTAATTTGCACAAGAAGCGTGTTGATCTGGTCCATAAGCTCGCTTTGCGTGAGTGCGGAGGTAAAGACTGGGGCACACACCATACCGAGAATGGCAGCACGAGAGAGGTACTTTTTCATGCTCTTATTGTGGCACGCTTCCCCGACTGGAGTACGAATTGTCCACATATGTATCGGTAGGAAGAAAGCACTGTACGCTCTTTTGTTGACGAACGTCCGGACAAGACTCGGTACTTTGGTGTTCGTGCTGTTTATGCCGTCACTCGCGCTGGGGAAAACTATGGGTTCGATACCCCATAGGAGCTATCATGAGTTTTAATTGCAAATGTCCGTCCGCCTGCCTGGACTCGAACCAGGGACCCTAGAGGTATAAGCTCTATGCTCTAACCAACTGAGCTACAGGCGGACGCACATTTTCAATAATCTCCACTAGCCGCCATAAGCTCGATGCTCTAACTTGCTTGAGCTACGGGCGGATTCTAGAGATTATAGACGAAGATATGACTCCGGCGCTAGCGCCGGAGACTTGCGAGATACGTCTCACACTAGCGGAGTCTACCGGATCACCTTCGCCACCGCCGGAGCGACGCGCTTATCAAACATATCCGGTACGATTTTTTGTGCCGTTGGCTTTGGCACGAGCTTTGCAATGGCTTGCGCGGCTTTTATTTTCATTTCCATCGTTATTTTGGTCACTTTGTTATCAAGTGCGCCACGGAAAATTCCAGGAAAAGCAAGCGAATTGTTAATTTGATTGGGGAAATCTGAACGACCGGTTGCAATCACTTTCGCTCCACCCTTCTTTGCCTCATCCGGCATAATTTCTGGCGTCGGGTTTGCCATCGCAAAAATGATTGGGTCTTTTGCCATCATTTTAACCATACTCGCACTCAGCACTCCCGGCTTTGAAACACCGAGAAAAATATCTGACTGTGCAAGTGCATGCACCAAATCACCACTGCGGTCTGCATAAATGATACCATCAGCAATGAGCTCTTTTTTGATCCCATTCAAATCTTCACGATGTTTGCCGACGATACCCGTACTATCTACCGCAATAATGTTTACACTGGGTGCATGCTTTTTCAGAAGTCGCATAGTAGCAACACCTGCAGCCCCAACACCCGAAACAGTGACCCAGCATTTGTTCAAGTCTTTCTTTACCACTTTTGCGGCATTAATGAGACCTGCCAAGACAACAATAGCGGTGCCGTGCTGATCGTCATGCATAATAGGAATGTTGAGTCGATCAATCAGCTTTCGTTCAATTTCAAAACATTTCGGCGCCGCAATATCTTCCAAATTAATTCCACCAAAGGCTGGCGCAACGCGCACCACAGTCTCAACAATTTCGTCAGCGTCTTGGGTATCAAGGACAAGCGGCACCGCATCGACTCCTGCAAACGTTTTAAAGAGCGCGCACTTTCCTTCCATAACGGGAAGCGCTCCGAGTGCACCGATATTACCAAGCCCCAATACCGCTGAGCCATCGGAGATTACTGCCACGGTTCTTCCTTTACCGGTATAGATACGAGCGTCTTCTGGTTTTTGTGCTACGTGGAGTGATACCGCAGCAACACCCGGCGTGTATACGAGCGAGAGGTCGGCGCGATTACGCACCTTTGTCGCAGATTCAATGCGCAACTTTCCACCCAACTTTTTGTGCAAAGCGAGAGCTTGTTTATTCGTTTTATTTTGCATGCCTTCACTATAGCATTTCACCCTGATGATACTTAAGCACCCCACCTACTATCGTGCTAACTGCCTTGCCGGTGAGAGTTTTGCCAATAAAGGGAGAGTTTTTACCTTTTGAAAAAAATTTCTTCTCGTCGACGACCCACTCTTTCTTCGTATCAAAAATTGCGATATCTGCCGGGGCCCCAACGGAGAGATGCCCGCGATTGACGCGTAAAATACGAGCAGGACCCCATGTCATTTTTTCAAGAGCACCCGCAAACGATACGTGCCCCGGCTTCACCAGGTAGGTATTCATGACTGCAAAACTTGTCTCGAGTCCCACAAATCCCGAAGCAGCATCTTGAAACGGTTTTATCTTATCCGGCTCGATGTGTGGCGCGTGATCAGTGGTAAAGGCGTCGATAACTCCGTCTTTGATTGCTTTAATGACCGCGACAACATGATCCCCACTTCTGAGCGGCGGATACATTTTCGCATTCGTGTTGTACCCAAGGCACTCTTCGTCGGTTAAGGCAAAGTGCTGGACACACACTTCTGCCGTAATGTTTTTTGAGCCGCGTTTTTTTGCTTCTCGAATCGCACGCATCGCTCCTGCGGTCGAATTATGAAGTAAGTGCAAGCGCGCCCCCGTTTCTTCCGCAAGCAAGATATTTTTATACACTGCCATGTCTTCAGTAAGAGCGGAGATGCCAGGAAGTCCGAGCTGTGTCGATACCCATCCTTCATGCATTACCCCGCCTTCGGTCAAATCTTCGGTCTCACAATGCGACATAACAAGCATGTCACACGTCTTTGCATACTCCATTGCACGCTTCAAAAGTCCCTCGTCTTGTACATCGACACCGTCATCGGTAATTGCAACCGCGCCCGATCGTTTCAACTCGTTTATTTCTGAAAGCGTCTCTCCCTTCTCTCCTTTTGTAATAGAGCCTGTTGGATAGACATTCACTAAGTTTAATTCTTTTGCACGCTTCACGATGAACTCAATAACCGTCTGATTATCAGCAACTGGTGTGACATTTGGCATCGCAACAACCGAAGTAATGCCCCCGGCAAGAGCCGCTTTTGATCCGGTTTCAATCGTTTCTTTATCTTCACGCACCGGCTCAAAAGCGGCTCTTGC
>Ga0214923_10005107_pt1 | contig 15434 bp, 8 predicted proteins | sample LL1510_MetaG_FD_177993 | JGI IMG/M metagenome (GOLD analysis project Ga0214923, IMG submission 177993) | Freshwater microbial communities from Lake Lanier, Atlanta, Georgia, United States - LL-1510 | ecosystem: Environmental > Aquatic > Freshwater > Lake | place: USA: Georgia | collected 2015-10-15
CTGGGAAAAGCGATGATCCAACGGTCACCATGTGGGAGTTCCTACATGGTGACCGTTGGACAATGCCCAGTGAGCGAGGATTTCGGGGGCTCGAGGTCACAGTTCCGCTGCGAAAGCCCCCAAAATACGAGGTCATGCTGCCACAAATCGTCAAGATGGCCGAGGCCGGTTCGGGCGTCGACCTTATCTCGCGCGCACTCGGTGTAGGCGCCGAGGTCGTCCGCGACGCGCTCCACCTCCACCGCACGGGCCACCGGCCGCCCGCCCGCGTCGATGGCCGCCGCCGCCAACCCCGTCAGCCCGGCAAACCGTTCGTGCCCAAGTACCAGAAGATTGCTCCAGAGGTCGATCGCCGCCGGAAGGACGGCGAGGGCTTTGACCGGCTCGCCCGGGAGATGAAGGTCAGCCGCCCCACGGTCGTCCGGGCCTACGACTTCGCCAACCGTGACGAAGCCGCGGCCGCGGCCCGCGAGGGTCGCAAGCCGATTCGCCCACCGTACAAGTGGAGCGACGAATCACGGGCGGCCCGGAGGAAGCCTCAGTAACCATGACCGGTGGGCAGACCTGATGGCGGGTGGCGCTCGGTCACCCGCCATCAGTGTCACGCCAAGACGGCTACATCTCCGGCGCTGCTATTTCTTCGAACTACCGGCCTTGGAATCCCGCGGCCCTTGTCCGAGCGGCTTGATGTCCGCCAGCGGGTTGGGGGCTTTGCCGGTGCGAATCTCGTAGAGGTGCTTGTCGTACTTCGACCGTTCGGGCCCAAGCAGACGCCCATCCCCGTTCTCGTCGAACTTCTGGAACACTTCGCGATCCTTGGCGGCGACCTCGGACTGCACCCGCATGATTTCACGCTGCCGGTACTCCATCTCCTCCTTCATCTTTTTGACTTGCGCGGGGCTCGGGCCACGTCGTCGCGGGCGAGCGGCCTCGGCGGTGACAGCCGACAGCACGGCTACGACCACAACACCAACCATACCGGCACGCAATACAGGCCTGCTCAACGACGTCACGCGATACAACACACACATGGCACGTCCTCCTAGATAGGCCGCCGGGGGAATGGGCCCGGGCCGCCTCCTCGGCTGCCGCATGCCCCGATCCACTTCATTACCTCGAACCACAGCAGTGCCAGCACTCCGGCGCCGCCACATATCGCAAGATCCCATGGATGCAGCGTTGAGAAGTGAAACGCATCCCGGATAGGTGGCACGTACAGCACGAGCCCAAGCCCGATGACTGTGCCTGCAATGACCCATCGCAGTGCCGGAGTGGTGGGGCATCCCGACATCCACGAAACACGGGACCACGAGCGATTGGCAACGATCAACCCGAGGTTCGTCATCACGAGGGTTGTGAAACTGAGTGCGACGGCATCCTCCTCGCTCTTCCAACCTCGTAGTGCGACTACGTACACGCCAAGCACGATCACCAAGATGCTGAGCCCTTGAAGAACGCCAAACCCAAGCAACGTTGAACCAAACAGCCTCGCTGTCGGCGGCCGCGGCGGGCGCTGCATGACATCGGGTTCTTCAGGCTCGGCCTCGAACACGATCGAGCACGCGGGGTCGATCAACAGTTCGAGAAAAAGGATGTGGATCGGGAGCAAGGCTTGGGGCCATCCAAACACGACCGGAATGAGTGACATGCCGGCGATTGGCACATGGGCAGCGACGATGTAGGTCATCGCTTTCTGGAGGTGGTCAAAGATTCGTCGGCCCATCCGCACGGAACGCACAATCGACGTGAAGTCGTCATCCAAGAGCACGAGAGACGCAGCTTCACGGGCTACGTCCGTGCCTCGGCCGCCCATGGCGATGCCGATGTGCGCGGCTTTCAGCGCGGGAGCGTCGTTTACCCCGTCACCGGTCATGGCGACGACCTCGCCATTCGCCTTCATCGCGTTCACCAGCCGGAGTTTCTGCTCCGGCACCATGCGGGCAAACACATCAACGCTGGCGGCACGGCCTCGAAGTTCAGTGTCGCTCATGACGGCGAAATCCGGGCCGCTGACGATCTGATCGCATTCCTGCAGTCCCGCCTGTCGGGCGATGGCCTGCGCCGTGGAAGGATGATCGCCGGTGATCATCACGACGCGAATGCCGGCCGCGTGGCACTCCGCGATGGCGGCGGCTGCCGTGGGGCGCAGTGGATCCGCAAGCCCGACGAGCCCCAAAAACTCAAACGCAAAGTCGTGCTGCTCGGTGGGAAGCGTTGTCTCCCGGAAGGTTCCGCGAGCGATTCCGAGGACCCGAAGGCCCTCGGCAGCCATATCGTCGACGGATGCCGCAATCCACGCGAATCGCTGGGCGTCGAGATGGCACAGGTCGGCGACAGCCTCCGGCGCGCCTTTTGCCGCCAGGACGTAATCGGCACCTGAACGTGACTTCCATACGTGGGACATCGCCAGCAGTGAGGGCGAGAGGGGGTATTCACGTTCCAACGTCCAGTCCGCGTGAAGATGTTCGGTGTTGGCGAGTCGCGAGTTGCCCAGTTCGTGGAATGCTTTCTCCATGGGATCGAATGGGTCGCGCTGGCTGGCGAGAATTCCAAACTCCACCAGTTCGTGCACTTCCTCGGGGAGCGAATGCGGACCGCTTGGCTCTACCTCGAATGATTGGCCGTTCACCACGAGGCGGCGAATAGCCATCCGATTGACGGTCAACGTGCCGGTCTTATCGACGCACAGCACTGTCGCAGCCCCCAGCGTCTCGATGACGGGCACCCTTCGCGTGAGGACATTCATCCGCGAAAGTCTCCAGGCCCCCAACGCCAGAAAGATCGTGAGCACAACCGGAAACTCTTCGGGCAGCATAGCCATGGCGAGCGTGATGCCGGCCAGCAGCCCCTTGAGCCAGTCTTCATAAATCACGCCATAGAGCACCACGACGACGCTGCAAAGCGCGAGGCCCAGCACGGCGAGGCGTTGGACGAGTCGCCCGACCTCCGCCTGCAGTTTCGTCTGCTCCACCTCGACGGATTGGAGCGCGTTGCCGATGGCTCCCATTTCGGTGCGGCTGCCCGTGGTGAGTACCTCGGCAACGCCCTGACCTTGCACGACAAGAGATCCAGAGAAGACGAACGGGTGGTCGTCGCCGCCAGGGCGGACTGCCGCCTGCAGCCCGTCCCATTTCACCTTCCGCACGGGGACAGACTCACCGGTCAAAAGCGATTCATCGGTAGCGAGATTGCTGCAGGAAAGGACGGCGGCATCAGCCGGCACGCGATCCCCCTCCGTGAGCACGAGAATGTCACCGGGAACGACATCGCGGCCCGCGATGCGACTCTGCAAGCCATCTCGCACGACGAGCGCCCGTGGGCTGGAAAGATCACGAAGGGCTTCGAGTGCACGCTCTGTCTTGCGTTCCTGAACGAACGTGATTCCGAGCACCACGAAGACGAACCCAAGGAGCATGGCCGCTTCGCGGACATCCCCGAGCGTCAGGTAAACCCCGCCACACGCAAGCAGAAGCAGGAACATCGGCTCACGAATGACGTCCCATGCAGTCCAGAGGACGCCACGCCCCCGTTTCGAGGGCAACTCGTTCGGGCCGTAGCGAGCGAGCCTCGCTGTAGCGTCTGCCTCTGTGAGGCCATTCGCGATCGCCGAAGTGAAGTCGATGGCCATGGTTCTTCGAGGAATCAGTGGCTTGTAGATTCCTTGGGCTCGAACCAGCCGTAAATCGCCGGCAGCACGAGGAGTGTCAGGACGGTGCACGTGATCAGCCCGCCAATCACAACGGTCGCCAGCGGCCGCTGCACCTCGGCCCCCGCGCTTCCAGACACCGCCATCGGCACGAACCCGAGCGCGCCGCAGGTCGCCGTCATGAGCACGGGCCGCAAGCGATCCATGGCGCCCTCTGACACCGCGGTCTTCTGGTCGCGGCCCACGTGTCGAAGGTGCCGGACGTGTTCGATGAGCACCACGCCGTTCATCACGGCGATGCCGAAGAGTGCGATGAAGCCCACCCCGGCGGAGATCGAGAACGGCATCCCGCGCATCCAGAGAGCGAAGATGCCCCCCGTCGCCGCGATCGGCACGTTCAGGTAGATGAGCATCGTCAGGCTCACCGAACTGAACGTGACGTAGAGCAGCGAAAAGATCAGGAACAAGGCGACCGGCACGGCGATCATGAGCCGCGCACTTGCCCGCTGGAGGTTTTCGAACTGGCCGCCCCAGGTCAACGAATAGCCCGGCGGCAATTTCACCTGTTCCGCGACGGTCTTCTGGGCGTCGGCGACGAAACCGGCGAGGTCGCGCCCCCGGACGTTGCACTGGATCAGCAAGCGGCGGCGGATCGCGTGGCGGCTGATCTCGCTCGGGCCGTCCTCGATCACGATGTCGGCAAGCTGCGAAATTGGAATCTGTCTTCCTTGGGGGTCATCGATCTTCAACTGCCGGAGCCGATCGACATCGTGCCGCCACGCCGGGGTAAGGCGCACCTGCATCGGGAAGCGTCGCTGCCCCTCAAACACCTCGCCCACGCTTCGGCCACCGATCACGCTCACGGCGTCGAGGACGGCCTTGGCGTTGACGCCGTAACGGCCGATGGCATCGCGGCGAACGATGACCCGCACGTAGGGCAGGCCCGATATCTGCTGCGCCTGCACGTCCGCCGCACCGGGCACCTTGTTGAGCGCCCTCACGATCTTGTCACCCTCAGCCTTGAGCACGTTCAGGTCGTCGCCGTAGAGACTCAGGCCGATATCGGACCTGACACCTGCCACCAGCTCCTGAACACGAAGTTCGATCGGCTGAGTAAAACCGTAGGAGTTACTCGGCACTTCGGTCTCGAGCGCCTCCTGCATCGCCGTAACCAGCTTCGCCTTGTCGAAGGGCTCCACGGCGCCGTGTTCCCCCCCGCCGTGCGCAGACTTGAGACGCACGAGAATGTCTGTCTGGTGAACACCCATCGGGTCGTTGGCGATCTCCGGTCGCCCCGTCTTGGAGATCACACTGTCGACCTGCGGAAACTTCTTGAGCGTGCGCTCCATGGCTTTCGTCATCTCGAGCGACGTCTCCAGCGATACGCTCGGCAGCCTGACCGCCTGGATGGCGATGTCGCCCTCGTCGAGCTTCGGCACGAACTCGAGTCCAAAACCCGAGGCGACGAAGACGCTGACGGCGAACACGCCGGTCGCCGCCGTGATCATCAGGACCGGGTGCCCCATGGCGTACCCGAGCAGCGGTTCGTACGCCCGCTTGATCCCCCGCACCAGGAAGGTGTCCGACGCGCTCACCCGGCGGGCTAGGAACAGCGACGCCATCACGGGCATCACCGTGACGGAGAGAACCAAGGCCCCCGTCAATGCCGACATGAACGTGAAGGCCATCGGCCGAAACATCTTTCCCTCGACGCCTTCGAGGCTCAGGATCGGAATGAAGACGATGATCACGATCAGGCCCGCGAAGAGGATCGGCGTGCCGACCTCCTTCGACGACTGCTTGAAAGCCTCCTTGGGCACCTGACCGGTTCCATGCTGGCGCTGATAAGCACTCGCCGCGCGGACGGCGTTCTCGATCATCACCACCGCCCCGTCGACAATGACACCGAAGTCGACCGCACCGAGGCTCATGAGATTTGCGGAGACGCCCGCGACCTTCATTGCGATCAGGGCACACATCGCCGAGAGCGGGATCGCCGCCGCCACGATCAGGCCGGCGCGCACGTCGCCCAGCAGCAGGAAGAGCATGATGATCACGAGAACCACGCCCACGCCGATGTTCTCAGCGATCGTATGGATCGTCTTCGCGACCAGTTCGGTCCGGTCGTAGAACGTGTCGATGTAGACGCCATCAGGGAGCGTGGCGTTGATCGCCTTGATCTTTTCCTTGACGTCGGCGACGACCTGCCGCGAGTTGCCCCCCATGATCATCATGACCATTCCGGTGACGGCTTCCCGGTCACCGTCCCGCGTGACGGCCCCCTGCCGCAGCATGGGGGCAAAACGGACTTCTCCGATGTCGGACACGCGAATCGGAGTGCCGTCGCTACGGCTATCAATCACGATGGTGCGGATATCGTCGAGCGAGCCGATCAGGCCCTCGCCGCGGATCAGCCGCTGCTCGGCGCCATGCATGATGGATCCACCACCAGCGTTGCCGTTGTTCTCCTCCAATGCCGTGAAGATGCGGCTCAGCGAGATGTCGTAGTTGAGGAGTTTGTCGGGGTCGATCTGGATCTCGTACGTCTTGAGCTCGCCGCCGAATGTATTCACCTCGATAACGCCGGGAACGCTGCGTAGTTGGAAGGCGATCTGCCAGTCGAGAATCGTCCGCAGGTCCATAAGGCTGTAGTTGTGGCCCGGCTTTGCGCGGACCTCGAACTGATAGATCTCGCTCATGCCGGTGGCGATCGGGCCCATCTGGGGATCGCCCATGCCCGGCGGAATGTTCTCGCGGGCCTGCTGCAGCCGCTCGTTGATGAGATTGCGGGCCCAGTAGACGTCGGTGCCGTCTTGAAAGGCGACCGTGACAGCGGAGAGGCCGAATCGACTGATGGAGCGGATTTCGTCGACCGCCGGCAAGCCGCTCATCGCGTTCTCGACCGGGAATGTGATGAACTGTTCCACCTCTACCGGCCCGAGCGCGGGCGACGTGGTGAGCACCTGTACCTGCACGTTGGTGAGGTCGGGGACGGCATCCAGCGGCAGGCTGGCGACGGATACGAAGCCGACGCCCATGAGGACGATCGCCAACAGCATCACTACGAAGCGGTTTTCAAGCGACCATTCGATGATGCTGGAGACCATGTCGGCAGTTCCGTGTCTCGTGGGTTGTCAGAGAGGCGTTGATGACGCGCGTCATTCGGCCAGCAGGGCCGCGAGCATCTGGGACTTGAGGGCGAAGCCCCCGTTAATCACGACGTTGTCACCTGCGGCGATGCCGTCCAGGATCTCGATCGACTTCGCGTTACGCCCCCCAAGTCGGACGTCGTGTCGCACGAACGTGTCGTCATCCGAATGCACGAATACGAAGGACTTTCCCTCGTGCTCGAGCACAGCGGTCAGCGGTACTTGCAGAACCGTAGCCTGGGCGACAGCCGGCAGCTCCACGGTCACAAACATTCCAGGCTTGAGCAGACCCTCGGGGTTGTCGGCGATCGCCCGCATCGAAATCGTGCGGGTATCGCTGTCCACGATGTCACCCGTGTAAAAAATCCGAGCCTCGAAGACCTGATCGGGCCAGGCGTCGCTCCGAAAACGCACCGGCTTGTCCTTGACCTCGCGCAGCAACCGCAGGTGTTCCTCGTACACGTCAGCTGCCAGCCAGACGGTCGTCATGTCGGCCACACCCAGGATCTGATTGGTCGGGCCGACGTGCTCGAGCAGCGCCACGTCCTTGGAGATCACGGTGCCGTCGAAAGGAGCGTGGATCGGGCAGTGTGCAAGTGCCTCGCCCTGCTTCGGATCGATCGTCGTGATTGCGTCGTCATCAAAGCCGAGGATCTTGAGTGCTGTCTCGTCCACAGCAACGCGTGTCTGCAGCTCCTGCACATTCTGTGCAGACATGATGGCCGACTGCTTCGCGTCCTGCTCGATCTGCTCTAGAAGGGACTGCAGGGACGCTCGTGCCGTGGTCCATGTGGCCTCGGCTTCGAATATCTGCCGGGCCGCAACGATGCCCTGGCTTTGCAGCGGCGTTAGGCGGTCGAGGTTTTTGCGACTCGTGGCGTGTTGGATGTACGCCGTCATCAGCTTGTCGCGGTATTCGCCGAGCGGTCGATTGCGAAGTTGTGTCTCGATCTCCTCCACGGCTGCGTTCGCCCGCAGCAGTTCAATCATCGCCTGGGTGTTGGCGGCGACGGATTGCGTCCAGGCGTCCTTCCGCTGCGCAAAACTCAACTGGAGCCGGTCCTGAGCGAGTTGGAGCATCGCCTGGCCGACCTCGCGGCTCTGGATGACGGCCATCTCCTGGCCCTTTTTCACCGCGTCGCCGAGACCGACGTTAACCACATCCACACGCCCCTCAACCAGTGGATAAATGTGCGCGACGCGATCCTCGTTGAGCGCGATCTTTCCGGTGAGCGTGGTCACCTGTTCCAGTGGCGCGACGGCGGCTGGCTGGATCTCCACCGCGGCCGCTTTCCACGATGCGCGGGGGAACGTGATCGTCGCCGGGCCGTTATCGCGACCCTTATCCGTCTGATCAGCGGCGGCGGTGACGTCGGCATGTTGTGTGGTTGATTCATGCGGGCCAGAGTCATGCGGCCGTCCGTATATCCAGTAACCGCCTGCGGCGGCTGCCGCTCCGGCCACGAGGGCAACAGGTAACAACCACCGACGGACGGTTCCGGTAGGCGATGGGGATGCCATATCCAACTCCGCAGGAAAAAGAAGCCACCGATGCAAGGGATGCGAGGCGTTCAACAACGCATCGCAGGGGGAAGCCCACGGAAAGGGCTTCGAAGACGCTGCGGCAAAACGCTAGCAGCGCAGAACGCCGAGCCGCACAGGAAGCGGCATGTCAGGCGCAAAATCCCCGAAGAAGCCGCCGCCGCGACGAGCGTCGCACAACGAGTCAGCGTCGAATGCCACGGGAAACGCAGTCACTGTGTCCCCGCAGCCCCACACAACAGACGGCGACTGGAGCCTTGTAAAGCCGTCCCACGACCCAACGCCGGCCGTCACAACAAACTGCTGCCGAATCGGCTTCGGCTCATCGGGAGCTTCATCCCCTGCATCAGGCAGGGCGAAGTGGAGGTGCCAACCGAACACGCACTGCGCGAGTGGGTCAACAGCGGCGTGGCAGGTTCGCAAGTGGTCCGCCAGCCAAGGTGCGGCGGCGGTGGAGGTAGCCAGAGTTCCATGCGAGTGGCAGAACGGCAACGGCGCCTGCCATGCTGCCACGATCAGCACGCAGCGGATGAATCGCGACGAGAACGTGGAACGCGGTTGAAGCACGCTGCTATCCCAGCCACCAATCTGACGTCAATGGTTACCGAAGCACTGTTTGAGATCGTATTTTCGCGTCAGTGTGGATGTCAAGTTTCACGCAGTGAACTACTTCGGCCTGTAGTACCAGTCGAACGCCCTGTCGTGTAGGCGGTGTACCCGAGGCAGCGGCCCGTTGTCGTGTGTGCCGGTCCTTGGGATGCACGGGCCGCGGTACGTGGGGCCGCACGTTGCGGCACCCCTTACCCCGACCAGATCCAGCGGGTGCGGCGGCTGGGTCGGGTGGCATGGAGGCGGCGGCACGCACGGCGGCAACACGCGAGGCTCTCCACAGTAGTGCAGCGGCTCGACACCGGCATCCCAGTCAGCGGGTGAGTCGGTTCGCGGTGGGAGCGTCGTCGCGAGCCTTTGCTCGACGTCGGCACCTGTAACCGCCGGGCTCATCGGCACGGTTCCTGCCAGCGGATCGGAGGTTTGTGGCGTCGTTGAAGCTACAGCGCGAGAAGACTGCTCCGACCGCGCCGGGTCGTCTGCGGTAGCTATTCCAACGCTGGCAATGCAGATCACTGTTGCGACGAATGCGGCACGCAGGATGGTGGGATCGGTCATGGTCTCACTCCTGCCGGCGTCACGGCGCTGGAAGCGGTTGGACGGCTTCCGGAACAACTTGCCCTGGCGCGAGCGGCACGGGAAGAGCCGGCTGATTGGGGTCGAGACCGACGCGCTGGCCGCCGTCGCCGAGTTCCCTGCGGAAATCCGCGGGCGCTGCGGCTGGGGCATCGGGCGTTGGCGGAAAGACCTCGAGCTGTAGCAGATCGGCGACGGCGACGGCGCCGTTCCAACGCTCAGCCTGAGCTTCGACGAACGCCAGTTCTGTCTCTGTCAGAATCCGCTGAGCTTGGAGCAGGCTGAGGAACGTCACCTCGCCGCGTGCATAGAGCTGCTGTGTCAGCTGCACCGTCTCTCGCGCTTTCGGGAGGATGTATTCCTCATACCACGTGACAAGTCGCTGGGCCGTGCGGTAGTTGGCAATTGTCTGGGCCGTCTGGTTGGCGAGGTCCAGTTCGATCGTCCGCAAATTTGCCCGCGAAGATGCAATGTCAGCGCGGGCGGAGCGGATGTTGCCTTGATTACGATCGAACAGAGGAACCTCCATCATCACCTGCATCAAACCCTGATTTTGGGCTGGGAAATCGACCTGCCGCTGATAGCCACCCAGCACGTTGATGTTGGGGATTGGCTCCACGACCGCCCGTTCGAGCGACCACTGGGCCCTCGCGATGTCGGCTTCCGCGGCCCGCGGCAAAGCATTTCGCGCGACGACCGCCTCTTGGAGTGTCTTGAGGTCAAACGTCGGCAGTTTCTGGAACAGGTCCGCTTCGATGGTTCCCACGTCGGCTCGCGGCAGTCCTATGGCTGCCGCCAGCTGCCGCCTTCCGGTCTCGATGTACACCGATGAATTGAGGAGCCGAACGTCGGCACGATCGCGTTCAATACTCCAAAAGAGAACGTCTGCCTTCGTGCCTTCGCCAGCCTTCGCGAGTTCGTTGCCGATGTCGTAGGACCGCTTGGCGATGTCGAGCAGAAGCCTGTAGATCTCGACTCGCCGTTGCGATACGAGCAGCGCGTAGTAGCTCTGACGAACATCTCGCAGCACGTCGAAGCGAGCGCGGATCAGTTCGTATTCTGCCTTTTGGACCTCCCGCAACGCGGACTGCTGCGAGAGCCGCAGCTTGCCTGCAGTCACGAGGTCTTGGGTGACGAATCCGTTCCACTGGCTGTTCGCGCCCGCGATCTGTGGCGACGAGCCAGCCATCATGGGGTTCGGATAGAGTCGGGCTTGGACCGCTTTGCCTCGGGCGGCCTCGACAGCGGCGCTCGCCGCACGGAGCTTCGGGTGGCTTCGTTCCGCCAGCGCGACGAACTCCTGCAAGGTCTTGGGGGACGGACCATTGGAGCCGTCGATCGGTGGCGCTGTGACGATGGCAGCCTCGGCGGGCGGGTAGCTCCCAAGGGGCCGGCCGGGTTCATCAACGCGAGTCGGCGATCCGGCGGGAGGCCACTCGGCGCCGTGCGCGGGGCTGCTCAGTCCGATGGCGGTGATGGCGATCCATCCAGCGACGCAGAACGCCACTTGCCGTACGTTGGGAATGACGGCTTTCATGTTGTGTCGCGCATGTGGGCGTGAAACTGTCGAGGCTCCGGTTGAATCGACCGGCATAACTCCGTGACCTGTGTCGGCCGCACAAACTGCCGAACGGGAAAGACCGATGATTCGCGTATTCCGGACACTACAGGCGACCCGCTGCGGGAATTCCCGTCAGGCAAGCTGGGCAATTTGTCTCGGGAGTCGCCTTGCAGGAGCCAACTCCGTCGGACCATCCCGTAAGGCAGCGTTGCCGCTGCCCTCCCGGCGCCACCGGGAGGACAGCGGCATGTGTCGGCGACGAGCCACTCACTTGTGGTCGTGATCGCCGTGTGCTTCCTCGGCAAAGTCGCCGGCGAACGGTGTTCCATCCACCTCCCCGCTGATCGTGCCGGCGAACTCTCGGACGATCCCGAGGCTCTCGTGGGAGCCACCGTAGCACGACGCCCTGCCGTCGTTCTCGCCGGGAAGTGGCCGAGCAGCGAGTGCGACCTGGAACGCTGGCTCTTTGATTGTCAGCAGCAGCTTGCCATCGGCGGTCTTCACGGGGGCCGGCGTCTTCATGTCGGCGCCGAGTAGATAGACCAGTGACTCCTTCTTGTCGTGATCGACGGTGAACTCCACGTGATACTTGCCACCGCCCCAGTCCGCGAGCGTGCCTTCGTGGGGGCCAGCCCCGTGCTCATGGTGGTTGTCGCCATCATGCGTGTGGTTGTGGTCGTCAGCCTTCGACGCACTCGTTTTGGGTTTCGCCTGCGGCGGAGCCGGGGCCTGTGTGCATCCGCCGGCCGTGAGTGCTGCGGCAATAAGTGCTGCCGCTGAAAACCCCATCTGTCGAGTCATGCTTTCGTCTCCTTTGCTAGGTCACATCCGGCACCGTCGCGCGACGGCGCCTCCAGTCATCGATCGTCGTCAGCCGTGAGAACCTGCTCGTCATCGCCTTGAGCACGGGCCAGCCGCTGCGCATCCTTCCCGCTGAACTTCCAGAACAAGCCCGGGTGGATCAGGAACTCGCAAAATGTCGACGTGATCAGGCCGCCCAGAATCACCGTTGCCACCGGATAGAGGATTTCGCGTCCGGGCTCTTGTCCGCCGATGACGAGCGGCACGAGCCCAATGCCGGCCGTGAGGGCCGTCATGAGTACGGGGGCAAGCCGCTCGAGGCTGCCACGCAACACCATCTGCGGGGAGAAGTCCTCGCCCTCGTCCTGCATCAGATGGAAGTAGTGCGTGACGAGCAGAATGCCGTTGCGAACAGCGATGCCGCCGAGCGAAATGAATCCGACGAGGCTCGCGACGGAAAGGGGCTGGCGGGTGAGGACGAGCGCCAGAGCGCCGCCGATAAAGGCGGTGGGCAAAGCATTGAGGAGCTGCAGGACGATCCGCACTGACGGGTAGAGGATCATCAGGACGACGAACATTCCTGCAACCGAAAGCGCCGCTAGAATGACGATCATGGTGGTGGCACGCTGTTGGCTGTCGAACTGGCCCCCATACTCGACGAAGTAGGCCTCGGGGAGTTCCACGCCGTCTCTCACGCGAGCCTGGATCTCGGCCACCGCACTGGACAGGTCGCGATCCTGGGTGTTGCAGCGCACGACGATCCGGCGGCGAGCGTTTTCACGGTTCACAGCGTTCGGGCTCGTACCCTCGCCGATATCGGCCAACTCCCGGAGTTCGATCTGCCCCCGCTCGTCCGGAAGATCGATCCGCAGGCGGCCGAGATTGGCGTAGTCGGTGCGATAACCCTCCTCCAGCCTCACAAGAAGGTCGAAGCGGCGCTGCCCTTCGAGCACCTGCGACACGACCTCCCCCTGCAAGGCCGTCTGGAGCACGCGGGCGACATGCTCGCGGGTGACGCCGTGGAAGGCGAGGTCGTCGGGGCGCAGCCGGATGTGCAGCTCCTCTGCCTGCTGGATCGGCTCGATCACCGGCGGTGTCACGCCCGGCACCGACTGGATCGCCGCCTTGATCCGATCGGCGGCCTGAATGAGGACATCGAGATCGTCCCCGTGCACCTTGATCGCGATCTGCGCATAGACGCCGGAAACCATGTGGCTGATCAGGTGCGCGAGCGGCTGCTCGACCTCGATGGCGACGCCGGGAACCTCGCTGCCGAGTTCGGCGAGCAACTCCTTGATGATCTCATCGCGATGCCGTCCACTCCTCGGATTCATGCTCAGGATGTACTCGCCGGCATTCACGGGCGAGGCATGTTCGTCCATCTCGGCCCGGCCAGTCCGACGCACAAAGGTGAGGATTTCGCCATCGGGCTGCTCGTCGGTCTTCTGCATGGTCCGCAGTTTGGCGTCGATAAGCCCTGACACCTGGTTGGACGCGTCGAGCGAGGAACCTGGGGGCAGCGTGACGTTCACTTGCACGCTGCCCTCGTCAAATGGCGGCAGAAAGTCGCGACCCAGTCGTGCGAGTTCCCAGCCGGCGAATGCCACGCCCAACCAAGTCGCCACTAGCAGGATGCCCGGGCAAGCCATGCTGAAGCGGATCAAGGGCGAGGCCAACACCTTCAGCATCCGCAGGAGCAGTCCGTCGTGGTGCTCATGAGTCGCGGGGGACTGCGGCAGGAGGTAGTACGAAAGAACGGGCGTGACCGTGAGCGAAACGAACAGTGAGGCGAGGATCGACACGATGTACGCCACACCCAGCGGCGTGAAGAGCCGCCCTTCGACGCCGGACAGGGCGAACAAGGGCAGGAACACGAGGATCACGACGGCTGTGCCGAACACGATCGCGCTGCGGATCTCGCGGCTGGCGTCGTAGACGACCTGGATCGCCGGCCTCGGGTGAGGCAGTGAGTTGTTTTCCTTGAGTCGGCGAAAGATGTTCTCTACGTCGACGATGGCGTCGTCGACGAGTTCACCCATCGCAACGGCGATTCCGCCGAGCGTCATCACGTTGATCGACAGGTGGGTGCCGGTGAGCAGGCCGGCGAGCCGAAACACAAGGGTGGTGATGACGAGTGACAAGGGAATTGCCGTCAGCGTGATGAAGGTCGTCCGGAGATTCATGAGAAAGAGAAACAGGACGATCAGCACGAGCACTGCGCCGATCACGAGCGCCTCGCCGACGTTGAAGATGCCGCGATCGATGAAGTTCTTGAGCCGGAAGAGCTCGGAGTTCATGACGACGTCGGCCGGTAGGGCGGTTTCCACCTCGCGAAAGGCCTCAGCGATCCGCTCGGTGAGAGCCCGAGTGTCGACATGCGGCTGCTTGGCGATCGTGAACACGACGCCCGGCACACCATTGATGGCACCGTCGCCCCGCTTGAACTGAGGACCTTCCACGACATCGGCCACCTGCCCCAAGAGGACCGTCCGCTTGGGATGGACAGCGACCGGCACCCGGCGGAGGTCTTCGAGCACGCGAGCAGGGTCGGGGCCGAGTCGCCCGAGCACTCGAATCGGTCGCTCCTGTTCGCCTTGTACGGCGAAGCCACCGCTCGAGTTAATGTTGCTGTCCCGGAGCGCCTGCTCGACCATCTGCAGCGAGACGCCGTACTCCAGCATGGCAGTAGGGTCAGCAAGGATCTGGTACTGCTTTCGATCGCCCCCCTGCACGAACACCTCGGCGACGCCTGGAATCTTCAGGAGTCGGGGCCGCACGACCCAGTCGGCGGTCGTCCGCAGGTTCATCGACTGCTGCAGCTTCGTGGGAAACACCACGTCATGATCGCGGCCGGCGATGGCGAGCGTGTAGGACCGCGGACTATCGCCAGACGGAGTCGCTTCGAGAGCCGCGGGGCGCACGTTTTCCACGGCAACCCGTTCCCAGCTGGCGGGACGATGGCGATCGACCACGCGCCACACGTGTACCGTGGGCTCGCCCCCCTCCTGCAACGACAACTCGGCGAGGTATGGCGTCCGCGTGATGGCCGCCAAGTCGCCGCCGCTTGGGCCTTGTTGGCGGTACATGCCCGCGATCACGATCTGGCCCATGATCGAGGCCGTGGGCGTCATCTGGGGGCGAATGCCTTCGGGCAGGATGCCGGCGACCGTCGTCAACCGTTCCTGCACCGTCTGGCGGGCCGCACGGACCTCGACGTCCCAGTTGAACTCAACGTAGATCACATTCAGGCCAGCAGTTGATTGGCTCCGTACGGCCTCCACGCCGTTGGCGCCGAGCAGGGCAATCTCGATCGGCTGCGTGACGAGCGTCTCCACCTCCTCGGCAGCAAGCCCAGGGCACTCGGTGATGATCACGACGCGGGGGCGATCGAGGTCGGGGAACACGTCGATCGGCATGAGCGTCGCGAGGTAGCTGCCGTAGACGAGCAGCACCAGGCTCATGACCACGACGAGCAGGCGGTAGCGGAGGGCGAAGCGGATGACGGCGTTGAGCATGCTGCGGTCCTAGTGGGCTCCGTGGACCGTGCCAT
>Ga0214923_10005108_pt1 | contig 15433 bp, 17 predicted proteins | sample LL1510_MetaG_FD_177993 | JGI IMG/M metagenome (GOLD analysis project Ga0214923, IMG submission 177993) | Freshwater microbial communities from Lake Lanier, Atlanta, Georgia, United States - LL-1510 | ecosystem: Environmental > Aquatic > Freshwater > Lake | place: USA: Georgia | collected...
CACGGGTTCCGCAACCGTATGAGCACTCGAGCCGGCCGGGCCGTGCTTAAATCCCGTCGGGCTAAGGGCCGTTACCGGCTCTCTGCTTGATCAGTCGCATCCAGACGCGACAGATCTTTCAGCGACTCCAAACAGAGGGAACATATGTTCGCTCAGGAACCCTGTGGTGTAGCATGATTATCGACCAAACCCTTACCCAGCCTGCAGTTGCCTATGCTTTGGGTCGACAAGTTGGCGGTGCGGTGCAGCGTAATTTGCTGCGTCGTCGTCTGCGTGAATTGCTAAAAGCCAAGGCCCATAAGGTTTTGCCAGGGTTTTATCTAATTGGTGCCGCCTCTGGTGCGACCAAACTGTCGTTTAATGATCTTGGTACACAGGTTGACTCATTGCTTGAACGATGTGCTCAAAAGACCACAAAACAGGCCAAAAAATAGAGGTTTAATGTGAAATCGCTGTTGTTGCTGCTGATCGACTGGTATCAGAAGGTTTTTTCATATCGCCTGTCACCATGTCGGTTTTATCCAAGTTGCTCGGTTTACGCCCAAGAGGCTATTGAAACATACGGTGCCTGGCGAGGCGGGCTATTGACCGTTCGCCGGTTGAGTCGCTGTCGCCCATTTGGTCCGAGTGGTTACGACCCTGTGCCTGAACGTCACGACTGTCGTGAGCATGCACTTCTAACGAAAGCGAATCACGAACATGTTTGAAATCGCCGCAAAAATTATCGCGTTTTTCTACGGTCTCGTGCCAGATTATTCGTTCGCTTTGGCGATGGTCGCCGTTGTTGTGATGTTGTTGATTACTCCTCTGACGCTCAAGAGCACAAAAGGCATGCTCGAGATGCAACGGTTGCAACCCGAAATGAAAAAAATGCAACAACAGTTCAAAGGTGATCGTCAAAAACTAAACGAAGCGATGATGAAGCTCTATCAAGAACACAAAGTGAACCCTCTTGCATCGTGCTTGCCTTTGTTGGCTCAGATGCCTGTGTTCATCATTATGTTTCGCGCGATTCACGGTCTCACCCATAGAGATTCGATTAATGCACCGTTTACCCCAAAGTATTTTGATCACTCGTCAGAAATTTATCGCTCGTTGTATGGCAAAACCGAGATGCTTTCACTTGGTATTGACTTGGCGAAAAAGCCGATTATTGCGATGCAAGAAAACTTCGCATCTGGCCTGATCTATGCGTTTCTGGTGCTTTTGATGGCCGGTCTTTATTTCGTGCAACAAAGGATGATCGCATCGCGCACGGTTAGCCCAACAATGTCAGCAGGCCAAGCCAAATTGATGCAATATATGCCAGTCGCGTTTGCTGTATTTCAAATCTGGTTGCCGACGGCGATGATCGTGTATTACATGATGCAAGCAGTTATTCGCATTGTTCAACAGCAATACATCACGCAACGTTTTTATAAAAAGGACGACAGTCTTGGCCGACAAGCCCAAGCAGCGAGTGCTGTTGCACGCGAAATGAAAGATCTGCCAAAAACGGATAAAAAAGATAAAAAAGATAAGAGTGATTCGACGAATACCGACGCAAAGTTCATTAGCAAGCGCGTAACCCCACCAAAAAATAATTCGTTGCCGCCCTCATCGCGTCGCCCGAAACCACCAGGCAAAAATCGCAGTGCTGAAATAAAAAAGAAAAATAAACCTGCCTAAAAAAATTTTAAAGATTTAGTAAACAATCGAAAGGAAATTGAATCATGGAATGGGTAGAAATAACTGCAACAACAATTGAAGACGCCAAAGCAATCGCACTTGATCGTTTGGGTGTAGACGATGCTGACGCCGAATTTGAAGTAGTTGAAGAACCAAAAGCCGGTTTGTTCGGTCGAACTCGTGGCGAGGCCAGAGTTCGCGCACGAATCAAACCAAACTCAGTGCGCGCCAAAGCAGACCGTCGTGACCGTCGAGGCAAACCAGCTAGTGACCGAACTTCAAGTTCGCGTCAAGACTCGGGCGATCGCACCGAGCGATCAGAGCGCGCACCACGCAATGACCGTGGCAGTCGAGGACCAAGTCGATCTCGAAACGACCGCAATGGTCGTGCTGATCGTGCCCCGCGTACAGATCGTGGCGACCGCTCACCTCGAGCAGACCGAAGCGAGCGCGCACCACGCGAAGACTTGCCACCAGTAGACCCAACCACTGTAAGTGCTGTCGCAACTACATTTCTTGAAGGTTTGGTTAAGTCGGCAGGCCTAAATGGTTCAGTTTCTGCCAAAGTTGAAGGCGAGCACATCGACATCGATGTAATGGGCGAAGACCTGGGCTTTCTAGTTGGCACCAAGGGCGCTACTCTGCTTGCGTTGCAAGACCTAACCCGAGTTGTCAGTCAACGCCGATTGGGTGATCACGAAACTCGGCTTCGAGTTGATGTGGCTGGTTATCGCGAAAAACGTCGCGAGGCGCTGAGTCGGTTCGCCCTCAAGGTGGCCGACGATGTTAAAACTTCAGGCCAGGCACGGGCTCTTGAGCCAATGAATTCGTCAGACCGCAAGATTGTGCATGATGCACTAACCGAGGTAGACGGCATTTCTACCCGTTCAGAAGGCAGTGATCCGTTTCGCCGCGTTGTCGTTGCTTTGGCTTCGATCAGCGAAGACTCTGATCTCGACAACGACCCGAGTTCATCAGACGCCGAATGATGTTTTGACTAGTTTTTAGTCATGTCTGAAGAACCCGACATGACTAAAAATAGTCTTACATACAACCCAGCCAAATTCGCGGCCCTTGAGCCTGTATTGCGGGCGGCACAAAGAATCGGGGCCCTGTCAGATGCCCCTGTTGATCAAATAATCACCCACGCATTGTGGTTTGCCAGAGCGATACCAGACACAGCAAGGCGAGTTGTTGATCTGGGTTCAGGGGCTGGAGTGCCGGGTTTGATAGTTGCCGTCGAGCGACCCGAACTCGAACTTGTTTTGGTTGATCGCCGTTCTGGTCGAACCGACTCTTTAACCCGATCGGTATTGGCCTTGGGCCTTGCTGAACAGGTAGAAGTAAAATGCTCAGAGATCGGCGACCTGACCCGTGACGCAAAGTTCTATATGCAGTTTGATGCAGCAATTAGTCGCGGTCTTGGACCACCGCTTCAAACCCTTCGGCTATCTCGCGACTTAGTTAAAACCAGTGGAGTCGTAATAATTAGCGAGCCACCCCCAGCAACGCAATCTCGATGGAACCCTGACGAAGTGGCAAATCTAGGTTTATCGGCCCCCGTAAGGTTGGGGTCTGTCGCGTTGTTTCACGTGAAACACTCAGACTGACACACACCCCTTAAAAGTGATGTTTCACGTGAAACAACGTCGGCCTGTATATCCATAAAGTGGCGACACCCACTAACTAGTCTGAATACATGGATGCTTTGCCGACTCTGCCTCGAGTCATCGCCTTTGCCAACCAAAAGGGTGGGGTAGGCAAGACCACGACAGCGATCACCGTTGCGGCGAGTTTGGCCGAACTCGACTATCGAGTTTTGGTCGTTGATCTTGACCCACAGGGCAATGCTTCAACCGGCCTGGGCATTAACGCTCGCGATCTTGATGCCACGATCTACGACGTTTTATTGCGGGGCGAGAAGCTTGAAAATTGCATCGAACCCACGGCGATCAAAAATCTGTTCATCGCTCCAGCCAACTTAGATTTGGCGGGTGCTGATATCGAGCTCGTTCCTGAAATGGGTCGTGAACAGCGACTCAAAAAAGCCATCGACACGGTTATCGACCAATACGACTATGTGATCCTTGACTGCCCGCCAAGTTTGGGTCTTTTGACGGTCAACGGTTTGACTGCAGCCACCGAAGTATTTGTACCAATTCAATGCGAATACTTCGCCCTTGAAGGTTTAGGGCAGTTGTTGCGTAGCGTTGACCGGGTTAGCCAAGTTCTTAACCCGACTTTAGAAGTCAGGCATATTGCCTGCGTGATGTATACGCACACGACCCTTGCTGACGATGTGGTTCGTGAAGTTCGTGAGCACTTTGGTGACAAAGTTTGTCAAACCGTGGTACCACGCTCGGTGCGGGTGGCCGAAGCACCATCGCATGGCAAACCAATTACGTCGTTTGATCCCTCATCTACAGCAGCAAAGGCATATCGAGACATAGCAAAGGAGATCAGCGGTGGCCCGTCCAACAGGTCTAGGTAAAGGTTTAGATGCGTTAATTCCGGGTCGCGATCCGCGCAAGCCCGCACGTGATGACGATAACGGCGGTAGTGGTAGCGGCAACGCATTAGGTCTGCGCAACTTGGATGTTAAATCGATCTCACCAAACCCAAATCAACCTCGAGTGCACTTTGATGAAGGTGCTTTAGACGAACTTGCCGCATCAATTCGTGCCGTTGGCGTTTTACAGCCGATTCTTGTTCGACCCAAGCCAGGCAAATCTGGTGAATTCGAGTTAATTGCGGGCGAGCGCCGTTGGCGCGCATCTCAAATCGCAAAATTGACATTGGTTCCTGCGCTGGTTCGCGAAACCGACGATGTTGCTTCAGTTGAACATGCACTCGTAGAGAACCTGCATCGCCAAGACCTCACACCCCTAGAAGAGGCTGCAGCATTCAAACAATTGCTTGATGATTTCAAAATGACACACGAACAGGTTGCCGAAAAAGTGGGCAAGACCCGCTCAGCAATTACAAACTCGTTGCGATTGCTGTCTCTTCCACCTTCAATTTTGCAACTTCTTGCCGACGGTCGCCTCTCTGGTGGTCATGCCAGAGCTTTGCTCGCGATCACTGATCGACCGTCTCAAGAAAAACTCGCTCGTCAGTGTGCAGACGAAAATTGGACTGTGCGTGCGGTCGAAGAAGCCGTTCGACAAAATTTGGGTCGTGATATACGAACCACAAAATCGGATAAAAAAACAAACAGTACCAAAAATAGTACATCAACAAAATCTCGCACGGTCATGCTTCCGTCGCCAGGCATCGTCGAACTTGAAAAACTTCTGGGCGAACATCTAGCAACAAACGTTTCGGTAACTGCGAGCAACGGGCGTGGTCGAGTTGTAATTGAGTTCGCAGACTTAAATGATCTTGAACGCATTTATCGTGCCATGACCGAAGGTCCTGCAGTTTCAGATTAAAACGCAACCAAGTTTGCGATTCGTGTTACAGAGACTAAGACTCACCTTTAAGTTGACGCTAAACCCTTAGTTAAGGTTGCTCACAACCTGTGGATAACTCTGTGGAATAAAGAAGGAGTTATCCCATTATTTATTGGCTAATTTCACTGATGTTGTTTTAACCCAACTAGACAGTGCATTCGCCAAATCATCGGCAATCACTGCACTGTGCGGTGTAACTCGAGTAATAGGTCCAAATCCACAGACAACTGCCGGCATCGATGTTTCACGCAAAACCTGTAGGCGCATACCACTGACAGTTGGCTTAAACCACGGTGCTGACCGTTCGATTTTTTCGGCGGCGAGAGTTGCAAAAACATGGGCGGCCACCGAATGAAAACCCTCGGTGTGATAGTAGGCGATGTCACAAATCTGTTGATCGCGAGCGTCGATGCCGATGTAAAGGTTGGCGGCAAAATCGTTTGCTAATTGCGCGTGTCGACGCTGATCGACATCGTTGATCAAAGCAACATTTGTATGTTGCGATCGCAATCTGTCGGCAAGATCATTCGTCAACCGATCGAGTTCTGTAAATTGCCCGATGACGATGCGAAGTTTGGCAAGATCTTGCGGATATTTCGCCGACGTGTGTCTTTCGCGAACGATGCCAACACCGGGGCCGGCGCCTGAGTTGCGACTTGCGCGAATCAACGCCTGCAGAGTTTGTGGTCCGCAGATACCATCAGGAACTAAACCGTAGTTTTGTTGAAATTCGGTGATTATCTTCGCCGTGATTTTGCCGAGAAAACCGTCGACACGACCACAATCAAAACCAAGTCGTGACAACATCAGTTGCAATTTGGCGACATCGTCACCTCGCAGTAGGGGAGAAGTCAAATAAAGAAGCCGATCACCCAACTCGAACGATGATTCGACAAGGGTCAGCCAAGTCGTCTGGTCGCAGACCCCAGATATGTGTATCGAGCGAAGCTTTTGAAACGCGGCGACTGCGTTGCGTGTAGCTTCACAAAACTCGTTTATAGTCACTCGCGACAAATCGAGTAGACCAGCCTCACCAAGTCGGCGCTGCAGGTCTCCGACAGCGTCGTGGCTGTCGCCGACGGCTAACTCTTTTTCGGGATAAATTCTGCGATCTCCGCAAGCAATTGAGTTTTGCCTTTTGCACCAACCATTTTTTTCTTCATTTCGCCGTTATTGAACACCAACAACGTCGGAATACTCATGACACCAAACCGTTGTGCAATATCACCGTGGTCGTCGACATTAAGTTTGGCGATAGTTACTACGCCAGTTTGCTCTTTGGCGATTTCGGTGAGCACTGGCGCAATCGCTTTGCATGGCCCGCACCATTCGGCCCAAAAGTCGACGACGATTGGTGTCGTCGCAGACTTAACTGTCTCGTCAAAGTTTGCGCTAGTCAGAGTGATGATGCCATCGGACATTTAAAGCCTTTCGTCAAGTCGCCCAGAGGTGCGAACAAGTTCAGGTTACTAGTTGGGTCTTGTTTAGTGCTGTGACTCAAGCCATCGTTCGCAGTCGATGGCAGCCATGCAACCAGAACCTGCTGCGGTAATCGCCTGGCGATATGTATGGTCTTGCACGTCACCACAAGCAAACACCCCGGAAATGTTGGTGTACGAAGAACCCGATTTTGTTTTTAAGTAGCCGTTGTCAAGCATGTCGAGAACGCCCTTGAAAAGATCGGTATTCGGACGATGACCGATCGCCACGAACAACCCCGTCACATCAAGTTTCGATTTTTCACCGGTGACAGTGTCGGTCAACCCGACACCGGCGAGTTTTTCTGTGCCGAACAGTTCGGTGACCTGCGAATTCCATTTGATTTCGATTTTCGGATTATCTTTTGCGCGTTGTTGCATGATTTTCGAGGCACGCAACACATCTCGTCGTACCACGAGTGTGACTTTCGTGGCGAATTTTGTCAAAAACGAGGCTTCTTCGATTGCCGAATCACCGCCACCAACGACGACAATCTCCTGACCCTTGAAAAAGAATCCGTCGCAAGTGGCGCATGACGAAAGACCATGACCATAAAAACGTTGTTCATTTTCAAGGCCCAGCATCAACGACTGTGCACCAGTGCTGACGATCACCGATTTGGCTAGATGCATCTCATCGCGAACCCACACTTTGAACGGCCGTGCCGAGAAGTCGACTTTGGTGACTTTTTCGGTGATGAACTCGGCGTTGAATCGTGCGGCTTGCTCGCGAAACTTAAGCATCAATTCTGGACCCATGACACCGTCTGGAAACCCGGGAAAGTTCTCGACTTCGGTGGTCAACATTAATTGGCCACCAGGTTGATCAGATGTGCTCGAAGGTTCACCTTCGATTACCAAAGGCGCAAGATTTGCGCGCGCAGTATAAATAGCTGCGGTCAATCCTGCAGGTCCTGAACCAATGATGATTACGTCACGCACATTTTCTGAAGACATTTTCTACCTCGTTTTACTTTTGTTTGCTCGGATATCTCTTGCGCATCAACCATGCACCAATTGCCACAAAAATAAATGACAAAACAAAGTAAGACACCCACACCGCGTCTTGACGGGTCAACCACCTATCGAGCAGTTCATTAAGGGCGCGCGACATGCCGATGAGCGCGAGAACCACGATTGTGGTTGCGGCGACCATGGCGATAATCCCAAAAACGATGAGACGCACCAGATTGGCGATTGGTCGAGTGGTTTTGTCGCTGACAAAGTCAACGAAGCGATCGATCGCCGCAACTGTTTTTGTCGCCCACTTTGGGTCTGTAAACGGGTTAGAGATCACGTATTCAGACTAACGCTTAAAATTTTTGTTGTTTATGCCGCGTTAAACGAGATGTCTTGAATTACTCCTTGGTATGGATTTTTTGCACTGCATTGCACGCTTGTACCAACTTCTCGCAATACGAGCAACACGAATTGCGCTTCGCTTGGCACCACGAATTGAGCGACACCACGGCGCGTGTTGTAGTCTGCGCCAGCACGAGCGCCCCACTGCTCGAGTCGGCTCGGGGCCGACCCGTTGGCGGTGTAAATCTCGAGTGACCACGGACCGTTTTTCATGCCAACCTGTAAAACGCCGGTAGTTGCGCGCGAAAGTTCGATCAATACACCGACGTATTCTTTTGTACCGAAAAACTGATTTGCATAACAGTCGGTAGTCCATGCAGTTTTTGGATTGCCATCGCGCAACGCCCAAATTTGAGCCTCATTTTCTTGGGCGTCGTCACCGTTGGGGTCAAAGCTAACCATTCGCGAAATCGTGATAGGCGATTGGTCTACGGAGACGCTTTCAACTACTGGTGTCTCAATTTGTTGTGTCGAGTTAGATCGAAAACCGACGAATAATACGGCAGCACTCATCGCCAATGCGATCAACCCCAAAATTTTTGTACTTGGCGGCAGTGAGGCAAAGCGAGGCGTGCCTTTTTGCGCACGCGGATCACGAATGTTTTTTGCTGGTGTCGCGTTCACCGCCGTCTCAAGCACCGGTTGCCCAGGAATTTGTGCGACCGAAGATTCGTCGCTGGTCATCGCGCGCCTGAGTGGTTTAGGTGGTGTTGCTCCACTAGGTGGCGTCATCGAAGTCGTGTAATCGTTCTGTGCGCTCAGTGCCTGCATCAACGCGACACGGGTCTCTTCGCCGGTGGCATATCGATGGTCTGGGTTTCGCGCCAACAGTTTGTGAATAACGCGCACAAGTTGTGGTGCGAGCGACGGACGCAAATGCGCCAGGTCAGTTGGTTCGCGTTGTAGTCGAGCCAATGCGGTGTCGGCGTCGGTCTCGCCCAAGAACGGCACTCGACCAGCAAGACATTCATAGAGCACCAAGCCGAGCCCATAGAGATCTGCCCGACCGTCGAGAGGTTTGCCGCGCACTTGTTCGGGCGAAAGATATTTCGCCGTTCCCATCATGATGTTGTCGTGCGTCAGGTCTTCTCCAGAGGCAACTAGCGCCTTGGCGATTCCGAAATCGGCCAGCAAAAATTTGCCGTCAGGCGTCAACAAAATGTTGCCTGGTTTGACATCGCGATGCACGAGACCTGCACGATGAGAGACATCAAGTGCGGCAGCCATCGCGGCGCCCATATGAATCGTCAACAACGGCCCGAGACGTTTTCGTCGATCCAAAAGTTCGCGAAGAGATTTTCCTTGAACGTATTGCATCACCACCGCTTGCTGAGATTCATGTTCGACGGTGTCGTAAACGGCGACGATATTCGGATGACTTAAACCAGCACAGACGATCGCTTCGCGCCGAAATCTTTCGGCGACGACGGGGTCACTCACCAATTGGGGCTTCAATAGTTTGACAGCAACTTGGCGGTTCAAAAATGTGTCAAAACCAAGCCAAACTTCAGCCATACCGCCCCGCGCAATTTGTCGGTCGAGCCGATATCTGCCGCCCAAAAGGCGTTTCGGATCGTCAAATTGTTCGGCTTGTTCGGGGCTCATCTGTGAACTTTGACGCTAGTTCTGCGCGCCTAGCGAAGTGGGGAATGTCAGTCGGCGAAAATTTTTTGAACTTTCAAAGACCGGTTATTTGACTTGAAAAGTCACACCCATTGTGCCGACACCAGTGTGCGAACCAATTACCGAACCGACCTCGCCGACGATGATTTCTCCTGAATAAACAGTTTTTAGTTGGTCAACAAACGCATCAAGGTCGGGGCATTGAGCGTGAAGCACAGCCAGATTCGTGATCTCACCGGCCGATTTGACCTTTTCGATCAAAAAAGCCAGGGCTTTACTTCGGGTTCGCTCTTTGCCGCCTTCGACAATTTTGCCATCGCGCACTTCAACGATTGGCTTGATCGACAAGGCCGTGGCTACAAAGGCTTTTGCGCCGCTAATTCGTCCGCCTTTTTTGAGGTTTTCAAGGGTGTCAAGCGCGCCGAAAACTCGCGTGCGGCTTGCTGATTCTGTGGTTTTGCGGGCAAGTTCATCTAGTGAGATCTGAGGATTATCAATCAACATTTGTGCCGCCACGAGCACATTGATGCCTTCACCCATGCTGGCTGAGCGACTGTCAACAAATTGAATGGGCACCGTGACGCCCGATTCTTTTGCGCCGGTTTCGGCTGATTGGATAGTCGCCGAGAGTTCGCGCGAAAGACCGACCATCAAGATGCCAGTTGCGCCTTCGGCCGCCAATTTTTTGAACGCCGCAGCAAATAGACCAGGTGAAGGTGCGGCGGTTTGTGGCAGAACAGGCGACTCGGCACAACGCTTCCAGAATTCTGTGGTTGTCAGGCTCGTGCGGTCGGTGAATTCTTGGTCGCCGATGCTGAAAGTCAACGGCACGATCGTGATGTTGTGTTTGCGGGCAAGTGCCTCTGGTAAATCGCAAGCAGAGTCGGTGACGATGCGGATGGTCATGGTTTTGAGCGTAGTACAGGATGGTTCTTGCTGATCTTCTTGCGATATTTTCGGCGAATATGTGCGACCCACCATGTCGCCAACAACAACAATCCGACCCCAGACACAACTTGACCCAAGCCCGCAAGAGCATTTACTCGCGCCGAAACTTCGATCTTTTTACCCAATTGACTTTGACCGTCGGCGGTAAAAATTCTCACCTCTACCGGAAACAATCCGTTTGAAAGTGCAACCACATCGACGACCAACTCGTTCGAACTTTTCGCCGGTATCTGAATCGACGCGATTTCGTTTTTGAAACGAAGTTTCGAACTTGCAACTCGCACTTGCACCGTCATCGAAAAATCTGACGAGTTTTGTAGGTCAAGACGCAACGTGCTCTCACGACTGCCCAATGTAAATGTCGTGCCATCTTGCAGAGTTACCGATTGTCGAATTGTTTTTAGTTGGTCGCGAGTCGCTGAAATAAATTTTTCGCGCTCAGCATCGGTCATTGAGTCGCTCGACATCACCAGCAAGCGTTCGTCCCAGTCGTTCCAGACCGGTGCATCGGTCGCGATTGTGCCGCGTAATTTTTCTAAATCTTCGCGAAGCTCGGCGATTTTTGTGTTGCGTGCAGCATAATTAGTGGTGTTAACTTTTGGCAAAATTGGCTTGTAAGCATCGAGACGGGGGCTCGACATATTCGCCATAGTTCGAAGCGCAACTTGTTGTGGCACACGACTCAAAATGAGGATCATCTCATGGATCAGATCTTCGTTAATCACTGACCCGTCGCGTGATGCCAATACAACCCTACGTAACGCAGGGGTGCCACCTTCGCTTTCAATCTCGTTGCGCTGGGCCAAAATTTGTGCGGCAAGAAAAGTTGCCGCAGAAAATGCATTGTCTGTTGGTCGGCTGAGTTGTTCGACGTAACTTTTGTCAACGAGATGCAACGAAACATCAACGCCGTTGCTGGCCAAGCGATATGGTCGAGCAGCGTTATCAAATTCGCCGAGGGCCACACTAGATGCAGGCAACATCAAAACCGAGCGAACTCCCGATTTAACCAAGAGGTCGAGACCGTTTTGGTCGAGAGGCTTTCGAGATAACCATAAGTTCGAAATGGTTCTTGCCGTCGGCAAGACTTGTTGCCAAGTTGCCATGCCTCGTTTGATGAGTGCGTCGAATTGATCTGTTTGCATATTGGCGCTGGCCGCAGATGGCTCGACTTGCACGTATGGCGCCATAACAAGCGGTGCGTCGCCGAGGGCGGCGACAAGCTGCACGAGCAACGTTTGATCGTCGGGGTCGGTTGAGCGACTGAGCCCATCAATCAACTCAGGAGAGATCTGAACGGTCATTCGAGTCGAATCAAGTTTGAGCAGCTTGATTAGTTTTTCAAGTTTTGTCCGAGTTGTTTGGCTAATTAGGCGAGTGCCGTCTGGTTGCAAAGTTATCGGCGCATCAAGTGCGACGACGACGTTTATCGGCATTGGTCGTGTTTCGCGAGACGGGTTGAATCTGTTTACAAAACTCGTCAGGATCGCACGAGAAATGTCGTCAACTACGACCTCAACGCGAACCGGGTAAATACCCGGACCGTCGAATTCGATTCGGCGCGTGCCCGATTTGATATCCGTTGAAAGTGCGATTAACTCAAATTGGCCGTCACTGCGACGCGTTACTTCGCGTATTGTCAGATCGACCGAGTCAGTTGCGACAAATTCTTCTGTCGCATCGTTTATCGCCCGAACTTGTTTCTCGCCACTTGTGATTTTTTGACCTAGCGAAATTCGAAAGACTGCTTTTGGGTTTGTTGTTATTTCGTTGATAAGAGTCTCCGATTTGACACCAACAACAAATCGCAGGTTTCCAGACGTATATATATGAAAGTTCTGGGCCGTCAAGGTGAGCTGGCTTGACTCGACAAGAGCTCGTGAACGGCCGGTTGCCAATGGCGACAGGGAGAGACAGGTTGCAAGCGCAAACCCGAGCAAAGTTTTAAGCACAAGCGAGAATTTTTGGGCGTTAGATCGATAAACCACGACATAATCACGCTAATGCTCAAGCAGTTGCCAACTGGGCAAACACATCACTTGTAGCAACCGTGTGCGTAGCCTGTAGAGCGTGGTGCCCCAGCGCTTCGCGCCAGTTCTGAGCGAGATTGATCCAATTGCTTCGAGGTTTCGAAGTGCTGGGCTCAAACTATTTGTGGTCGGTGGCACCGTGCGCGATCTGATGTTGGATCGTCCCGTCACCGAACTCGACTTTGATCTGACAACCGATGCTCTGCCCGAGCAGATCAAAGAATTGTTGGCGGGTTGGTGCGACTCACTTTGGGTGCAAGGTGAACGATTCGGCACGATAGGCGCCAAAAAAGGCGAGCGTGTTTATGAGATAACGACTCACCGAGCAGAGGCATATTCGCCCGATTCACGCAAACCTGATGTGCAGTTTTCGAAAGACATTCATCAAGATTTGTCGCGACGTGATTTCACGATCAACGCAATGGCGCTTGAAGTTACTTCTGACTCGCCTGTTTTGGTCGACCCGTTCAACGGCATGGCCGACCTGATGGGCAAGTCGTTGCGCACGCCGTTGTCGCCAGAAATTAGCTTCAGCGACGACCCGTTGCGCATGATGCGCGCGGCACGATTTATATCGAGTCTCGGCATGATCGCGGTACCCGAGTTGATCGCCGCGGTAAAAGCGATGTCTGATCGCATCACGATCGTCAGTGCCGAACGAATTCGGGACGAATTTGATCGCTTGATCGTCACCGATCGACCGTCTTTTGGGTTGTGGTTTTTGGTCGATAATGGCTTATCGAAATATTTTTTACCCGAACTTGCGGCGATGCAACTCGAGCAAGACCCGATTCACCGACACAAAGACGTTCTAACCCACACGCTGGCCGTAATTGAAAATGTCAAGCGCGACGACCCGTGTGATTTTCGTATCACCCGATTGGCTGCTCTGTTTCATGATGTCGGCAAACCAAAAACTCGGGCGATTCGACCCGGCAAGGGCGTAACTTTTTATCACCACGAAGCAGTTGGTGCGCGCATGACCCGTGAACGCATGCGCAAGCTTCGCTATTCGGTGCAGGACATCGAAACCGTCGCCGAACTTGTTGCGCTCAGTGCTCGCTTTCACACTTATCAAATGGGATGGACCGATGCTGCGGTGCGTCGCTACGTGCGCGACGCAGGCGCTCACTTGGCCGAGCTGAATGTGTTGACCAAAAGCGACTGCACGACTCGCAACGAAAAAAAGGTCGCCGCACTCGCCCGTCGCATGGACGAACTCGAGCAACGCATCGCCGAACTTACCGCGCGCGAAGAACTTGCAGCGATGCGACCCGAAATGGACGGCGCACAAGTAATGGAATTTTTGAATATTAAACCAAGTCGTCATGTCGGACAAGCCTTAGATTTTTTGATGGAGATACGCATCGAAGAAGGTCTGCTTGGCGACGAAAAAATTCGCCAGCGCTTGCAATCTTGGTGGGATTTGCAAAAAAAGTAAATTGATTTGTTAAGGTCGTTCAAATATGCCACGCAAGCAGGTGCAAAAAAAACAAAATAATGAGATCGACGATTTTGATCAACATCTCGGCGAGATTGACCATCGTTTGACTCGTCGCGCCGTGATTCAGAACTTTCGTCGCGGAATAATCTCGCAAGACAGCGTCTGTGATGCGCACCCCGAACTTATGCGCGTGGCGCGAAACTTTGGTCGCTCAACCCGCGTCAAGTGTCCAATTTGCGTGCAAGATCATCTCGTGACGGTCACGTATTTGTTCGGACCTCGTTTGCCGAGTCATGGCAAGTTCATCGCGACCCGAGCCGAAATCGAGCAGTTTGCCCGGCGACCAGAACGTTTCACGGGCTATCTGATTGAAGTGTGTCGCAGTTGTTCGTGGCATCATCTATTGAAAACGCGAGAGATTTAAACCCGAAACCCTGTAACAGGCCTGTGGCACAGTGCTGATGTGCCGTTACACTTTCAAATCCACATACCTGCCCCTTCGGGGGCCCCAATTAATAGTTGGGTCCGAAGGGAGTTATCACGTTCATGCGTGCATATGAATTAATGGTCATTATCAGCGGCAACCTCGAAGAGTCGGCTGCCCATAACTGGTTGAGTGTGATCACCAAGTCAGTTACAAATGCCGGTGGCACCGTTCACGGCACACCTGATTGGTGGGGCAAGCGTCGCTTGGCTTATCCGATCAAGAAACAAGACGATGGTTATTACGCGATCTTCAATATCACGGCGCCAGGCGGCGCACTTGATGAGGCCGAGCGCGCGATGCGCATCGCCGATGATGTGTTGCGCCACAAACTTCTCCGCCTTCCTGACGACGAAGCCGCGCGTCGCGGTCTTTCAGTCGCAGCAAATTCATAAGCAACAAAAAATAGAGGACCAAAAACAAAATGGCTGATAACAGCATCACACTCGTCGGAAATTTAACTCGCGACCCAGAAATTCGATTCACGGCAACAGGTCGAGCAGTGGCATCGTTTGGCATCGCCGTTGGTCGTCGCTATCAAGTGAACGGCGAATGGCAAGAGCAAACTTCATACTTCAATGTCACGGCATGGGGTCAACTTGGCGAGAACGCCGCGGCGACTTTCACCAAGGGCACCCGAGTCGTTGTTACTGGTCGTCTTGAGCAACGTGAATACACTTCACGCGAAGGCGAAAAGCGAACCGCGATCGACGTCATCGCCGATGAACTAGGGCCAAGCTTGCGCTGGGCAACTGCCACGGTTGTGCGCACACCAAAACAAGATGGTCAAGGCGGCGGCGCAACGAACCGACCGGCTAACACCGGCACCAACCCGGGCACAGAGCAAACACCGTTTGACGGTGAAGAACCATTCTGATCAAAAAGTAACAACAGAAAAAGTAAGGACTTCTCATGACAAGTAAATCAAACAAACTCAGAGCCAA
>Ga0214923_10005109_pt1 | contig 15428 bp, 18 predicted proteins | sample LL1510_MetaG_FD_177993 | JGI IMG/M metagenome (GOLD analysis project Ga0214923, IMG submission 177993) | Freshwater microbial communities from Lake Lanier, Atlanta, Georgia, United States - LL-1510 | ecosystem: Environmental > Aquatic > Freshwater > Lake | place: USA: Georgia | collected...
GCGACGCACGTATTTAGGTCAAAATCTGGCTAGGGTTTGACTTTGTTGTACGTTTAATGGAATGATACAAGTGTGAAGGTGATATTGTGACGTGCCTTCACCTCTCTTGGCCAACATTGCTTCTGCGTCTTCGGCTGTTCGCTGGGGTGTGGGGTACGGGGTGCGTCGATGAAAAAGAAGGATCGGAGTGTGCATTTTTTGTCGCGGGGTTATGTGCGGGGTAGGTAGGGTAGGAAGTAGCAGGTGTAGTAGAAACTTACTTATTTTCCTGCGTAGGAAAATATCCAAAATCAGGAAATAACACATGCCAAAAGGACGACCTGTAAAGACTGGCAGCCTGGCACCACGAACCGAAGAGGCAGCAGTAGATATGCTTTCCTGCAAGCCTCATAACTTGACCCACGCAGCTAGTGAGCATTGGGATAGGATCGTCCCTCTTATCGCTGCCCAATGCGGGCTGAAAGAGCTAGACGCTGACGCACTGGCGCAATACTGCGAAGCGTTTGCGATGCGAGGTAAGGCTCTGAAAGAGATGGAGGGGCACACGCTAGTAGTGGAGACGACAAACGGAAGCTTGCAACGGAATCCGCTGTTGGCAATCGTCGCGCAGCAAGACGCGCTGATACTGAAATTGTCGGAGAGGTTCGGGTTAGATCCTGCGAGTAGGAAGCGGCTGGAAATTGCTAGTAGCAGGGCTGGGAAGAGCGCGTTTACGGAATTTCTGAACAAGAAAAACTAGGACTGTGTACCATGGAACGGTTAACTAAGAAATGGGATCTGCGATTTCTGAAACGCGCGCATGATATCGCGCAGTGGTCGAAAGATCCATCTACGAAGTGTGGCGCGGTGTTTGTGAATCCTGATACACGCTGGGAGATATCCGCAGGGTACAACGGATTCCCACGAGGGCACGACGACGACGCAGGGAAATACGCGGATAGGGTGTATAAGCTTAGGAACATTGTACACGCTGAGATAAACGCCATTCGTAATGTTGACGGCATCTGTGATAAGAATTTGTTTCAGGGATCGTGCTTGTACGTTTGGCCTTTTCTGACGTGTTGCGATTGCGCGGAGAGTGTTATAGAAGCAGGCGTTAAACGGGTAGTTTCTCCTGTGTGCTCTGTCGAGAAGTTGGAACGCTGGGCGGAATCGTTCAGAAAAGCAATTACGATGTATCAGCGGGCCGGCGTTTCAGTGGTGCAGTATGACGGTTTGCATGAGGATCATGAAGGTCATTTTCTGCACGACTTCGAAATGTATATGGAACACATCACGAGTGAAACGGTTTGCTAAGGGGTAGAAATGATCGAGGCGAAAATTCTGGCTGACTCCTATAATCCAGCCACAAAAACGCGACTGACTACGTTCTTGCTTACCTACCCTTGGTTCGTGCATCCTGAGTTGCTTACGCATCGCGAGTTCTCCCGAAATTCCGCCTCATCTCGGGCTATACCTACACGCGTGATGCTCTCCCGCGTCCTCTTTTGGCCTGCAATGCCGGTTCGCTGGGGTGTCCGGAAAAAGGGGATGCAGGACGGTGGTAGTGCGTCCTGGCTTGTGTGCTTGTTGGCTAAATACCTGTGGTTGTGGTCTAGGTATCCTGCTCTGTTAGTATCGTGGCTGCTGCTTCAATTGAGGCTGCATAAGCAGGTAGCTAATATGCTGCTGCTTCCCTGGATGAATATCACAACTGTGGTCAGCGCTACGAATTGGGTGAACTGGTATAAACTTCGGGCGCATTCTGCGGCAAGGCCTGAGATATGCGAGTTAGCTAAGAAGATGCTTGAGGCGCATAAGGCTAGTAGGCCAAGAACGCTTGCCTATGGTGATTGGCATCTCCCATTTATTACTGAAGCTGACCGTCAGGAATTAACGGGGCGTAATGATTTGCTAGCTGTTCGATCTGCTGCAAGATGTGCGCGAGTCTCGTATGTAAATTTCTACGGTAAGAATGATATTGCAGATGATGAACGGCTATATGCCGACTTGGTTCGGAATGGTCATTATTCACCATTAGAGCATGTAGCAATACCTATTCCTGCCACATTGCAAACTAATCCTGATTTGCTTTATACACAAGGTAACTTTAAAGGGTTCTTGCAATTGCGAAAGTTTTGCAAATCCGAGAATCCAGAGCCTATGAACGGTTCAGAATTGTATAGCGAACCGTGGCAACAGTTCTAACTATGTTTAAAAAGCTGAAACAGAATCGAGCTACGAAGACCTGCACGGTTACACGCTATGCGCGTCGTGTTGTTGCAGGTGAAATCGTAGCCTCTAAATGGGTGCGTCTAGCGTGCAAGAGGCACTTAGACGACCTGGAGACAGGGCACGAACGCGGGTTGGTGTGGGATCAAGCGGCAAGCGAACATGCGCAAGCGTTCTTCTCTTTCTTGGTCCACAGTAAGGGACGATGGGCGAAACAGCAATTCATCCTGTCCGACTGGCAAGAGTTCCTGACTGGCTCAATAATTGGCTGGAAACTAGCGTCTGGTGAACGTCGTTTCCGTATCGCGTTTATCGAACTAGCACGGAAGAACGGTAAGACGACCTGGGCGGCGGGCCTGGCTCTCTACCTCCTCGTATGCGATGGCGAAGCAGCGGCGGAAATCTATTCAGCAGCTACTAAGAAGGATCAGGCGAGACTCGTTTTTGAGGATGCAAAGGCACTCGTGCAGCGTTCTCCAGACCTATCGGAAATCGTCAATTCCTATAAGTATTACTTGGAAATTCCCGAATCGCGAAGCAAGTTCGAGCCGCTAGGCGCTGACTCTGACGGGCTAGACGGTTTGAATCCATTTATGATCGTCTGCGATGAGATACATGCCTGGAAATCTCGCGATACCTGGGATGTGTTACTAACAGGCATGGGCGCCAGAACGCAGCCATTAGCGCTAGCCATCACGACTGCGGGCGATTTCTCTGAATCGATTTACAACGAGTTACGAACAGACGCAGAATCGATCCTGGAAGGCGTTGTGAAGGACGATTCTGTATTTGGTTATATCGCCTGCCTCGATGCCGAGGATGACTGGCTAGACGAATCTACCTGGAAAAAGGCTAATCCTAACCTCGGAATCTCACTACGGATCGAAGAACTGCAAAAAGTAGTACAGGAAGCGACCCGAAAGCCAGCCGCGCAGAACAAAATTAAGCGGAATCGTCTAGGTATCCGCACAAATGCGTTAAATGCGTGGCTACAACTCGACCAGTGGGACAAGGGCGCAAACCCTACTTTCAACCCCTCCTCCCTCTTTGGCCAACAATGTTGGTGTGCTTTAGACATAGCAAATACGAGCGATTTAACAGCATTTTCGCTTATTTTTGTGGTCGGAATGATCAAGGGAGAGCCTATTTATCGTGTTTTGACATGGTATTTCTGCCCGTCTGACTCAAAATCGCAATATGCGGAACGTCTTCGAAGAATCCTTTATCCTATGCGTGATCTTGGTAACGTTGAGTTTACTGAAGGTGAATCAATCGACATATCACGCATCGAAGAGGTAGTAATCGAGCAATCAAAGAACTACGACATACAAGCGATAGCATACGACCCATGGAATTGCGAAAGCACAGCGCAAAACTTGATAGACAAGGGGTTGAATTGTTTTCGCTTCAACCAGAATATCGGTAATTACAACGAACCGTCTAAGGAGCTAGAAAAAGCGGTTATAGACGGACGGTTGCAGCATAACGGGAATCCGGTAACGCGATGGATGGCCTCTAATGTAGTAACCTACATGAACGGCGCAGGGCTGATAATGCCATCTAGAAAGTCTTCGCGTGAGAAAATTGACGGTGTAGTTTCTATCGTGATGGCGATAGGTTGCTATTTGCGTGTTGATGCTGTTGGAGATTCAGTTTACGAAAGCCGGGGGATTGACGAATGAGCCTGGATAATCCAGCAGTTCCTTTAACTGCTGAAAATCTATATTCCGATGACTCATTCATTTCACGTTCTGGCGTTCGGGTTACGTCTCGGCGAGCGCTGGGATATCCTGCATACTGGCGTTGCGTCAATCTGATATCGGGGCACGTTGCGCGTCTTCCCTTGTCGGTGTATCGATATAGGGGGAACGCTAAGTTTATTGACGAATCCCATCCAGCGCATTACCTGCTGAATAAAAAGCCTAATCGGTTAATGACGGCGTTTACATTTAAGCAAACGCTTATGTCGCACGTCCTGACTGAGGGCAACGCATTTGCGTATATCGACCGTGATAACGCTGGTAATCCGGTTGAGTTGCTTATTGTCAATCCTCGTGATATCCAAGTGTGGGTGCATGAAGAGGAACTATGGTATGTCTACAAAGGAAAAGACACAATCCATGCTGATGATATGTTGCACTTCAAAGGGTTAGGGTATGATGGATTGATAGGATACCCTGTCCTTGAGTATCACGTTGATTCGATGGGTAGCGCGTTAGCTGCCAGAGATCACAGCTCCAGATACTACAGGAACGGCGCTTCCCCTGGTGGAGTGATCGAGCATCCTGGCACAAACGGTAAGCTTTCCGATCCTGCTCGGAGAAATATGCGCGAATCCTGGGAGAGAATGCACAAGGGGTTGGATAACGCGCATAAAATCGCGATCCTCGAAGAGGGTGCGACGTATAAGGCGATCCGAAGTAATGCACGTGACGCGCAGTTGATTGAAACGCAGAAATTCAATGTCGTGGATATCGCAAATATTTTCGGCGTACCTCCGCATAAGGTCGGGGATAGCGAAAAGGTAGCGTATAACTCGCTGGGGGAAGAAAACCAGGCGTATTACGACGATACGCTAGGTCCGTGGCTGTGCTGCCTTAGTGAGGAATGCACGACTAAGCTGCTTAGTGACCTACAGAAGAAGCGCGGTTCACATTGCGTGGATTTCGACTACAACGAAATTGGGAAGCTGAATCCACAGGCGCAAATGGATTTGGTTACGAAGGGTTTCCAGTCAGGATTGATTAACCGAAATGAGGGTAGGTCTACATTCGGGTTGAATCCTGTTGATAAGGGCGATGAATTCTACATTCCTGCGAATTTCGTGGCTGTTGGCCAAGAAGGGCAGACGCAGGATAAGGCACAACCTAGCGCACCTGTTCGGGCGCTTGTTCGATCTGCGCTACAGCGGCTAGTTTCGCGAGTCTGCGCCCACGCCTCTCGCCTGGCCAACAAGGGCGAAGCAATTACCAGACAGCAAATTGATGAGCAGCATGGGCGGATAATCCGCGATTCGCTTGGGCCTGTGTCTGAGATCCTCCAGCGACCTATCGACGAGGTTACAGAAGAATTTTCGTCTTTCCTGCACGATATCGTAATTCAGGATGTTGCAGAGGCTGAATCGAGTTTTGCTGAGTCCTTCACTGAGGGGTTATTTCAATGATTCAAGCTACACGACAAATCAAAATTGAGCGGAAATTAACCCTTGGCGAAGCTCGGGTTGCTGGTGGTATGCCTACGATCCGTGGCTATGGCGCTGTATTCTACAATGAGCAGGATGAAGGAACAGAGTTTCAGCTATTCGATGGCTACTATGAACGCATCATGCCAGGCGCCTTTGATGGGCAACTAGGGGCAGACGTTCGCGCTCTATACAATCACGACCCCAATATCGTGCTAGGTCGTACTACTGCTGGTACGCTGCGATTGTCGGTTGATTCGGTTGGGCTGGTTTATGAAATCGACCCTCCCGATACGCCACAGGTGCGCGCATTGTGCGAATCGATCAAGCGCGGCGATGTTTCTGGTAGTTCGTTCCAGTTCACGCCAGTTTCAACAACCTACGACCGTGGCGACGATGGAGAAATCTACATCTCGCGAAATAAGGTCGTTCTGCACGAGGTCGGTCCTTGCACCTTCCCTGCGTATCCTTCAACGTCTGCTAATCTGCGTTCAGGTGAGTCAGCGACGTTCAGGGAAATCGAAGAGGAAGTGAAACGGTATTTCACCAGCGAAGTGAAAATTCCTCGTGACGTAGTTCAGTCTCGTGCTGCTGTCGTTCGTATTTCCGTCTAGCAATAATCGTACATCTGCGGTCAGAGTTATCGCATTTCTTAGCAGTCTAGCAGAGTCTAGACATGCGCCTTACCACATATATTCACCACGTAATAGGTGGGTTGAATCATGTTCATGTCTATTCAAGCGATCCGTGAAGAGCGTGCAAAGCTCGGTGGTCAGATTCGTAGCATGGCTGATACCCTGGCCAAGGAAAACCGCGACTTCAACGGCGAAGAAAAAGCGAATTGGGAGAAGCTGAACAAGGATTTCGATAGTCTGGGTGATCGTATCGCGACCCTGGAACGGGCTGAGCGAGTCGGCCAAGAGATGGAGGCGCGGAAGGATAATAAACTGCCTGGCCTGGAAAATCGCAAGGCAGGCGCGCAAAAGGAAAAGCGGAACGATAGCGAAGGTGACTCGTCCCTTGATTCGTCGATTTTGCTGGCAGCCTGGGCGCTCGGTTCGCATGCGCCAGAGCATATCGTGAAACAATCTCGCGCAGTCATGAAGAAACGCGGCATGTCTCGCCTTCCGAAGTTCCTTGATATCAATGTTCAACAGCGTGTATCCACCCCTCTGGGTGTCGGCTCTGATGGCATCGGTGGCGCTCTGGTACCTCGTGGATTCGTGGATCAGTTCAACGTAGCTATGAAGTCGTTTGCCGGTCCTCGTCAAGTGGCCGACATCATGACGACCAGTAGCGGCAATCCGATGGACTGGCCCACCGGTGACGACACGAGCAATACGGGTGAACTGCTCGCCGAAAACACTTCGGTAACGATTGATAACGAGCCGACGTTCACGAAGAAGACGTTTTCGGCCTACAAGTTTAGCAGCAAAATGATTAAGGTTGCCTACGAATTGCTCGAAGATGAAGCTATCGCGGGTGGCCTCGAATCTCTGCTGGCTCGTTACATGGGCGAACGGATTGGCCGTAGCCAGAATCCTTACCTCACGACTGGTACGGGATCTAGCCAGCCTGAAGGGATTGTGACAGGTGCGATCCTCGGGAAAACGACTGCTTCGGCTACTGCCCTGACTGCGGATGAATTGATTGACCTGTTCTACAGCGTCGATCCAGCTTATCGCAATAACCCTAACGTGAATTGGATGATGCACAATAGCATCATGGCTGTCGTCCGTAAGCTGAAGGACGGTCAAGGTCAGTACCTCTGGCAACAACCGATTCAAGCTGGCCAGCCTGAATTGCTGTTGGGTAAGCCTGTCATCCTCAACCAAGCTATGGCATCTGCACTGTCTTCGACGAACAAAACGGCGCTGTTCGGCGATATGAGTTACTACAAGATTCGCGATGTGAATTCGCTTCGCGTTCGTCGCCTGGTGGAACGATACGCTGAATCGGATCAAGTCGCGTTTGTCGCATTCACTCGTATGGATGCGAAGATGCTCAACGGTTCTTCCGGTCCTGTGAAGTTCCTCCAACAAGCTGCGTAATAAGTAGCTCGCTGATAATTCGATCCTGAATAAAGGGGAGGGTGATACAAAATTACCTTCCCCTTTATTTTTTGGAGTTTCGCGAATGCTCGTTACTGTGAGATTCACTACTTCGGTGGCTGGCGATCATTTCAGCTTTCCTAACGGCTCAATCGTGCAAATGGCTAAGGGTGCTACCCTCGATGAGTATTTGCGTCGTGGGTATGCAGTCGAAGTCACTACGGATGAAAAGCCTGTCGGCGTGTTCCCTACTGAGCCTGCGCGCGTTCCTGCTGGTGCTGTTGTTGATACTCCGCTACCTCCTTTGGCCAACAAGAGAGGACGCGGACGACCTAAAAAGCAACCTGCGCAACAACAAACCGAAGCAAAACAATCTAGCAATGAGGAATTGCCTCCGTTAGATGATTCGCCAATTACGGGTGATGAACCAATTGAATAACTTGGCAGCAATGTGTTTTGCTGTCCTGTTCATGGAGTAAAACAAAATGCCTGACACGACGCAAAACACGTTGAATTACATGCAGCAGGGTGGGGCTACCTGGACTATCGGCGGCACGCTGGAAATCCTGGCTGGTGCTACTGTGTCTGGGCTGGCTGCTGCTGCTGGTGCGTTGACTACTCAGACTGCACCTAGTGCGCTGACAGATTCGACGACTGGCACAGCGAACACAACGGTTGTGGCTGTTGGTGCTACGAATGCACTAAAGGCTGTGGCGTTCGCGGGCCGGAATGGTGCAGGTGCTATTTCGACTGGCACGACCGGGTTAGCTGTTGGTGATACGGTTGTTGCGGTTGTGTGTATCACTTCTGGTTCGTTTGGTTCGGCTGGTGCTTCGTTTGAATCGACCATTACGGTAGTGAATCAGATTCAACAGTCGTCTGCATCTAACCTAACAGCGAACACGTATATTGCTCTGGTTTTGCCTGACCGGGCTGGGACTATCAACGACAACTTCGCTGATGTGGTTGCGATTTTGAACACAAACCGAACGAAACTGCTGGCATCAGGTGTTTACACTTGATGAATGGTGGGTGCATCCGGGGTAAATATTGAGCCTGGCAGAAAGGGGATATAGGTATGCTTTTCGGCCTAACAAAAACCGTACCTTCGCCGATTCTGCCAGTCTCTCTTGATCTGGCTAAATCTCATCTTCGTTGTCGTAATTCTCGCGACGACGCGCTAATCCTGCAATACCTCGCTGCATGTGTTACGCAGATTGAGCGAGAGGCACGTACTCCCATGGGCCGGGCGACATGGGTTTATGCGATTGATCGATTTCCTACGCTTGTGAGTTGGGAAGCGTCGTCCTATACCTCAGTCCGAGACAGGCACGAGGTATATGAAGGCAATCCACGGCTCACGATGTTTATTCCGATCCAACCTATCGTAGCTGTGTCGTCCATCACGTATAAGGATTTGGGCGGCAATACAGTAACGCTAGATCCTTCGAAATACTCGGTAGGTTATAGCACAGGGCGAATCTTTCCCTACCCTTCTTGGCCTCCAACATGGCCTATTACGGATGTTGGCGTTCCTGAAAACGTGAAGGTTACGTTTACGGCTGGTCCTGAGAATCCGAAGGACGTACCAGCGGATCTAATACAAGCTGTGTTGTTGCAGTTGGCGGATATGTACGAAAATCGAGGCGAGGAAGCGCATGTTGATTTGCAGCGGTCTATTAATCCGGCTGCTGCGAGGATTTGTAGGGGATATGAAACGGGGAATGTATACTAATGAGCCAAATGAGGAATAAGAATGCGCCTCCCTCGTGATAAATCCGAAGTTACTATTGGCTCAATGCGTACTGAGATCCAAATATATAAGCGGTCTGGTGTTCAGGACGCATTAGGTCAAGAGACATTGCAGGACGACCCATATGAAGCGACGTTTGCACAGATTGTGCCATTGACGGGCAGGGAGTTGTTTAACGCTCGCCAGGTGCAAGCGGACGTGACGCATGAGGTGCGATTTCGGTGGGTGGATGGCGTGAATCCAAGGGACAAGATTGTAGCGCAGATGCTGGACGGTGATAGAAATTTCGAAATTCTCTCGATTGTGAATAGTGGGGAGAGAGACCGTATAGCTATCTGTCAATGTGTGGAGCGTGTCTAATGCAAGCAACGAAAACCGTAGACGCTAGGCGTATTAAATTGATACGCGACAATCTAGGTCTAACGGTAGATCAGTTGCAAGCATTACTAGATAACGCTGGCCTGCCTATGGGTAGGGGCACAATCACGAAGATGAGGAAGACGTATCGCGAGGAAGTAGGATACGACCCTACATGTAGGCCAAAGGAAGCGGAGGCGAGGCAGGCGACACGGACACGAGAGATAGACATACCCCAGCCTTCGCCAATCTCGGGCGGAATCGACATACCTGAATCCCTGGCGAAGCCATACACACGAGTAGTAATAGACGATTCTGGGCGATGGGTGGTTTTGTCTGATGTTCACCTTCCGCATCATGACGTAGCTACTGTGCGGGCTGCGGTGCGAATTGCTAAGGATAAAAACGCAAATCTGCTACTTAATGGCGATATCCTCGATTGTCCTGAATTATCGGACCACGAGCGGCATAAGGACGATGTGAAATTCAAAACTGAAATTGAGATGGGTAGGCATTTTTTCGAGTGGATACGCTCGCAGCTACCAAAAGCCAGGATCATATACAAAGAGGGCAACCATGAAGAGAGATTGCCTAGATACCTTGCAAGGAATGCTCCAGCCATAGAACATTTCGTATCAATGCCTGACTTACTCGAAATAGAAGATCATGGTATTGAGTGGGTAGATAATCGACGCATTGCCATGCTGGGAAGTCTACCAGTTTTACACGGTCATGAATACAAGGGAAGTGGTGGCCTTAAGCCTGCAAAATGGCTATACGACAAAACCGCTAGTTCCGCACTATGCGGGCACTTTCACAGGACGGATACGCACTACAAACGCGGGTTGATGCCTGATTTCCATGGGGTCTATACCCTCGGTTGTGCGTGTTTTCTGCATCCATATTATTTCCGTCTAAACGAATGGAATCATGGATTCGCAGAGGTTGAAATATCCGGTTCGGGATCTGTTCACGTGGATAACCATCGTCTGAGAAATGGCGAGATTATATGAAGCTTGTCGTCACAGGAACGCGCGAGACTACGCGACGGCTGCAAGCGATTGAGGCTAAGCTTGCGGCTGTCGCTATGCGCGCTGTTGACGCTGCGTCCTCGCCTCTTTTGGCCGACATGCGGGGAAATGCGCCAAACACTCCAGGATTAAGGGAATCCCTCGAATCAAAGACCGTCTCATACAATCGCGGGCTAGTCGTTGCTTCTGTTGTAGGTCTAGCTATTCAAGATCAGATATCATATTCCCATGCGTATCAAATTGAGTTCGGGCATTCTCCAGACAATTCGATAGGGAAAAATCAATCAGTGGCGCATCCGTTTATGCGTCCTGCGTTGTTGAAAAACAAAGCGTTTATCTTGCGTAGGATGGCAGCGGTATTGTCTGCATTGATCGTTACGAAGGGGTAGACATGCCACTACTATCGCCAGAAGTAAAGCTAAGATCTATCCTCGTATCTGATAGCAGTTTATCAACGCTAATCGGAACGAAGATTTACCCTTTCGGCGGAGTACCACAGAAGGCACAACTCCCATGGGTGGAGTACATGCGGGTATATGGCGATAGGGTGAAGTCGCTAAACGGTCCCAGTGGGGAAGGCGTTCATACGTATCAGATAGACTGTAAATCAACCACGCGATTAGAGGCTAACTCTATCTGCGATGCTGTCATTACTGCTGCTGATATGTTTGGGCGGGGCGCGATTGATGGTGAGTTTTTTGGCTGTCTGAAATCCGAGAATCAGCGGCATGGAATTGTTCAGCCTGCACATGCAGGGGAGCAAACGACATACGTTTCTAGTGTTGATTTGTACCTTTCATTCGATGAGGAGGCGAGGACGTAATGAGTAAGTCAGTGCATCCATATAAATCGCGGTTGCGAGTGACTTCTACACTCGCAATTCCTGCGGATGATGCTTTCGGCGAGGCGTTGAATATTGGTGAAGTCATCAATATCAAACCGCCTGCAAATAATGTTGCCGATTCGAAGCGCACGCACCTGCAAAGCCCTAACAAGGCGCATGAGTTTGCTGCTGGCCTGAGTGACGCAGGCGAGGCAACGATTAACCTGAACATGACCACCGATCAGCTAGCCTCGGCCCATGCTATCGAAGGTCTGTTCCGAATCTGGATGGCAGTAATTCCAGATATGCCAGCCATCAACGACGGCACGAAAATCGTGTGGGCTGGTTTCCTTCGCGGTAATCCTGTTGGCATGGATACCGAAGGTGACAAGGTAACACACGATATGACGATCCGCGCTAGTGGCAAAGCGGTTGTTGTGAAGGGCAAGACCGGGCAAAAGTTTAGAAACATTGCAGCAGATGCAAGCTACGATGGTGGTTTTGCTATTGCTGGTTGTGCAGCTAATTCGGTTGTGGCTGCTGTTGTCGGTTGGAATGCAACGACTAAGGAGTGGCGGATTTTTAACGCAGGCACGCGGACGGATGCCGACGATAATACGCCATGTTTCGAAACGACCCTGAGCGAAGCGAACAAGATTAAGAAAGCTGCGGGGTTCACTGAATCGCTTACCGGCTGGCAGTTGGGTGTATGGGTGAACACTCCAGATAGTTGATAGTGTTGATTGTCGGTCCTGAATAATCGAGTGAAGCCAATTAAGCGATGATATATGAGACAGTTCATATATCATCGCTTTTCTTTTAGGAGTTGTGTAAATGGCATTTCTGAATCGTGCTGATATTCTCAAAACTCGTCCACGCAAAACGAAGACTGTTTCTGTGCCTGCTTGGTGTGGTGAGGTCATCATCCAAGAACTGACGGCGCGTGAGCGTGACCATTTCGACCAGTTGGCAGAATCGAAGCTTGAGACCGGCGAATTTCGTTCTCTCCTCGTGTCATTCGCTGTGGTCGATGAGCAAGGAAACCGGGTGTTCCAGGAGCAAGATATTGAGCCTCTTGCGGATCTGGACGCTACCAGCGTTGACCTGCTTTTCACTGAGATTCGCGAATTGTCCGGAATGACGACCAAGGCGAAAGAAGACGCAAAAAACGTCTAAGGCTCAATCCCGATTTACAGTTCTGGATTGAGTTGTCGTATCGGTATGGAATGCCTGTCCACGAATTGCAGGAAGTTATTACTTACTCGCACTTCGTGGAATTAAAGGCGTATGAAGAGATGCAGCCTCATGGCGAAGCAAGAGCGGATTTGCGAAATGGGATTTTATGCTCCATTGTCGCGAATCAATGGCGAAGCAAGGGTGCAGCGGCTAAGCCTGAAGACTTTATGCCGAAATTTGATGCGGACTGCAAGAAGAACAAAGGTCTGAGCGCTGACGAATTGAAACAGAAGTTGATAGGCGCATTACGCGCAGTGTAGGCCAAAGGAGGGGGAAGATGGCTAGTAGCTCGGTTATCGGTAATCTGTCGGTAACTATCAGCGGCAACACTCTTCCTTTGGCCAACAGTCTGCGTACTGCTCGGTCAATGATTGCAAATTTCGCGTCGTCCATGCCTGCTCTGGAATTCAAGGCAAACGCTTCTGGTATCGCGAAAGATCTGAAAGCAAACATTTCTAGCGCCTTCCGTGGGTTTAGCTCTGGTGGTGGTCTCCCTGGAATCGGCGACATTTTCAAGCTTGGAACACAGGGGCCAGGCAGGCTAATTGAGCTAGTCGGGGGAGTGACAGAGGCGGCGGTTAAGGGGGTTGGCGCTGTCGTCTCCTTGGGTAGTTCTGTAGGCAGCGTCATTAGTTCGGCGGGCGATTTGATCGGCGGCATAGCTCGTGCTGCTGGCGGCGTTGTTTCGTATGTTGGGCAAATCACAGGTGAAATCATCGGGGCAGGGCTAAAGACTGCTGGTGTGCTGGGCCTTATTTCACTGGCTACGATTAAGCTAGCTGCGGATGCTGAAGATACAGCGACTTCGTATAGGGTGCTAGTTGGTGCGACTGGTGACTATAAGGAGGCGCTGGCAGAGATAAAGCAATTTGCTGCCGAAACTCCGTTTGGCTCAAAGGAATTGACGGACGCGGGTAAGCAATTGCTGGCCTATGGGACTGATGTAAAGCAATTAGTGCCGGCGTTACGGACGCTGGGTGATGTTGCAAGCGCGACAAATACACCTATCGGGGATCTGACCTATCTGTATGGAACGCTAGCAACACAGGGCAAGGTATTTGCTCGGGATATATACCAATTCGCTGGGCGGGGTATCCCAATTCAAGAAGAACTTGCTAAAGTTTTGGGCGTTCAAAAGACACAGATTATGGGACTGGTCGAAGAAGGGAAGATTGGTTTTCCTGCGGTGGTCCAAGCGTTCAAAAATATGACGACTGAGGGAGGCAGATTTTACGGTCTGACTACCGCGAGAAGCCAGACGGTAAACGGTTTATTTTCGACACTGAAAGATAACGTCTTACTTACTGCTGAGGCGTTCGGTCAGGTGCTGATTGAAGAGCTAGGCGTTAAGGACGCGCTACGAGGTCTGATATCTGGAACTGATGATATCAGGACTAACATTGAGCGATGGAGGCCAGAGATACAGCAGTTTGCGCAGTATATCAAGGCGGCTATTAATGCTGGCGTGATTGCTGGCAAGACGCTGTACGCGGTGATAGAGCAGACGGTAGCGCTGGCGAAAGATCTGTTCCCGAATACCTTTTCTGGCCTACAGGATGGGGTTAATGCAATTGGGCAGATTAACTACACGATGAAGGATGCGAGGCTCAATGCACTTGAGTTTATTAAGTCTCTCTTGGAGGGCGGGCAGGCTGTTGCTGCTGTGTTCGAACGAGTTGGGCGACAAGCTGAGCTTATGGCCTTGTACGCAAAGGAAGGTGCGTTACGGGGCCAATTGGCTGCCGAGTTCTATACGGGCAATCTGGATAGTGCGGCAGCAATTCGCGGTGAAATCGACAAGGTGCAGACACAACGGGAAAACATACGGATTCTGAACGATCCAGCAAAATTGAAAGGCTTGATTGATGATGCGTTCAAGGCACAAAATATCGGGTTTGAGTCATACGCTATAAACGAACGCATCGCCTCTTTTGGCCTGCAATCGCGGGTCGGTTTTCCTCTTGGAGTCTACCGAACGCAGCGAGATATGAACGCGGCGCAGGCTGCCGGTATCCCTTTGGCATCGTCTACTTTTTCGGATGGATCACGGTTTAACGATCTTGGCTCAAAGGGCGTGCGTCGTGTCGTGGCACTCCAACGGGATCTTGCTGCTGAAGCTCCAAAGTTGCTAGCAGGTGTGCAGAAGGAACTTCAGCAACAATTCGGAGATAACGCCAATAACCGAGATGTGCAAAGCTACCTGAAAGAATGGGTTGATTATCTCAACCAACGAGCGAAGACGCAAAATCCTAATGCTCAATCGCTTGGCTTTGCTGGCGGATTCTTTGATAGGGCACTTGAGCAAGTGCAACAGCGAATCAATGAACTGAAAACGAATCCCGTTGAGGTTCGCGTGAATTTGGTTCAGGGGATTATCGCGCAAGTTGAAGAAGCGAAAAAGATCATGAAGCGTGAGTTGGCTGTCCCTGTGGAGACGATCACGGGCGATCAAATCAAGTACATTCAGGGTCTACAATCTGAGTTCGACACTGTAGCGACATTGAAAAAGAATATCGACCTGGCACAAACCAACATTGCAGCGGGTGTGAAGTCTGGACTACTCACGGACCTGCAAGGCAAGGGACTACTAGCCGCACAGACGGGAAAGCTAGTCCGTGATGCTGCTTCTAGTCTCGGTCTGGGCGACCCGAAGCTAGCAAACGCTGCACTAGAGGGAACAGCAGAGGCGGCATCGGCGATAGCTCGCTATCAGTTGGGCGGCAGCGTTGACCCGCAGGCGCAAATGGTCGATCTGCTGAGAGCGTTGAATGAAAAGGCGCAACGA
>Ga0214923_10005110_pt1 | contig 15428 bp, 14 predicted proteins | sample LL1510_MetaG_FD_177993 | JGI IMG/M metagenome (GOLD analysis project Ga0214923, IMG submission 177993) | Freshwater microbial communities from Lake Lanier, Atlanta, Georgia, United States - LL-1510 | ecosystem: Environmental > Aquatic > Freshwater > Lake | place: USA: Georgia | collected...
ATTAGCAAATATTATAGTAGCTTATATGATGGATATATTAACAAAATCAGGAACTAGTTTCATAACAGCAACCCATTTACATAAATTAACATTATTACCAACTATACAAAATTTAGTAGATGAAAATAAATTACTGGTTAAACATTTGAAAATAACATTGGATGAAGAGAATGATTGTTTAATATATTCAAGAGAATTATTAGATGGTCAAGGAGAATCTTTCTATGGATTACAAATAGCAAAATATTTAATGAAAGATAAAACATTTTCTGAAATGACTAGTAAAATATTGAATGAATATGATATGATAAATAATGAAGTATCATATGAAGTAAAAACATCAAAATATAATCCAAAAGTGATTATTAATAAATGTGAAATATGTGATTGTAATGAAAATATAGAAACACATCATATAGAATGGCAAAAGGATTGGAAAGATGATCAGCTAGATAAGAAATTACATTTAAAAATGAATGCTAAATCAAATCTAGTACCATTATGTAAAGAATGTCATGATAAAGTAGATAGTAATGAGATAATAGTAAAAGGTTGGATAGAAACATCAAATGGTATTAAATTAGAACATTATAATTCATCCAAATTTAATAGTAAAATAAAAGGTATTGAAACAAAAAAAGCAGAAGAGATAATAAAATTTATTAAAACAAGTGGAATACAAGATACTAAAATAATAAAAATAAAACTATTAGAAAAATTTGAAGAAAAACTAACATTAGCAACTATTAAAAAGTTTATTTAATTTTACCACCACTAAGAAAAATATATATCTAATTATAGTATATATATGGCCCCAATGCCTCCACCTAATACTATCAGTGCTGCTAGAGTTAATTATGTAGCTGCTGTAATAGATCATGCTGCTGTAATAGCTAATGTTGCTTCTACTGCGTCTCAAATAGCTACTGCACAGGCCAACCTCGTTGCTACTAAAGCTATTCTTGATGCTGCTATTTATACTGTTGATACTGTTGTAACACAATCAAAACCTTCGAATAATAATTTACTTGTTAAAGTTTGTAGTATTAAAGCACCTGGTTTAAACACTGTATTAACTGCTGTACACGCATCTAATAATAGAACTAATATTTAATTTATATAAAAGCATATATAAATTATTTTTAGTCTAAACTATTTTAATTTATCCAAATTAAATAATAAAACTATTAGAAATATTATTTAATTTTTATATATTGAATATATATTTTATAATATATAAATAAGCAGATCAAGTGCTACTAATAATAGTATAGCTTGTAAAAGGAACAAATAGAACTTAAATTTTTTATATTATAAAATATTTAATCAGTTATAGATGGATCTATACCTTTGACATATACAGCTTTTGTTGAATAAGGTCGTTTTAAACTGAACCATTTACTATAAATAATATTAGATTGTAACGCCTTTCCATGTGATTCTAAACTACAATTTGCACAATGATCACCACCAAAAGAACCCTTTCCATAAGGTCTATATTTAACTGGTGGACTCATAGGAGGAATACAAAGATGATTACTAAATAAATTATCTGATAATGAATTATCTATACTAATTAATTCATCAATCCACATATCTAATTTTTCAAGAATAAATATAATTTTATTACTATCTTCAGGATTAACTAGAGATTTTAATTCATCTACTAATATCATAATTGATAATTTATCTGAATGAAAACTATTTAATATATCTATTAAATTTTGTTCAACAAATTGTCCTTTTAGTTCTCTAAAAAAACTATATTTTCCTAATTCAAGATTAAATGCAGTATTATACTGTAAAATATAATGATCTGCTAGATTTAAAATATCATTTAATTTATTTTTATCTAAATTTTTAAATAAAAAATTAAAAACATCTGAATATAAATTAAAATCAGTATTAATAGATTTATTATTTAATATCAATATATTAGGTGAAGCACTTGCAGCACCTCCATAAAGAACTTTTTTTAATTCATTGTACTTTTTTTTATATTTTAAATATTTTTTAAACATGTATTATATATATATATATATATATTTTTTAATATATAAATATGGAAGATATTATTTATTAGCAAGTTTTATGGTTGGTTATTTTATCGTTATTAAAGGATTATTAGTTAATCCATAATCAATTAAATATTTTTTTATACTATATTTAAAATTAAATCTAATATAGTATAGATTTATGAAAAAATTTAATTTTAATCAATTATTAGATATTTCTTGTGATAATTTAGAAATATGTTATGGCGATAGTTCATTTGAAATCCTTGATGAAAATATTCAAAAACCTACTAAAAATTTTAGTCCAAAAACCCCATATCCCAAAAAAAGAAATAGTGGTGATAAATTTGTTATCACACATAATAATGGCGAAAATATAAAAAAACAAAATGTTAAGATTTCTTATAACACTAATGTTATAAGTGACCTTAATAGTAAAAAAAAAGTTAAAATAAATTTAAGTTTTCCTTTTGTCATTGGAGACAAAAAAGAAAATATTAGTATTGATATTGATTTTACTAAAGATAAATTTTTAGAAATTATGAAAGAATTAGATAATTAAACGCTCAATATATTAGTCAAAATAGCAAATAATTTTAGTTGAATTTTATCACAATATGTTTGTATTTGTGGAAAAATTGTTCGTAGTTCTGGTGTTTCCATCATTGTTTTTCTAGTTTTCCAAAAGTGTGTTAGAGTTTCTGTTGATGTACTCTTCAAATAATTATAAATATCACTTGGTTTCAAATGATAATTTTTTACATTACCTGTATTAACTTCATCTAGATGATTATAAAGTTCTGATTTTTTCTTATAATACAATCCTTTAACATTATACATCATATTTCTATAGTCTTTTGGCAATGATTCATATAATCCTTTTGCTTCTGGAATCTTTTGTCCTGTTTGAATAGACCATAGCAATTTAAATAATTCAAACAATTCTGATGCACATGCTTTGAAAGCACTATCAATAACACCAACTGTATCATAGATTTGTAATTTATTTGTTGGATTTTGAATTTTACTTGCTTCTGGATGATTTGTTAAATATTCTCCCAATTTACCATTTTGATATAGATAAACTAGACCTTTAATAGTATTATTATCAAATCCCAATATTTGATTATATTGATATTGTGGTGTTTGAATTTTTACCAAATTATATTTATTCATTTGTTCATCCCATACTTTAATAGCCAAACCTTCAATTGTTGGTTTAGTTCCAAAATCTTTCAATGAAAAATTTGTATAATCTGCAATTTCTGAAAATGGTTTTTGAGGACTAATAAAAATATGTTCTCCTAGATATGATTGATTTTCTGGAAAATCTACTTCATTCATCAAACTATCACGCATCGAAATTAAACACATTCTTGTATAATTTTCTCCTAATCTACTAGTATAATCAATTGTATGTTTATTCTTATGATGTATCAAAACCCAATAATAACTCATTTCTGGATTTAATTTATCTGTAAAATCTGAAAATGTTTCATATCCTGATTTTTGTAATACTTCCATCATCATATCATAAAGATTATTTTGTTCTGCACTTGATGGATTATTTACATGACTATCTTTTGCATCTAGACAACGTCTACTACTAACACGCCATTTATCATTAAACTTATACATTGATAGCAAACTACCTTCCCAACATTCTGTAATAATTGGTTGTTTACTTTGTTTTGTTGAGTTCATAACTAAATCCATACCACACATATTCATAATAGGTGTTTCACAACTATATGCAACCATTTTTAAAGTATTTCTATCTATAACTAATGAACGACATTCTCGTTCAACTTCTGTCAAAGAAGGAATATCAAATTTATGATAGATCAAGATTAATCCATCTTCTGGATAATCTTTAGACATTATTGAATTTTCTATCAAATATTTTCTCAAACCTTCAATATTTTCGGGTTGAGAATTAGACAAATAATTAGAAATCAAAAACTTTGGGGAATTCATTGGATTAATATAATTCATATGTCTTTAATTCTAATATAATTTTTTATCAATTTTTTTTCTATGATAATATAATGAAATCTCGTAATTTATTACTTGGTTATAATTTAAGAATGATAGCAAAACAAAACGCTGAAAATACTACTATATTACCTAATAAAGAACAAAATGCTAGTCTACATTATCATGTTCATAATGATACTAATTTATTAGACGTTAAGGATAATACTTTATTAGACGTTAAGGATAATACTTTATTAGACGTTAAGGATAATACTTTATTAGACGTTAAGGATAATACTTTATTAGACGTTAAGGATAATACTTTATTAGACGTTAAGGATAATACTGTTCATAATGATACAACTGTTAATAATAATGCTGTTAGTGTTCCATCTAATGGTATTACTCCAGCTAATTTAACAATAGCTTATGGATTATCAACAATAACTAAATCTACAGTCAATCCAACAATAGTTATAGTAGATGCTTTTTGTACTCCTACTATAGCAAGTGATCTAAATGTTTTTTCACAATCTTATAGATTACCATTAATGAATGTGCCTAATCAACCAGTAAATCAAAGTTTAGGAACTTTAAAAATATATTATCAACAACCAAATGGAACATATGGATTAGTAAATACTAATAATAATGTAGTAGTTAATACAGATTGGGGTGTTGAAATAGCAATGGATGTACAATATGCTCATGCTGTAGCTCCTTATGCTGATATAGCATTAATTTTAACTAAAGATGATACTTTAGCTTCAATGTATTCTGGTATTACATTTGGAAATACATTATCTAATGTTGTTAGTATGTCTATGAGTTGGGGTTTACCTGAAAGGTATGCTTTTAGTACATCTATATCTAGATTTTCTACACAAGATAATTTATTATTTAATAAACCAAATATTTTATATTGTGCTTCTACTGGTGATGATGGTGCTGCTGCTGGTGTTATATATCCTTCTACTAGTCCAAATGTTTGTGGTGTTGGTGGGTCATCTTTACAAATGAATTCATTAAATCAAATGGTTACACCAGTTAAAGAAACTGGTTGGTCTGGTTCTGGTGGTGGTAAGAGTAATATATTTAGTTCTGGTGTATCTCAATCTAATTATATGACAACTAATAAATTAACATCTAAATTTGGAACAAAACATGCTGTTCCAGATATGTGCTTATTAGCAAATCCTTCTGTATGTATTTATAACACTAGTCCACCAACTGGAACCACATCTGGATGGGGTTTTAATAGTAAAGGTGTTCCAGCATTATATGGTGGTACTAGTTTAGCGTCTCCAATGTTTGCTGCTATGGTAGCATTAATAATTCAAAAGAAATATCCACAACAAAATTGGACAACATTAAATTTAAATATTAGAAAAATGATTATGGATAGTATATATGTATCAACAAATGATAGAGATATAACTAGTGGTAATAATGGTTTTGGGGCGTCAACTGGTTTTGATTTTGTAACTGGTATAGGTTCACCATTGTTTAATAATTTATCACAATATATTATAACTAATTTTACAAAACTAACAGGATTACGTGCTTAAATTTTATCTTCTTCTTATTTGTGCTAATATAGAATGTTTTTTATCAACTGTATTTTGTACAGGTTTTTCTATATTATCATCACTAGTTTTATTTATTTTCAGGTCACTTGTTTCATTTTCAATAGCTAATTCATTTTCAGGGATTATAGGATTTGGTGGAATAATTTTTAATAATTCTGTATTAAATGTTGGATTATTAAAATATTTTAAATTATTTACATAATTAAAAGTATCTAATCCTTCCATTGGTTTTATTAATTCAGTGTCCAAAATAGTTGGAGTTATTTTAATTTTATCATTTTTATTAATATCCATATTAACAAGTTTAAATAATTGTAATAAATTATTTTCCTTTACAATTTCTAATAATTTTATTGAATTAACACAGCTATTTGAATAAAATATTACTTTCATTAAAATATTATATAATTTTTTTATAATATTTTTAGAAACGACAATAAAAAAATTTATTTTTTTTAATCTATATATATATAATGAATATGGAACCACAAGGTGAAGATACAACATTTTATGGATTAAATTGTTGATACAAACATTTATTTCAAAAATTAGGATGGATGGTATTATCGAAAGCAGAACATCCAGATGATCCTCATACTGCAACTAAAATAGAATGTTATGTAAATAGTATAAAAAAATTATATAAATCATTATCACCAGAAATGCACGAATTTAGAAATGAATCTGAAAGACACGATATTAGTGTTATGAGAAATAAAATAAAAATATTATTAAAACATGCTATTAGAGATTTACAATCATCTGAAACTTTTAGAGATGTAATAAAACCAATGGAAAGTTTCAGTGATTTTAAATTATTAGATACTCCTGTTACAATTAAAATGTTAATGGGTGGTTCAAAAAAGAAATATTAAAGATTATAAAAAAATTGATAAAAAAATTGATAAAAAAATTGATAAAAAAATTGATAAAAAAATTGATAAAAAAATTGATAAAAAAACAATTAAATAATTAATAATCTTATATAATTTTAATGAGAAAAGTTAGTGATATTAAATCAAAGAAAATATTGGAGGAAAAAGAATTAGGAAATTCTAGATTTGAATTTAAAATTTCTGGAAATGATATTAATTATGTTGTTATGAATACACTAAGACGTGTTATTTTTGCTGATATTCCTATTTATGCTTTTGATCGTTTTTCTTTTGAAAAAAATTGGAGTGTATTTCATAATACTTATATGAAACAAAGAATTAGTATGATGCCTATCTGGAATATTCCAAATGAAAATGAAATATATGTTCCTCAAGTATTAGAAGAAACAAAAGAAAAAATAGTTAAGGAAAATCTTGAAACTAAACAAGGTGAACCAACTGAAATAGATGAAATTATTTCAACAAAACCATTAGAAAATGTTGATGATATTGAATTAGAATTTCAAGGGAAAATTGATTCAAGCACTTTAAATCAAATGACAATGTATATTAATTTTAAAAATGATACTAAAGATTATAAAAGTGCTACAACAGAACATGCTAAATTTTATTATTCTAATTTAGATATATCAAGTCCTTATCCTAATCCTGTACAACTAATTAAATTACATGCTGGTGGGTATATTGCTTTTTCAGCAATTACAAAATTAGGAACAGAAAGTATGCATGCTAAATATAGTGCAGTTTCTATATGTATATATAGACAATATAGTGAAACAGAATTTGATTTTGTTTTGGAATCAAGAGGTCAATTAACAGAACAAAGAATTATTCATGTGGCTACTGTTAATATTATAAAACAATTAGATGATTTTAATAATTTAATGTCAAAAATGATTAAAGAAAAACCAGATAATATTTTGGACAAACAAAATGTTGAACAAGATATTACTTCTGAAACTAAAGGTAAAATTATTATAAATAATGCTGATGATACTATGGGTAATCTATTATCAACTGGTATGAGATTACACCCAAATGTTAAATGGTGTGGTTATAGTATGCCTCACCCTTTATCTAAAAAAGTATTTATTGAATATGAATTACATAAAACTAATCCAAACATTGCCCAAGTAGCAAATGATGTAGTAGAATATTATAAAGATTTATTTGGAAAAATGAATAGTTCTATTCAAAAATTATGATTTCTTCTTATTTTTTTTACTATCTTGTGATATTACTGGAGTTTCACTTTCACTTGCTTCAATTTCACTACCTAATTGAAATCTTTTTGGAACATCTATAAAATTTATATATTTTTTTGTATATGTTCCATTTGAACCATCATTATTTGTATATTTATAACTTATATTTACAAATAATTTTTTATCACCTTTAATTGGTATCATAAAATTTGGAATAACACCTTGATAAGATGTAATTGTTCCCTTATAACTATAACCATCATCTCCATATATTTCTATATCAAATCCTAATGGTTTTTCAGAATATTCTTGTTTACTATTACTTAAATCTTCATTTAATATAACGGTTGGGATATTTAATGCTAGAAAATTATGTACTACTTTAATTTTTTTAATCTGCCTTGTCATTGTATGATCTATAAATTCTTGTTCTTCTGTTAAAGAACGTTGTGTAAAAAAATAATCAATAGTGTGAAAAGGTCTATTTGTTTGCTTAAATGAATTAAAAGCTTCTCCTAAATCTGCCATATTAAGATAATTAAATTATTTTGTTTTATAAGAGTTTTTATAAATATCTTGATAATAATTCAAAACCAAATTCTGTTATTTTATTATCTTTTAATACTACTGAAGCTATATCTAAATGTATATAATCTCCTTTTATAAAATTCAGTAAAAATGCCGTTGCCATTGCACTACCATTTGGAACATTTGAATGATTTCTTAATAAACCATTTTCTTTTGTTTTATCTATCATTTCTGGATATACATTTAATTTATCAATTGGTTGGCCTATTTCATCCCCTATTTTTATTAATTCATCTACTTGTCCATATCCTATTATTGAATGACCATTTGATATTTGTATTGTATTTCCTGTTAAAGTTGCTACTGTCATTATAATTGGATTCTCTATATTATTATAAGCCCATTCTATTCCATCTGCTAAACATAATCTACCTTCTGCATCTATATTAGTTATTTCTACTTTTATTCCATTATATGATGATACTATACTAGATGGCTTAATACTATTTGGTCCTATCATATTTTCAACTATTGGAAATACGCAATATATATTATATTTACTTTGTTTATTCATTTCCTTTAAAAAACACATTACACAACTTACTAAAGCACTACCTGCCATATCTACATACATATCTTCCATTTTTCTTTTCAAATTTAATCCACCTGTATCAAACATCACAGCTTTCCCTATAATACATAAATTTCTTTTTGTTGGATCTATTATATCTGGTTTTACTATTACTGGTATAGTTGGATGTTTTGAACCTTGACCAACTGCATTAGTTAAAGGAAAATACTTGTTATCTTCAACAATAGCATTTGGTAATATTTTTTTAATAAATTCATAATAAATCTTTGTTGTTTTTTCTCTATTATCTACAATATTTTTGTATATATTAATCCATTTTGATTGTTTTTCAACATAGTTTAAATCAATTTTATTTGCCCAATGAATTCTATATTTATCTAATTTATTTCTAATTTGTTCAAATATTATATTAACCATTTGTAATTTCATTTCTCTACCTACATATATTACTACTTTAGTTGACCACATGTCTAATTGTTTTAATCCTTTTTTTACTAGTTTTTTAATACTATAATAATTTTCTTTTGAATGAAAATTTAATAAAACATAATAATAAGTTTCACTTGCTTCTATTATAATATCTTTTTTTACTGTTTCATTTGATATTAAATATAAATGTGGATGTACCATTATATTTAATCTAGAAATTAAACTAAAAGAATTTGTAATTTATTCCTTGGAACACTCGACAAGCAATTTGTAATAACTTTTTGCTTGAAATGTTCGACAAGGAACTTTTTTTTTATTTTTTATTTTTTATTTTTTTTTTGAGGTAAACTTTACCTCTTTTTTTATTTGATCAACCACCAAACAAACTTAATCCACTTCCTTCTCAGTGCGATCACTTATCTTACATGATGAATTGAACCGCTCGATCACGTTATCAACAGTGAGTTTCTCAGATTCAATTATCACACGGATTTGGTCATATGAAGCATTAATATCTTGAGACCAGACAACCATAAGACTTGGCAGAGAGCCAATTCCATTACCAATGCAATAGCGGTTGTAGCAATAGAGAATGAACTCATCTTGGTTAGGCCATCGTCGATATTTTTGGTAAAAGTTCATATACTTGGTGTCTCCAGAAAAGATACGTTTATCGCATGGCAATTTGAACTTTGAATAGAACTGCTTCTTCCATGTTCCCAATATCCCAGCCTCTTTGTATACCTTTGGCAAGTAATAAGGACGCATTGTTTTTGGGCTGATTTCAACAACAACACGTTCACAGTCAGCAGGGTATTGCCATTCACATTTAACAGCTGGAACAGCTGGAACATCTTCAATTTTCACATATGGCAATTTAATATCACTAGCAGAATATTGCCAATTAACTTTACTAGCAATCCACACAAGTTCGTTAACAGATAGCTCTTTGAAATATTCTGGGAACTGTGCTAGAACTTGTTCGACTTGTTCTGGTTTAGCAACACCATCAAGAGGAATGTATGGAATCGCTGGTTCATTGATATCTTGACCAATATTAGCAATGTTCACGCTGTAACAATTACGATAAAGGGCATCAATCTTTGAGCGGAACTCGTCATCATTTCGTTTAGACATACTTAACATTGTCATCATTACCCGTATGCGAGTAATTTGATTAAACATTTGTGGAGACGTTGGATAGTCTAAAAGTTTAATCATTGCCAAGAGTGGCTCAATGTTAAATATCTGTGAACGTGCAGTATCACAGTCAGTTGGTTGGTTCATTAAACCCGCTGCAACTATAAACCATAAGGAAAGGTCAGATCGAATGAGTGTTCCAACAAATTGAGGTAATCCACTCAGAGAAGCCCTTGTTTTTGTTGTTTTAAGGCGATAAACAAGAGTATCTCCAACCTGCTCAGCTATATCAGATAGCCAAGGGATTTTGCCAGTATAGATGAGGTACCAGATAACAGCAAAATACATTTGAGAATTTCCTACAAGCTTGTCACCAAAGAATAACTTTGCAAGAGCCCAATTAGCACAATTAACATTTTGTTGACATTTACCAAGCGGGATGACAACATCAATTGTTTCTCGTGTTAATGGATTTTGGTCTCCAACTTTTAATCCACTGCTGATACTAACCCAATTGCTGAGCCGTGAAATGAGCTGTTTAACAACCTCTGGATAGTTAAGTATGCGAAGAGGTTGATTAATAATATCATCAACAATAGCTTTGTCAAGACCTTTGAGAATTGGCGAACCTTCCTTTACCATAATTTGAGCAGTAAATTCATCAAATAATATAGGACACTCTCCTAGTCCTTTTGGGATAGCAACTCCTTCAGGAGCTACAGGAACAGCTTCTTTCTTTACTAGTGGTGCTGCTTGAACACGACGACTTTTGATAGTATCCATGTCAAATTGTCCTAGCAGACCAGCAGAAGCAATATTAATAAGGTAATCAAACTTGCGTGAGATTTCCATACCAATATCATCCTTGAAATAAGGATCATTGAGTTCTTCCTTGAAAACTTGTAGACTAGCATCAAATTGCTTTTGTTCGAGCGATTTTATCAAAATGGCATCTAAATCATCACTTTTAGAAATTGCAGCTAGTTCTTTAGCAAGACGAGCTTTAGCACGAATTAAACCATCAGCGATTTCTTTATTACCACCAACCCCCATTAATGTTGTAACAAGGGCACGTTCGATTTCCTCGAATTTATTTTTAAATATTTCCAATGTAAGCCCATCTAGATTGTAGAGCATCTTTCGTGTTTCTTCAGTAACTAGATAAGACCTTATATCACGATTATCACTAATCACAGTCAGAGAGGTCTTAGCGAGACGAGTAAATGGAGCTGCAACACTTTCGTTAGCCCTACCAGTATCACCAATGCAACATATGACCTTATATAAAGGCATCTTATCTAAAGGCATCTTATCTGAATATAGCTGATTGACAATATCTGTAGTCTTTTTAACTGACTCTTGGGGAACGTCTCCATCAGTCAAAATAATAATAATTTCCCCCTGAGCAGTGCCAAACTTTGTTGAAACCAAGTTCATGGCAATGTCTTCAGGCTTTGTAGCAGGCATATAGCCAAATTGCTTTGACAAGTAATTAGCTTCAAATGCTTCTTTGGAGATTTGCTTTAGTTCACTACCCCAAACAAATAGACGCTTAATTAAATCCTTGTACTCTTTATACTTACCCTCGACAAGTGCCCAATATATTTCTTTACCTTGTGTTGAACCAGATACATCAACATAGAAGTTAACATCCTCAACACCCACAACACCTTGAATCTTATCTTTTGCTATACCACATACGGCCATAACAAAATACTACAATTAATACGCTGTTATTTAATATTTTTTTTTCAATTTTTTTTGTTTTTAGGAAACGAAGTGACTAAAACAAACATTCATTGAGCAAAGCGAAATCAATTTTTTTTGAGCAAAGCGAAATCAATTTTTTTTGTTTTACGTTAAACTTTTTTTAATAAAAATTGATAATAATATAAACAAAATAAATAATATTATGGATATATAATAATATGATGAAAAAAACTCTAAAAGTATGGACTGATGGTGCTACTCCTAATAATCAATCAAAAGGAGATAAAGTAGGTGGGGTTGGAGTATTTTTTGGTGATAATGACCCTAGAAATATTTCATTAAAATTAAAAAGTACTAAAACAAAAGTCACTAATCAAACATGTGAATTAACTGCTTGTATTAAAGCTTTAGAAACTATTTTAATGACTGAGAAAATTGGAAATACTGATATTATTGTAAATACTGATAGTATGTATATTGTTAATACTATCACTACTTGGGCTAAAAAATGGGAAAAAAATAAATGGATAAAAGCTGATGGAAAACCTGTTCAAAATGTAGAATTGGTATCTAAATTATATTATTTAGCAATAAATACTAATGCTACATTTAAACACGTTTATGCTCACAAAGCAAAACCAGATGAAGATAGCAAAGATTATGAAGATTGGTATGGTAATAATCAAGCCGATTTATTAGCTGTTACTGCTGCTAAAAGTTAAATAAATTGATTTTGCTAAAAAAGTTAAATAAAAAAATTGATTTCAATGGAGATTTCAATGAATTCTTTATTATTTTAGTCGCTATCGCTTTGTAAAATAATAAAAAATTGATAAAATAAACTAAAAAGAACATTGTTTTTACTTTATAATTAATGAATATTTTAGAACAATTAATGATAAATCAACCAGTTATTAATATTGGTACATTAGGTAGTGTCTCTGAAGGTAAATCAACATTAGTAAAAAAACTTTCAGGAATTGTAACACAATGTCATTCTAGAGAAAAAATTAGAAATATTACAATCAAACAAGGTTATGGAAATATGAAAATATTTGAAACACCAGAAGGAGTTTTAACAACACAAGAAGATGATTCAGAAAATAAATTAGTAAATCATATTTCTTGGGTTGATTGTCCTGGCCATATGGATAGAATTCAAACAGCATTAGGTTCAATATCTTTAATGGATGGTGTTATATTAATTATAGGTGTTAAAGATAAATTGGAAATGAAACCACAATTAATTCAACATTTATTGGGAATAAAAATGGCAGGTATAAAAAGATTGATAGTATGTTTAAATAAAATAGATTTAGTTTCAAAAGATGTTTTATTGGAATATAAAAAAGAAGTAGATGCTCTATTTGATAAATATGGTATAAAACCAAATTATATTATTCCAACAAGTTTTAATAAAGGTATTGGATTAAATTGGATTTTAAATGCTATACAAGAATTATTTAATCCTACTCTTTGGCTAGAAAAAACAAAAGATACTCCAATTCTTAAAATTTCTAGGTCTTTTGATATTAATAAACCAGGAATGGATTGGAGTGATATTAAAGGTGGTGTTATAGGTGGAACAATTACATCTGGACAATTTAAAGTTGGTGATGTTATTGAAATAAAACCAGGAAGGATAAATAAAAGAACTGGTGTAGCTATACCTATTAAAACAATTATTAAAAGTATTCAAACTGGTTCTACTAATTTAGATGTTGGTTATGCAGGTGGATTAGTTGCAATTGGTACTGATATAGATCCATTTGAAACAAAAAATGATGGTTTAGTTGGAAATATTTGTGGTGTTGTTAATACATTACCAGAAACAGTTTCAGAAATTAGTTTTAATATTGAATGGATTGATAAACCTGCAAAATTAGATAATTTATGTTTATTGATCGGAACTAGAATGTGTAAAGCAATCTTAGATAATACAACATTTAAATTGGAAAAACCAATGTGTATTCTTGATAAAGAACAAATAATTGTATGCCAAGATATAAATGGAACGATCAAAGTAATTGGTGTAAAACAATAATTTTTTTAATGCTATATTTAAAAATTAATAAAATAATCTATTTAATGGATTTAGATTTTTTTATTAGAAAACCCAAGAAGAAAATTAATAGTGATATAAAATTGATGTTAGTGGAAAAATATAGACCTAAAAATTCTGATGAAATTATATTAGATAGTTTTATTAAAGAAAAAATAAATAAAATTATCGAAAATAAAAATATTCCTAATTTAATTTTTACTGGTGAAAATGGTACTGGGAAAACTTCTACTATTTCATTTTTATCAAAACAAATTTATGAAAATAATTTTAATGAATATGTTTTAGAACTTAATGCTTATGATGATAGAGGATTATCTATTGTTAGTTCTACTATTTATACATTTTGTAAAAGAAAAACAGACCATACAAAATTAATTATATTAGATGAAGCAGATTCTATTACACCTAAAGCTCAAAATCTATTATCATCATTATTATCAGAATTTAAAAATAGTATTAGAATGGTGTTTATATGTAATGATTGTAGTCAAATTATTGAAGCTATTCAATCAAAATGTATTATGATCTCATTTTCAAAAATACCTGAAAAAGATATTTTAGAACGATTAATTTATATTTGTAATAATGAAAATATTAAATATACTTTAGATGGATTAAATAAATTAATATCTGTATCAAATGGTGATATTAGACAATGTATAAATAATATGGAATGTATTAATGGAACTTTTGAAAGTATTAATTTAGAAAATGTAAATAAATTTATAGGTAAACCAAATAATGAAATTATAACTGCATTTTTTGATAATTGTCATAAAAAAAATTTATCAGAATGTTTAAACATTATTCAATCATTATATGATAATGGTTATACACCTAATGATATATTATTAAATCTTGGCACTTTTATTTTTGAAAAAAATAAAATTTCTGAAAGTGATAAAATGAAATATTATTCAATTATTTCTCAATATTATTCCAAAATTAATTCTGGTTATGATACTTTTTTACAATTAATTGGATGTGTTGGATTATTGAATTTATAATATAATACAACTTTGATTTTTTCTAGCTTCAAGAGCTCCTCTTCTGTAACATTCTTCACATTTTTGTTGTAATGGATCTAATTGTTGTTGTACTGGTGCTGGTTGTGCTACATGTGCTGGGTGTGCTACATGTGCTGATTTTTCTACAGGTGCTGGTTGTGATTGTTGTACTTGTGCTGATTTTTCTACAGGTGCTGAATGTGAGTTTTCTACTACTGTTAGTTGTGCTACATGTGCTGGTTGTGGGTGTAGGTGTGATTCTTTTACTGCTGTTG
>Ga0214923_10005111_pt1 | contig 15423 bp, 9 predicted proteins | sample LL1510_MetaG_FD_177993 | JGI IMG/M metagenome (GOLD analysis project Ga0214923, IMG submission 177993) | Freshwater microbial communities from Lake Lanier, Atlanta, Georgia, United States - LL-1510 | ecosystem: Environmental > Aquatic > Freshwater > Lake | place: USA: Georgia | collected 2015-10-15
GCATAATCATTTAAAGCACAATTTAACATATCAACTGTTAATGATTTACCATTACTATTATGAGTAATTGTTCCATCTTCTAACATGTAGCGGTGGTTACCTGATAATTGAAAACCATAAAAATCATCTTCAGATAATTCTTCTACCTCTATTTTTGATAATGGAATACTATTCTTAAATATCTTGATTATATCTGTATAAATAATTAAATGGTATCCAACTGAGTGACATAACATTACAATTTGATCTACAATTAGATCATTGTATTTTGTTATATTAATTTCAGATCCATTTTCAATTAAATTATCTAATATCTTCATTCTTTTATTTATCTTTAATAATCGCGTATTTTTATACAAATTTTCATCAATTAATATATCAAATTTAGAATGTGTATTATTTAAATCTTTCAGATTATTTATATTAATTTGATCAAAATTAAAATCATTATTATAATGGTGATTATCTAATATTTTTCTTTTATAACCATATAATAATTTTTTAGCTTCTCCAAATTTTAAATAATCCTCAACTTTAATATCAATATAATAATACCCTTCAACCTGATATACACTAAGTCCTTTAAAATTAACTGCGTATTTTGAATTAATTATTCGTAAAGATAATATATGTTCCCCATTAACAACATAACTTGAAAAAAAATCTTTTTGATTTATTCTATACATTTTTGAACGACCCTTAAATAATTCTGTAACTAATCTCCTACGACTATCATCTCCCATTACATATTCACCAATTTGAATATCTTCAACGTTACGTAAATTACCATCATACATTAATATTTGTGTTCCCTTAGAATGACAACCAGTTCCTGTCCATATTTGAAATTTTTCATCAGGAATATTACCAATTAAACATCCAGATAGTAAATCTAATATATATTTATTCATATCTAGTTCAGGTTGAACTTCGAAAAAATATTTTATAATTTCTTTAACATAATTATTATTTTCATCAAATTTAATATAATTAATATTTGTTGTATATGACATAACATCTTCTGGTAATCCATCTCTAAATTTATGTTCTTTAAAATCATATACTCCATTATTAAATACAATAACATTTTTATTTTCATTTAAACGACTAGCAAATGTTGGATCAAAAAAGATAGTTCTACACTCAGTAATAATATTATTCTTTAATGATACATTACGAATCTTTTCAAATATCTTATCCACTTTCTTTCTTTTATCCAATAATTCCTCCTTCTCTTTTGCCGTTATTGCTGGTATTAACGCCTTTGTAAATAAAGCATGCGACAGTTTTACATACTCTCCCGCCATATCCTCGTTCAATTTTGTATATATAGTATGTCCTTCTTCACATTCAATCCATCGGTGATTTTTATATTCATACCATAAATTTGTCTTAATATTTGCGCAAATATAATTAAATCTATAAATTTTATAAAATGCCTTTGCGATAGAATAAGAAGATCCATCAATACTCTCTAATATCGCTTCATTTACTTTTGTCATTAATAAATCAGCAAATTTTTCAGGATTATCTTCTTTTGCCCATCTATATAATGAACCAAGTGAATAATTATTATTTCTAAATGTTTCCCACATTTTTTCACACTCACCTTCTTTATAATTACTTGCTAATTTACTAAATTCAATCCATGTTTCTATTAAACAGTAATCAATATTATGCAAACAAAATCCAACACTTAACCAACCTTCATAACTTTTTGCTCTATCCGGATTTAATATATCAGTTAATTCTTTGGCTGTTTTAATATCCTCCTGATTTGATACTACTGAAAATGTTTTTCTTCCAACAACCACTCTTTTTCGATTTAATTTTTCATATTCTGCTAATATTTTTTTTTCATCATATCCATCACGATATTCTGTTAAATTTTCTTTTCCGAATTTTCTTATACTCAAATATTCATGAATAAATTCATTATCATATTTACTTTTATCCTGATCTTTTAATTCATAATTAAAAATCTGAGTTAATAAATATGGAGGAGTTCCTGGCTTACAACTACCATACATCATCCAATTATTTGTTTCAATTACTGCTTTATCAACAATGTCTTCTGTTTTATTTAATAATCCTAGATTCTGAAATAATCCAATCTCATTTAATCTTATTACTAAATCATTTCTCATAACATATTGTAATTTATTTGTAGCACATATTCTAGGATATACAATATGAATACCATCTTTAAAACAATCTTCTTTTTCAGTCGGTTTTGATTTCTCAAATATAAATGTTAAAAAATCCTCTTCCTCAAATATCAAATATTTTGATATTATAATATTATATTCCTTTAAAAATACATTTAAAAATTTCTTATATATTCTTTCATCTAATTTTAAATCTTTTGGATATTTAACATCTATATCTATTAAAATAGGACCTTGACTTCTATGCACTTCTGATAAATATAATTCGGCACCTTCTGTTAGAGCTTTTTTATATAAATTAAAAAATTTATCTCTCTCTTTTGTATCAACTATATAACAACCTTTTGGATCACCTAACGAGGTATGCGAATAAGGTTCGCCACGAGCAACCTTATGCTCACCTAAAAATTTATAAAAATCTTGTGTATAATTCTTTTTATTTTTAAATATATTTGCCATTAATATTATAAAGTAAGTTTTATTTAAATAGATTTAATTTATTTATTTAATACATACAATTCAATGGATTCAATAATTTTATTAATTATCGGTATAATTGGGTTTGATTTAATAAAACATAATATTGAAAAATTTACAAACTCAAATAATCAAATAATCTTATTAGGCGGTAATTTAAATAATCAGAATACTTTTAAATATTCCGAAAATAAAAGACTAAACTTTAATTTCGGAAAATACCCCCCTTGTTTTAGTGTTAGCTATGAAGTTCAAAAAATATTTGATTTATTAGATATGGCCAACATTAAAGATAAATTTCAACAGCTATTTGATATTTATTCTATATTATTATGTCAAAAATACCATGCTGGATATAAAACATGTAGTTCTGAAATGTTGGCAGAAAGAATTAAAGATTTAGAAGAAATGTTGGTTAATAATTTTAATTCAGAAAAATACGTTGATAAAGTAAGTAAATATGTTAAATTAAATAACTCTAAGATATCAAGACTAATTATAATTAGCTATTATCTGATTGAAAAAGAAATGAAAAAAATTAATGATGAAGAAATCATTAGTTTAAATCGTAAATTTTATTATTCTACTTTCAAAGAATTAATGTTATTATGTGATGGATATTGATGTGATGGATATTAATTAAGGGTATATAAATATTTTGTCTGTTTAATAGCTCCTAATATTTCATCTCTTAAATTAATTAAATCAGTATCTTTCGCATCTAGGTATGGTATTAATTTATCTTCAAAATAGGTCATCATCATATCTAAATAACCAGTAGCTTCATCATCACTTAAATTATTAAGTGTTATAGTAATAGGAGCCGAAATTACTACCTTTCCATATTTACCAAAATATATTTCCATAAATTTATCTGTAAAATCGGTAATTTTTTCGAGTAATTCATCGGATGCTTTGTGTCTCGCATAACTTTTTGTTTGCCAGTGATATATTTGTGTTTGTTGTCTAAATGTTACTAAAGCATGAATTATTTCTTGAGCATCTGTTGGCTTAGCACCCCCTTTATATTTCTTTGAGTAATTTGAAATCATTTATATATATATATATATATATATTCATATATATATTAATCTAAATCTTATAAATTAATTAACTATTTTTTAGTTGCTTTATCAATGTTTTCAATAATTTTTTTTGCCTCAGCCAATGTTACTTTTTCATTTGGTGCTTTGTAAAACTTTTTTTTAAATATCAAGTAATATCCATATTTACCCTTACCTAATTTAATATCCTTATTTAAGTCTTTTAAAAATTTTTCACCTGTTTTACCAGTATCAGTTTTCCCTCCATTTTCTATTAACTTTTTAGCATCCTCTAATGTTATTTTATCATCTTCAACTGTATAATATTTCTTATCACATGCCAAATATAACGTGCCATTCTTAAAATTTTTATACAGTTTTATATCATCGCTTAATTCTATAGGATACTTCAAAAATTGTAAGCATATATCCATAGTAATACTACCAATCGGTGTATCTAAATATTTTAATGATTTATATTTAGTCTCTCCTCCCTCTTCCCATTTAATAGCATCTCCAAATTTAGTCTTAGTAATATAATATGATAATTCATCATGAGTTCCAATAAGTTTATCAGTATTAATATCAACTTTTGTTAATTTTACTTTAGATAATTTAGAAATTTCATCCATTAACTTTTTATAAAAAGCTCCCATTACTTCAATCTTTGTCATTTTACCATTAGCAATTTCATCTAACTTCTTTTCCATTTCTTTAGTAAATTCATAATCAACAATGTATGGAAAATATGTTTCCATAAATTCTAATACTTCATATCCTAATTCAGTAGGAACAAACTTACTACTCTCTTTTCCATAATTTATTTCCTTTGTCTCTTCCTTCAATTCTGTTTTAAATTTAAATGTTTTAACCTTCTTTTTTATTCCCTCAACATTCTTCACTTCTACATATCCTCTTGTTTCAATTTTATCGATAATACTCGCATAAGTTGATGGTCTTCCAATTTCCATCTTTTCTAATTGTCTTACTATATTCGCTTCCGTATATCTAGATGGCGGCTCTTTTATCTTTTCTTGTGATATTAATTCCATTAAACTTAATTTAGAATCTGTTGTTATTTCCGTCTTTAATTTATTATTATCTCCTTCTTCTGATTCTTCATCATTACCAATATCATATACTTTTAAAAATCCATCAAATTTTAATGTTTCTATATTACCCACGAAAGAATAATTTTTTAATGTTTGATCCGTATTCTTAATTGTTACTACTAATACATCATAAATTGCTGATGCCATTTGCGATGCGACAGTTCTCTTCCAAATCAAAGAATATAATTTCTTTTCTTCTGCTGTTCCTTCAACATCTTGCACTTCAAAATGTGTCGGACGAATACATTCATGTGCCTCTTGAGCATTCGCGGATTTTGAAGCATATTGAATGAACTTATAATAATTATTACCATAAGTTGTCGAAATAAATTGTTTAACATCGTTATGAGCTTGTTGGCTCATAGTTGGACAATCTGTTCTCATATATGTAATATGACCAGCCTCATATAATTTTTGAGCAATCATCATAGTCTTTTTAACTGGATAGCGAAATTTAGTTGAAGCGGTTTGTTGTAATGATGAGGTTATGAATGGAGGTGATGGATTTTGTGTTCTAGTTTTAGATTCAATCTTATTTATTGTAAATGCTTTTTGAAATTGAGGTAATAATGATTTAATCTTTTTTTCATCAGATGTTTCATACATTTTTCCAGTATCATATAAAGTTGTTTTTATTGTGCTCTTATCAATCTTAAAATTTCCATTTACATTATAAAATGATCCCTTATTTGAATCTAAAAAATCTAACACTTCATCTTCTTTATCAGCAATAAGTCTTACAGCAACTGTTTGAACTCTACCAACACTTAATTTTGATTTATTAATTCTTTTATATAATTGCTGAGTTAATTTAAATCCAACAATTTGATCTAATAGTGCTCTTGTTACTTGAGCATTCACAAGATTAAAATCCATTTTTCTAGGCTTTTTTAAGGCATCTAAAATAGCGGCTTTAGTAATTTCATTAAATGTTACTCTATGATAATTGTCTTTTAATTTTAATTCATCACGAATTGATTCAGCAATAGCCTCTCCTTCTCTATCTAAATCAGCACATAAGTATATCTCAGATGAAATCTTTACTAAGTGTTTAATATCATCAACTACTTTTTGTTTATCATCAATAATATCATATTTAGGAGAAAATGTTTTTTCATCAAAATAATCGCTTTTCTTTAATTGACGAATATGTCCGACTGAAGCAGTTACCTTATAATCAGATCCCAGAAATGATTGGATCTTTTTGATCTTACCAGGTGATTCAACTATAAATAATTTCATTCTTTAATATAATACAAGTTCTTTATAATCTTTTGTTAAATATATTTAAATCAATTTTTTGTTTTTATTTTAATTTATAATATATATATTAGAATGAATTATGAACAAAAATATTTAAAATATAAACAAAAATACATAACTTTAAAAAAATTAATAGGTGGAGTTATAAAATCAACTGAATCTAATATTCATCCATTATTAGAAAACTTATCTTCAACAAATACTATTCAACAAAAAGTAGTTTATTTAACAAATTTTTTAAGAAGTATCTATTTAACAAGAGATCATAAGGAACTTGTATTAACTACAATTAAAAATTATTATGACCGTAACTTAAATAATCTTAATGTTGATCAAAGAAATTTTGAAATAACTAGTAATTTAGTATTTTTAGTCCTTTCAAATACAACAACTCCTGAAAATAATATTGATTTTCGTTTAGTAAGAACATTGATAGGAGAAATACCTTTTGTTAGACCATATATTGAAGCAAAATTAACAACTGAAATTCCTAGATTAAGAGCTCAAATGGCTGTAAATTCAAGAGACCATGAGATATCTTTAGATTATTTAAATGAAAGATTAGCGAGAGTTCCTGACCGATCTAATAGTTTTTCAGGAAATGTTAGTGCTGAATTTGATCGTCAGGATATGCAAACTAAAATTAGAGAAGATATAGATAATGAAAGTAAAGAATTTGAGATAAAACAAAGAAAACTCAGTATGGAGATAACATTATACGAAAATATACTTTTAATATAAAAATTTTAAATATAAATTATTATGATAATAATTTATATTTAAGAATAAAATAATAGATAAATATTATGGAAACTCTTATTTATTCTTTAGGCATAATGACATTATGTGTATCAACAATTTCAAGTATTACATTATTTAATATAGGAAGTAATGTAATAATGACAAATAATAATAAAAATTTTTTAGTAAATATTGGATACATTTTTGGATTATTTTATATGAGTATTGTATGTGGAATGTTATTTACAATTAATATTCCATGGATCATATTATATACTATTGCTAATTCACCAGATATGAACTCAACAATTAATGTATTTTGTGCGCCAATTTTAAAAAATCTATCTAATTCAATTGAAGATTATTCTTATAAATTAGATCATCAAATTTCTTCAATTTTAGAAGAAAAATGTGGTGAAGAAATATCTAATAAAGAAAATGACGAAGAAACTTCTGATGAAGAATTAGATGAAAATGATTGTAAAGAAAATGATGAAGAAACATCTGATGAAGAATTAGATGAAAATAAAGAAACAGATAAAAAGTGTATTGAAGAAGAAAAGGGTATTGAAGAAGAAAAGGGTATTGAAGAAGAAAAGTGTATTGAAAAAGAAGAGTGTATTGAGGGAGAAGAGGGTATTAAAAAAGAAAAAGTATCAGAAATAAAATGTAATCTACCAACATCTCCTAAAAATTGTTATAAATGTGATAGAAAACCATGTACATTTGGGAGTTACTTTGAAATAGAAAATTGTGCTGGATCTAGTAGTTGTCTTTGTGTGAATGATGAAGAACAATGGAAATATAATTAGAATTCATTTATAATTTTAGCTAAATCCGATTGATTAATGCTATTTCCGTATATATATACGTTTAGATTTTGTCTTAAGAAGAAATCATTACAAAATTGATTAATTAATTTTGCATTTATATTCTTTACATTTTTTATTTCGTCATAAATTGTATCGTGTTTATCAAATAAATATTTTTTTGCGTGATATTTCATAATAAAATTTGGATTATTTATTTGAAATAAATTGCTAGTATCAAATATTTTTTTAACTTTTAATATTTCTTCATTTGAAATTAAGTTATTTTTTAAATCTTTAATGATATTTAAAATTTCTTTTACTGATTCTAAAATTAGTGAATTATTAACATTACAAATTATATGAAACATACCATTCTTTTCAGAAAAGACCGAAAAATCGGATTCGTTTGAATAACTTGACCCTAATTTATTACGAAGAACATCAAATAATTTAGAGGTTGAACCGCTTGAAAGATAATCCGATAAAAATTTTATGATACATTCTTGTTGAAAATTTATAGAATTAAAATAGAAATTAATAAAAATATAAGATTGATTATTTTTTTCATTTGGAATGATAGTAATATTTGGTTTCTTTTTTATAATATTATATTTAATTAATGGTTGATCATAATTTTCTTTATTAAATGTATAAGATTTCATACACAATTTAATTGTGCTTATAATTTTATTTTTATCAAAATTACCAGCAACAACTAAAATTGAATTATTAAGAGTATATAATTTACGAAATTCGCTTATTTGATTAATAGTCATATTCATAATATTATGTTCTGTTCCAATTATTAATTTTTCTAATGGCGTATTTTTAAATATCTCAGCAATAATATTATCAAATAATATTCTAGATGTATTTTCTAAATACATTTTATATTCTTCCATTATAACTCCCTTCTCTAATTCAACTTCTTCTTTTTCATATTTTGGATTTGAATATAAATCTAATATTATATCAATTATTTCATTAATATCACTTTTATTACCATTAATTTCATAATAAGTACAATCACGACTTGTTCCAGCATTATAATATGTTCCTAAATTATCTAATGATTTTAATAATGTTTTATTTGGGCGTTTTGTAGTGCTTTTAAACATCAAATGTTCTAAAAAATGAGCAACACCGTTATTTTCAGAAGTTTCATTAATAGAACCAACTTTAATAAACATTCCCACAGACACAACATCTGTTTTTTTCATAGGTAATAATAAAGTATTTAATCCATTAATATTAATATTATATAGTTTTTCCATATAATAATAAATAAAAAATAAACAAATCATTAATAAATTAACATTAATAATTTAAGAAATTTAGATTTCCTTGAACAACAATTCTATATGAAATTGCCTCACTTGTAGTAACAGATGGTCTAGTTATTTCAAAAATATCACCAATTTTTGCTCCAAAATATCTAGAAACTGGGTCAGAATCAACTATTCTTGGCATTTCTCTTTTTTTATTATCAAATGTTCTAAAATATTCATCATATTCTTGTTTATTTAATAATTTAAACTTAGGTTGTAAATCATGCTCTAAAATATTTACCATTAATTCAATTTCTTGAAATACCTGAGTATTTTGATAATCATCAAATTGTTTATATGCTTTTTTAGATATAGATGAGATGATAATAAATTTATGATATTTATTATATTTATCTAAGAAATTTTCAATATCATGACTGTCCTTAATAGTGGTAATACTATTATAAATAATTTTTATAGCAATGTTATTATTTTCATAATTAATATTTACTTCTAGATTTTCTCCTACATTTTTAATTAGATTATAAAAATGTGAGTAATCTTTTATCATCTTGCGATCTTTTAACATTTTAGAAACATTCAATAATATTAATTGTGTTTTTTCAGCAACATTATATTCAAGATTCATTATATATTATATATTACAATATTTTTATATAATATATTTAATTTTCACTTTTTATTTTGAATTTATATAAAATAATTATATATATTGATATATATTAAAGCCAATATGAACATTTTATTTATAAGCCTTTTAGTAGCAATTATATTTTATCTTTTGAATAATAAGACTGAAGAATTTACACAACATCAACCTATAGCTATTAAACAATGTAATTATAACGATAAAAGTCTAACTAAAAGATGCAAAGAAATTAGAGACGGATGTGCAAGTTTAGTTAAGGAAGAAGAAAAAATGAAAAATACTTTAGCCAAAGGATGTGATCTTAATAAGGACGCAAACACATCAAGGGAAACTCTTTCTAATAGAAGAGATTGTGTAACTGGTGTTGAAAGATTAATTAGAACTAAATATGCTAAGAAAGAATTATGCTCTCAAATAAAAAATATGCCAACATTACCCTCAAAAGCAAAGAAAACATCTGATCAAGTAGTTGTTAAAATTCCTGAAGTATTACCATATACAAAAGGAGCATATAGTGATGCAAAATTTTAAATTATTTAATTAAAAAATTATATTATTTTTTAATTTATCTGCTACATATTTAAACAATTTTATAATTGTTTAAACAAATCATCTAGTGAGCGAAATAAGGATAACGTCATATTATCGCTTAAATATATTTTAAAAAACTAAAACATTTACCGCTAAATACTAAATATAAGAAAACTTTATTGTTCTTAAACTATATCAATATGGTGTTCTTCATGAAGTTATAAATATATTAAATGAATAAAATATTAAGTTTATAAAAATAAAATTAAAATATAAAGTATTATATAAAGTATATAATGAACTATAATAGTGATAATTTAAAAGTTATATCATCAAATAAATCATTAAGTAAATCATCATATAAATCACAATCTAGTTATAATAATAACATAAATATAAGTGGTATCGATACATATGGATCTAAAACTGATCAATCACAAGTTGAAAAATCATACGGACATCCAACATTAAGTCGTTATAGATGTTGTGATGAAGAACCATATTTAGGAACCTCTAAAAATTTATTAGAATCAGAACCTGCTTCTATATCTGGTTATGGATTCGCTCAATATTCTGATATTACAAAATGTAATCTAGTATCAGAAAAAAAAATTAATAAAATCAATCAAGAAATTGAAGAAAATAATATAAATGTGGATGATATTTTTGATAAAAAATATAGAGAAAAAAAAAGTAGAAAAGCAAATCTAGGCAAAGATGTAATTAGTTATAGATTAAAAAGTTCAAAAGAATAGGGTATTAATTATAACAGTTATATAGATAATGATTTAATTTATATATTTTGAAAAAATATATAAATTATATATATATATAACATATGTCTAATACATTTGATCAAAATAATCTAATTGTTGAAGATTATGCCTTAATAAATAATAAAAATATTACTGCTGGCAATTCTTTAGTATCTCCATTTAGTCCATTTGATAAAAAATATTCTGGAAATTTAATATCTGTAAATGATGTAATAAACAAAAATAATAAACGTCGTCGTTCAACAAGAAGTCACTCATCTAGAAGTCACTCATCTAGACGTAGTTCTCAAGGTTCATTAAAGAAATATGTATATGGTCGTAGTTTTAGTGTGAATAGTTCTTCTAAATCTTCTAAATCTTCTAAATCATCTAAAAGATCTAGTTTGAATTCTCATTCATCATTATTTAAAAATAAATTAATCACAAATTTAGCATTATTATTAAGATTAGCAGTAAGAAATATTAGAAGATTACACAAAAGAAGTGCTCGCTTAATGAAAAGATTAAGGAGAACTTCTCAAAAACATAGAATGTTAAAAATGGTTATGATGAAAATAAATAAAATTCAAAATGCTACCAATAAAAGATTTAATAATATTAAATCTTTATCCATTAAGGACAATTATAAAAATGCTTTAAAATTAATTAAAAACATACAAGATAAGGCGTTCTCAGACACAATTAAGGCAGAAAGTTATTTAGAAGTAAAAAAAATTCTAAAAGTTGCTGATTTAAAAATTAAAGAAATTTATGCTTCTCTTAAATCTAGAACACCTTCCCTAAGATCTAAAGTATCCTCTTCTAGATCTAAAGTATCCTCTCCTACATCTAAAGTATCATCTCCTAAATCTAAAGTATCCTCCCCTAGATCTAAAGTATCATCTCCTAAATCTAAAGTATCCTCTCCTAGATCTAAAGTATCCTCTCCTAGATCTAAAGTATCCTCTCTTAGATCTAAAGTATCCTCTGCTAGAAGTAAAAAAATGAATAGAGTAATAAAAAAGATGAAATTAGAATTAGCATCAGAAGTTAAAAGAATGACACCAAAAGTTAAACAATTATTAAATAATACAAGTGCTTCTGTTAGAAAAACAATTTCTAAATTAAGTCCTGTAATGCTTAATAAAATTCGTAAAATAAATTTAAAAAAAGCATCATCCGCTCAAAAAGATTTGTTAAAAAAACTTTCTCCTGCGGTAGTTAGATCAATTCAACAATTACCATCTGCTTTAATTACTCACTTAATTAAAAAAGAAAACTTAAATAAATTACAAAAATCAACTCCTAAATCAACTCCTAAATCAACATCTCCTACAAAAATAACACCTAAATTTAAGGCAAGTGTAAAAAAATTAAAAGAAAGTGTAAAAGTTGCGATAGCAAAATTAACACCTACTATAATCAATGATATTCGTAAATTACCATTTAAGAAATTAACTTTTGTACAAAAAGAATATCTTAAAAAATTTACACCTTCTGTAATTAGAACCATTCGTAGATTATCCCCAATTGGAATGAAATATTTAAAAGATGAAGCTGATAGATTATATAAGCCATTAACAGAAGAAGATAAATCAAAAATAAGTAGTATTTCAAAAGCAACCAGAGAAGCATTATCAAAATTAAGTTTTGATGTAATAACTGAAATTCATAATTTATCAGCAAATAAGAGTTCTGCTTTAGAGAAAGACTTTTTAACTAGTTATTCAGCAGAATTAATAAAGATAATCAAAGATTTACCATTAAATGTATTAAGAGAATTAAAAGTAGCAGTTAATAAAGAATTTTTATCAAGTAGTGAAGTCGCAAAAGTTAAAAAAATTAATACTTCACAAAAAATAGCTATTTCTAAAATACCATTAAGTGTTCTTAATGAACTTCGTAAAATACCATTATCTGAAAGATTTGAAGAATTTACAGAAAATAAATCACGTAGCTCATCTAAATCACCAAAATCTACAAACTCACCAAAATCAACTAAATCTCCAAAATTAACTGAATTACAAAAGAAATACTTAAAGAAATATCCAATTTCATTAATTAAAAGTATTAAAAATTTAACACCAAATGCTATAAAATTCATTAAAAAAGATATAAGTGCTAAGATTAAGAGTGCTTCTATCAAAAAAGTTAATACCGTTATTAAATCTTTAGGCACACCAGTTGTTAATATATTAAAACAATTAACCCCAAAAGCAGCTGATTATGTACATAAATTAAAAGGAATTGCTGAATGTGATTTAACCGATAAACAAGTTAAATTCTTAAAGCAATTCCCACCAAAAGTTCTCAAAAAGATTCAATCTATGCCCTTAAAATTAGTTAAAAATATAGTATCTAAAATAGCAAAGAAGCCAACATGTGTAACACCTCCTGTTTCAACACCAAAATGTAATTGTCATTTATATAAAAAATCTTCACTTTCTCCTAAAGATAAAAAAGTAGTTAAAAATTTAATAAAAGAATTAAGTCCTGATATTAAACACAGACTTGGCAAATTAACACCTAAACAAATATATCGTCTTCGTAAATTACAATCAAAGAAAAGTTTAACACCCAAACAAAAGGCATTTGTTAATAGATTTTCACCCAATCTTGTAAGATCAATTTCTAGATTTTCTCCTCGTTACTTAAAACACATTGTTAGAAGATTATCAAAGAAACCAAGTCCAATTACAAATAAGATGGTAATTTCAATTATAAAGAAAATGGATACTGATATGAGAAATAATATTTCTAGATTATCTCCACATGTAATTAAACAAATACATAAATTAGTTGTAGATAATAAGAATTTAACACCTAAGGAAAAAAATTATGTCAAGAGATTTGATACTTCATTAGTAAAAACTATTAAAGAAGTTCCTCCTACATTAATAAAACATCTCATTAAAAAGATGTATAATAGAGTAACACCAGAAACTCTATATAGAGCAAATAATATAGTTAAAAAACTTTCTAAGAAAAACTATAATGTATTGTCAAAGATGTCATATAATGAATTTATGAGATTACATAATCTATTACGCTGTCGCCGAAATCTATCAGCTGATCAAATAAAAGCGATGGGTGGTTATTCAGCTAACTTATTAAGATCAATTAAAGCCATGCCTAGAAAAGCATTGAAAAATATATACAGTTCTCTTCAAAAACAAAGCTCATTAAAATCCTCAACTTCTAATTTAAGTGACTCTTGCGCTTGTTCTGATAAATATTCTATAAAATCTAAAGAATCATCCAAAAAAGTATCTAAGAAAGTATCTAAATTATTAAGTAATTTTAGAAAGAAATTGATGAAGATGAGTCCTAAGTTATCTCCTAAGGAATTAAAGAAACGTTTATCTTCTTATAGAAAGAAGATTGTTCGCAGATTATCAAGCAAATCATCCGGTAAATCATCTAAGAAATTATCTAAGAAACTATCTAAAAAAGTATCTAAATTATTAAGTAATTTTAGAAAGAAATTAATAAAAATGAATCCAGATTTAACTCCTAAACAAATAAAAAGACGTTTATCTTCTTATAGAAAGAAGATTGTTCGCAGATTATCAAGCAAATCATCCGGCAAATCATCTAAGAAATTATCTAAGAAAGTATCTAAGAAAGTATCTAAATTATTAAGTAATTTTAGAAAGAAATTGATGAAGATGAGTCCTAAGTTATCTCCTAAGGAATTAAAGAGACGTTTATCTTCTTATAGAAAGAAGGTTGTTCGCAGATTATCAAGCAAATCATCCGGTAAATCATCTAAGAAATTATCTAAGAAACTATCTAAAAAAGTATCTAAATTATTAAGTAATTTTAGAAAGAAATTGATGAAGATGAGTCCTAAGTTATCTCCTAAGGAATTAAAGAGACGTTTATCTTCTTATAGAAAGAAGGTTGTTCGCAGATTATCTAGCAAATCATCAGGCAAATCATCTAAGAAATTATCTAAGAAAGTATCTAAATTATTAAATAGTTACAAGAAGAAATTAAAGAATATGAGTCCTAAATTATCTTCCAGTGAAATAAAGAAGCGTATGTCTATATTTAAAAAGAAAGTAGTTAAAAGATTATCATCACGCACAAAAAAACAAATAAAAGAAATTAGTGTTGAAAATTTATTAAGAATAAAAGAATTAAGTAAAAAACAATATGACTTATTAACAGAAGAAGAAAAAATGTTCTTAAATAAATATCCTAAACGTGTTACAGATGTAATTGTAAATCTACTAATTAAATATCTCTTAAGTATTAAGAAATCACCTCGCACTCCTACAAGAGCACCTCTAGTAAAACCTAAACCAAAACCTGAAATACCTACTATTTATAGTGACGTTCGTGTATATAAGGTAGGTAATTTAGTAAAATATAAAGGTGGGTTATTTAAAATGGTAGAATCTGCTGGAGCTCCAGGATATAATCCTCATAGAAAAGATGATAGATTATGGAAAAGAATTGGTGATGATTTAGACTACAAATCTCCTCCAAAACCAATTTCTAAGAAATTAGTTTCATCTCCTTCAACACCTAAATCAACACCTAAATCAACACCTAAATCAACACCTAAATCAACACCT
>Ga0214923_10005112_pt1 | contig 15423 bp, 15 predicted proteins | sample LL1510_MetaG_FD_177993 | JGI IMG/M metagenome (GOLD analysis project Ga0214923, IMG submission 177993) | Freshwater microbial communities from Lake Lanier, Atlanta, Georgia, United States - LL-1510 | ecosystem: Environmental > Aquatic > Freshwater > Lake | place: USA: Georgia | collected...
ATGGGCTTGGACGATGCCACCGTTAAAGAAGACCCCAGGGCCAAATTGCGCGCCTTGCGCGCAGAATTTGCTGCCAAAGCGGCGTTACAAACCGTGCAGAACGGTTAAAGCATGCTACCCAACAGCCCCGAGCAACGCCGCATGGGCATCGCATTAGTGAGCTTCACCACCTTGATGTTTGCGGGCTTGGATGCCCTGGCCAAACACCTGGTGCAAGAACTGCCTGTGCTGCAAGTGGTGTGGTTGCGCTTTGCCACCCATGTGCTGATCATGGCAGCGCTTTTATGGCCCCAACACGGTCGGTTGCTGGTGACCGTTCAACGGCCAAAGCTGCATGCTTTGCGTGGCCTGATGATGTGCGCCATGACGGCACTGAACTTTTGGGCACTGCAGTATTTGCAGTTGGCCGTGACAGGCGCGATGCAATTCTCGGTACCCATCATGATTACGGTGTTCAGCGCTTGGTGGCTGGGTGAGCGGCTCGATCTGCGGCGCTGGATCGCCATTTTGGCTGGTTTTGCAGGGGTGCTGATCATCATCCGACCCGGCTCTCATGCATTTCACCCGGCCATTTTGCTGACCCTGCTGAATGCGATTTTGTACGCCAGCTTCAATTTGTTGACGCGCCACATGGCCAAAACCGAATCAGCCGAAGCGACCCAATGGTTAGCGGCAGCGGTCGCTGCGGTGGTGCTCACCCCGTTTGGGATTTGGCAGTGGCAAACCCCACAGCACTGGACCACCTGGGGTTGGATTGCTCTGACTGGCCTGCTCGGCGGCTTGGGCCACTACTGCGTGACCTTGGCTCACCGCCGCGCATCGGCTGCGGTGCTGGGGCCCTTTTTATACCAGCAGATCATTTATATGTCAGCGCTGGGGTGGCTGGTGTTTGGCAATGTGCCGGACTCAGCTGTTGTTTTGGGGGCTTGCGTGGTGGTGGGGAGTGGGTTGTATTTGTTGTGGCGGGAAATGGTCAAACAGCCCGCTTGAGCAATGCATCGTAAAAAGCCAGCCATTCTTGGCTCACTTGAGTACTGGAAAAGTCTTTGCTGGCACGCTCAAGAGCGGCTTGACCCAGAAGCTTGCGCTTGACAGGAAAATTTGCCAGGTTTTCCATGGCGTGGGCAAAGCCCTTCACATCTCCTTTGTCAACCAATATGCCGGTGCAACCCTCTAAAACGGCATCGATCACGCCATCTATCCTGTAAGCGATGGTGGGAATTCCGCAAGCCGCCGCTTCAATGATCACAGAACCAAAGCCCTCTCTGTAACTGGGCAAAACAAATATATCGGCAGCAGCCATATATCGCTCGGGGCTGAAAGTTCGACCAAGCCAACGAATATTTGCGCCCAGTCTTTTTCCAATGAGGGACAATTTTTCTTGTAGCCCATCTTCATCAGGCCCAATCATCCACAGTTCCCAATTTGGTTCCTTTGCATTGACCAAGGCGAATGCCTCAACCAAATCAAATATCCCTTTGTCACGAACCATGCGCCCCACAAATACAAAAACTGGAATGTCTTTGCTCAAACTCCATTCGGTGCGCAATGACAACCGAGCACTTTGATCTGGGCGAAACCTTTCTAAATCAACGCCGGCCACAGACCCTTGTCCAAGCACAGTGACTTCGCCATTGCCGACCACCCCTTCTTGCGCCATCAAGCGGCATTGCGATGCGCTGTCTGCAAAAACTTGGTTGGCAGCCAAGGCAATGAGTTGGTCGATACCTTTAAGAAGGAAGCGGCCTATCCCCGATTTGTTGGCCCAAATTTGTCCAGTGAATGTGTGAAAGCGCCAGGGCACACATGCCAATTTGGCTGCCAGCATGGCCAACAAACCAGCCTTAGGTGTCATGCTGTGAACAACAACTGGCCGAAGTATCCACATACATTTCAACAATTGAAAAAAGGCTCTCAAATCCTGCCAAGGCAAAATTTTTCGCGCAATGTCAACGTGTTGGACCTTGACGGCATCTTGAATGTCTTTTTCTAGGGGATAAACCTTGGTATTGACGCACAGCGTGACATCGTAGGTCTTTTCCAAAAGCAACAAATGCGTGCGTAAGAAAGCGTTGACTGCAAAGGGCGTGGTGGCGACGAACACGATCGAAGGCTTGCAAAGCCTGTATGAAGTTTTAGAGTTTGAATCAGTTACTGGCATTGATCTCTTGGGTTTTGAATTGCTCAACCTTTTTTTGTAGTGCTTGAATAAGGATCTCCCAATCCTGACGCTCTTCGGGAGAAAGCATCAGCTTCCTGTTGGCCTTGGTGATGGGAGCAAGCCAAGGACATATATGCATCAGGCTATCTTGGCAAATTCGCATCATTTCGAAAAATCTACAAAGCAATGCACCCCCTAAATCACCTTTGGAAAAAAAGTAATGAAATTGCATTTTTCCCATCGCCATCCGTGTACGTAATTTCTTTTTCCACGGGGTGTGCGTGCGTATGCGATAGGCCAAAAGGGGCTCAGGGTGAGTGTGGTAAAAACTCGAGTTGTATGCTCTAAGCAATAACTCTTGATCTTCACAGCAATAAGGCGCGGGATCTGAATAGGGATTGCGCTGAAACCAAGCCGTTTTACCCATCCACGATGGGTGTGCCATATAAAACCCCAGCCAAGGACGCCGACAGATATCAACATGGTGGACGGAAGAAGGTAGAACCCCAACCAATCTCCCTTGCTCATCAATGGTCACGCACTGTGTCGCCAATAAGTCAACATTTGGATGACCTTCCAAAAAAGCGACTTGGCGAGCAAAGCGCGTTGGATGAGAAATATCGTCATGATCCATGCGGGCAAAGTATTTGCCCTTGGCCATGGCTACGGCTTGATTGAGGCGAAATGATAGTCCTAGGTTATATCCGTCGCGAATAACCTTAATTCGCGGATCATTGAGGAAGGACAGGCGCTCAATCGCGCCGTCAGTAGAGCCATCGTCTATCAACAAGAGTTCCCAATGGGACCATGACTGGTTAAGAACAGAGCGCACTGCAAATTCCAGCAAGGAGCCTCCATTCAGTACGGACATGGCTACAGTCACGGTCAGCGTCTGATCAGCTGAAATGTTAATCTCTTTGTTCACAAGTGATTTCCAGGTGCCAACGTCACTTCATTTTTCATTGAATGTTTCAGACTGGTACTGACATAAACGTCATTTCCCTTAGACTCAACAAATAAGTTTGAATCCTTGATTTATTGGATTGTTGTCCATGGATCGGGGATCAAGCCAACTGGTGTCGGCCATTTGACATACCAGCGAGCAGGGGCGATGACCAATTTATCTTTCCGATTGTTCAGCCAAGCTGCCCACCAGCTGAAGGAACTGTTGGCGATGATGTGATAACGGCACAAACTCATGAGTTGCATGTCCAGGAAGCTTGCATCACCCGCATTGCCATCAACAAAATGCATTTGATGGGTCAGCTTGAAGTTCTGCCGGGCCCAATCCAGGTCATCTGAAAATACGAAAAATTCCGGCCTATTAACTTGTGCCTCAATCGATGTCACCGCCCGATGGTAATAATCCAGTGAACAAGTACCGTGGTATGTCAAGTTGGTCTGATTCGACACGTAGTCACCACGGCGAAAATGCACAGATACAGAAGGGACCGCTTTCATATGCTTAGACCACTGCAATGCAGATCCATGCAACGCTTTCTTGAATTGAAAATCAGAGCGAATGGCGTCCTCATACATTTGAAAATATCGCTCTGACTGCCAGTACCCACGAAGGTAAGCATGGGATGGAACAGCCACCATACCTGGCCAATAGTCTAAGTGGGGTTCAATGATGATGCGCTTATCTGCCAGTGGCAAATAAGGCCATCGTGCGGCCAACCGCTGTGCGGTAGGGCGTACTCGCCAACCAAACGATTGGCGCAATTGAGCGCCAGAAAGGCGAGGTGTATTTAGACCGAATACACGATCCAGCTCAAAGCCTTGGTGCAGAGAATAGTTCGCAAACTCATTGGTATCCAAACCCAATGTCTCCATGTGATGCAGAGATAGCGCTCTTCCTGCCGCATACTGAAACATCTGGTTACCCAGACCACCATGAATTTTAGAGACGATCATGCTTGGTCAAATTCTGCGGCAAAGCCTTGAACCGCAGCCCACAATTGCTGAGATACCCGTCGAGGATGGTAGGTGGTATTGGCTGCTGTAAGGCCACCCTGACTCAAAATTTGCCAATGCGCTTCATCAAATAACGCATCAATGGCGACGGCAGCTTCTTTCACCGACTTGACGGACACGCCGCCCCCCATACCAGGAATGCAACCGGTAGCTCTGGCCACAAATGGCGTACCTGCGGCCATGGCATCTAACAGAACCAAAGGCTGGCATTCCGTGTGAGAACCACTGATAAAACCCAGAGCCTGTTGGTAGCGCTTGAATAAATCTCCACCACTGACGCCCACTTGAATGGTCAACATGTCATCCGCAATTCCCAGCGAGCGTGCCAATGACTGTAGTACCGATATCAAGGGCGTTTCCCTCTGTCCGAAGATCTGTAACGGAAGACGATTCATGGCTTTCGAGGCGGCATATGCACGAAGAACGAAATCATGTCCTTTGGCAACATCTAAGGCCCCCACATCGATGAGCGTGTTTCTTTGGTCAAAGTTGGTGGGTGAATCTAACCCGGACAAGGCATAGTTTGGTAATGCATTAGGCACGACTCGGCGATGAATATTCATTTTCTTTGCCAACACGGCATCATCAAAGCGCACATCACATCCGGATTCGGCCAGCAAAATGAATCCATCCAATGAGAGCAGCGTGGAAGACAATCGCCAACGGTAGGGCCGCCATAGCGCGAATCGCACTGCGGAGCGCAGAGGTTGGGCGGGGATCCAAATATCGGTGGCAAGGCCGTGGCTGTACAACACTTTGCGACCTGGTAGCTCAGCAAGGTGTTGAAGAGGGATATCCGTGCTCCAAGTCTGCCATGCATTCATGAGCATGAGGTCAGCCTTGGAGCCCTTTAGAAATACGAGATATTGGGCATCGTTGCCATGAATAGGAGTACCCAACCACCTGGCCCCAGTGACCTGAAATCGCTCAACGGCATACCCTTGCGGTGAAATCTCACTTGTTCGTTGATCACCACCAGTACACACCACCACCTGCGCACCGTGGGCAGACAAAATTTGCGCTTGGTTGGCTGCAGCATTTCCCAAGCCGCTATTGAACGGTGGGAAATTAGGCGTTGTGAGAACAATGCGCATTAGATCTTATTAGCGAGCGAGGGAGACCGACCACAGCCAACGCGCCCACCCTTTGAGCACAGTGACACTCCATCTGTTCTGCTGGACCAATTCACGCCCCAATTGAAAGGCTCTGGTGCGTGAAGCCGGGTCTCTTTTGCCAGCGTAATGGTGGAACCATTTTTCATGCCATTTCAAAACAGCAACCTCGTAATCTGGGGTGTGAGCAAAACATTCAAGAATAGTTTTTTCTGCGGCCATCATTTTGTCCGCCTTACCACTCAAATGGTTATCGTGCCGACGGTAGTAAGCCAAGTACTCATCCACATAGCCCACTGGGTATTGCTCAGCAATGCGCAACCACATATACCAATCATCGATATAAAACTGTCCGTATTCAAATTGGCTGTAAATATCGGCACGTATCAGGGCACTGAGACCATTGATATGAATGTCGCCGCGCAGCAAGGCCCCAAAGACCCGTCCGCTAGGACATTTCTCGTCAATCCGCAACGTTTCTTTGGACCGATCATCTACCTGAATGATCTTGGAATGGACCATTGCATGTTCTGGATGCTCCTCCATAAAAGACACAAGTCGGTGAATTTTTTCTGGATGGTAGTAGTCATCAGAAGCAGTCAATGAAACATACTTACCGCGAACAAGTTGTTTGGCACGGTTCAGAGTGGTAATCAAACCAGCATTGGCTTGAGCAATGAATTCAAAACCATGTCGCTCAGCCAAGCCCGCGATATATTCTGCACTGCCATCTGTAGAACCATCATCGAGAACGATAAGCTGAATACTCGGATAGGTTTGTTGCAACACACTTTCAATGGACTCAAGCACAAAGTGCCGGTGATTGAAAGACGGCAGGATGACACTGACCAGCGGTAATTCAGACACAAACGCCATTCATTTTTACCCTATCGATCACGCGCATGCCCTCACGCTTTGAATAACATGATCAACCATTTCATCACTCATGCCGGGCCAGATGGGCAAACTAAGCACTTCCTTGTGGATCGCTTCTGTCAAAGGGAAACTGCCCTTTCCAAATCCAAGTGAGGCATAGGCTTCCTGCAGATGCGGTGGCACTGGATAATGAATGCCCGTATTCACTCCACGCTTTGCCAAGCCCTGCATCAAACGGTCACGCTTGGGTGATCGAACCACAAACAAGTGCCATACCGAGGTGAGGCCCGATGGAACTTGCGGAAGAGTCAAGTCCAATTCAACCATTCCCTGAAGGTAACGATTTGCAATCAGTTGACGCGCCTGATTATCAGCATCTAGGCGGGACAACTTCACTCGGAGCATGGCGGCCTGCATCTCATCCAATCTGGCATTGAACCCGATTTCTCTGTGTTCATATTTCACTGCGCTACCGTAGTTGCGCAGCATATGTATTCGCTTTGCCAGCACACGATCACTTGTGGTGATACCGCCTCCGTCACCCAATGCGCCCAAGTTTTTACCAGGGTAAAAACTAAAAGCGGCAGCATGGCCTAAGGCCCCTGCGCGCACACCATGGCATGTGGCACCGTGTGCTTGCGCAGCATCCTCAATGATTGGAATGTTGTGCAAGTCTGCCAACGCCTTTAATGCGACCAAATCGACTGGCAAACCGTACAAGTGGACAACCATGATCGCTCGAGTGCGGGGCGTGATAGCCGCTTCCACAGCGTTCAAATCAATATTAAAACCATTAGGTTCGGGCTCCACTGGCACCGGCTTTGCTCCACAAAACGATACAGCTAGCCAAGTGGCGATAAAGGTATTGGCAGGGACAATCACCTCATCACCAGGGCCAATATCCATCGCACGCAAAATCAGGTGCAACGCGTCTAGTCCATTGGACACGCCTAATGCGTATTTAGACCCACAATAGGCTGAGAACTCTCGCTCAAAGCTGGCCCCCTCCTCACCCAAAATATATTGACCTGAACGCAGCACTCGAACAGCCGCATCCTCCAGCGCACCATAGAAACTGTCATTGATGAACTTCAAATTCAAAAATGGTATATCCATTAAATCGTCAATTCATAAAAGTCGTGACAAACCGAGAATCCTCCAAAGCCCTCTTTTTGGGCAATCAAACCCTCGTTCAAAACTGTTCCATTCGCGGTACTCGATATTCCAAAGCTGAAAAATCGTTTGTCTGCAAATTGCCTCTTAATCAAATCAGCCACCAATAGATCAAGTGCACCCAATTCTCGACCGGGATCTGAGTTGGCCAGGTATTGGGTGTGCACTGTTGCGCCCACATCAAAAACAAGTGCACCGGCCATGAGTTGTTCATTCAAAACAGCCTCAAACAGTTGAATTTGCTGAGGGAAAAGTCCCATGAGAAACGCCAACTCAGCCAATGAGTGCACTGGAGATGTGCCATGTTGTGACAATACGCACTCGAGCAATGAATGGAACGACGAAGGGTCTGTTTGACGGCGCACACAAATACCAGCTTTAAGCGCTTTGTTGACAGCCCATGTGCGCCCTTTGCTAAAACGATAGGCGGCACGCAAGTCCACCACTGTTGAAACATCTCGACGGGTAAGTTGCCCACCCAGTCGCCAAATGGCATATAAATCTTCTTGTCCGGCGGAGCGATGGAAGATGGTTGGAATGGACTTATAAGTTAAATGCACTACACCCTGCTCACGATAGTGCTGGACAATGCCACTGAGCACTTCCAAGCAGGCTGTTTGTTTCAGTCTAGATGAATAGATCAAACCGCCATAAGTCAGGCCGCCATGACTTACCACCCTATCTTGTAATCGATTGGCCGGCATGATCGCCACACAACGGCCGTTTTCATCGCGAACCAACAAGGATGCATCCACAAACCGATCTGCGTGGTATTCCATGAATTCACGGCGATGCAAAAAAGTTCCATTATGGGATGTTTCGACCACCTCATTCCATTGAGCGCGAGCCTCTGGTGTGAAGCGACAAATTTCAAACGCCATGCGCCCGGTCCCGCACCGCTACACCGAAACCGTCTTTCCCCATATCGTTGCCATTGTAAAAAATGTATTCTTTTCCATCCACCTCTAAACAGGCGGGATAGCATAGGTGCCTGGAATCCCACCCAGAGTCGGACAAATTAAGCTCGAAACTATTGTCTTGTCGTTGCCAATGTAGTCCATCCTTTGACACGGCCACTCCAGGGAAATAGCTGCCTTCTACTGTGCCCTTGGTGTAGTACATGATGTACTGTCCATCACGAATGTAAACACGCGGACGTCCGATCCGATATTCAGTAGCAACGGGGGAGACGCAAAGTTGGCCATTGCGCGGCATCTCCAGAAGGTTTTCTCCCTCCAGGTAACAGATTTCATAGCGAGGATAGTCCACACCACCGATGGACTCCCACCCATCACCTCTCGCATACCATAGACGCCAGCGTCCATCTTGATGCCAGGCCGTATGCACAGCACCAATGGTTGTTTGTAATTTTGCTCGACCCAAAATGGGTGCCTCGGAAATGCGAACGAATGACTCGCCTGCATCTATAGATATTGCCGCCCCAGTAAAAGCCAAAAATTTAGCTTTCATGACACGCTGAAAGCCCACATAAAAGAGATACAGGCTTGACCCCGCCCAAGCAACGTCACCCAGGATCACACCGTTATCATCAAAGCATCCCGGCCTGCCAATATCTAGCGCCGGTGTTTGCGATACACGCAGCAACTGAGTTGGGTCTTGGGAATCCAGGTCCACAAACCCAATGCGGCTGATGCCCTCATCATCCCTAAACCCGGCAAAGACGCGAATATGCCCATCAGGATGCCGCATTGGTGTAGGCGTCAAAGCACTGTTTTTTGCCCAAGACTGAAGATAACGGCTCGCCTCATAGACCAGGCCAAGTTTTTGCATGTTTGCCATGCTTTAAAGATCCACTTCAAGGCTGCATTTATTGGGCACGACGCGTGCTGGCGAACTCACATACACCTTTCCAGCCTCAACGTCTTTTGCGATAAGAGCCCCTGAGCCAATCACAGCACTCTCGCCGACCTTCACACCATCGTTAAAGGTGGTGTTGACACCAACAAAACATGATTCGCCAATTTCGCAATAACCCGATATAACGGAATGTGATGCGATGAAAGCATGGTTGTGGATAACAGTTCGGTGCCCCACATGATTACCGCTCCACAAGATGCAATTGTCACCAATGGTGACATAAGGCTGGATCACGTTGTTTTCAAAAATAAAGGTGTTCTCACCAATTTTGGCGTTGCGCCAGACAAATGCGCGAGAGCTGATATAGGTGGCGAATTGATACCCCTTGACTTTCAGGTCCTCATAAAATCGGCGACGCAAGCGGTTGAGCTGACTGGCCGGAATGGCGACAAACACTTGAAAGTCACCCGGTGAGAAGCGTGCTTCGATGTCCTCATATGCAATAACAGGCCGCCCTTCAAGCGTGGGCTCTTTGATGTATGCAGACTCAACGCAAAAAGCCTGAACATCTAAATCCGTATCGTAGGAAAAGTACTCGTTCGCAATAATGGCGAACTCACCCGCACCCACAATCACCAAGGGTTTAGTCATGCTTTTTCTCCTTGTACAAGACGCTTGAATTCCTCGTAGTCCCGAATATAGTCAGTTGGATCATAAAGTCGGTTGGCCAATACAACCAAAACACAATCCGATGAAAAATGATGCATTTCTCGCCAGATCATGGACTTTATGTACAAGCCTTTATTGGGCGTATCCAATATAAATTCTTGCCGACTTTGGCCACCATCGATCATAAAGGTGCAATGTCCAGAGACGCAGATGGCCAATTGTTCCAAGTCGCGGTGTGCGTGAAAACCACGGCTAATCTCTTTCAAGGTACCGTGAATGACATATACACGCTTGACTTCAAATGGAATTTCCTTGCCTTCCTCCATAGCCGTTAGCCAACCTCGATGGTCCCCAATCGGATGAAAGTCAATGAGCTTTGGTTCAGCAGTTGACTGCGTTATTCGCTGAAGAGAATCTTTGGTCTGGGTCATATGTTGTGAAATGTAGGCGGTGACATCAAAGGTAAACCCAATCAGGTTGGTGCATGTTTCTCATGACCTCGGCATTTTTGACTTCATCTTTGAGCCATCGGACAGGGGAGATCACTAACCGATCAGGAGAATTATTCAACCATGAGGCTGTCCAACTGAAGCCGCTATTGCAGATGATGTTTCCTCGGCAGCGAGACATCAAAATAAAGTCTTCTTCGCTGGCCAACGAATCCACAATCATCGAACCATGGGGAAGAGAAGGAAGTAAATATTCATCGACCCAGTCAACATCATCACTGAAGACAAAGAATTGGGCGTTGGGGCGCGAGCGCAACACCACATCCACAGCCTGAAGAAAATAATCCAATCCTGTCAATTCATGAAATTGCGCAGCTGTGGGATTCGAGATGAAATCCCCTCGGCGAACATGCAAGGATACGGGGAAGTCTGCAGCTTGAATTTGTGCAGCATATTGATCAGCGCTGGCAGACCATGGCTGACACAACTGAAACTCCTGCATCAACGTTGGGCGTATCGACCTGAACAATGCATCGCCACCAACCTCTCCATAAAGATAAACATTGTCGGGCAGTTGCGACCATTGCGAGGGTGTGAGTGCTCCAATGTTCACTTCGCGACTAGCAAGCCACGATACATTGAATTGGCGATTGAATCGCCGAACCACGCGATTCCACAATGGATTACCGCGTACACGCAGTACCTCCTGCTGCGTTGCCACACTTGCCTCCAGCGTAAACTTGTAAAGCTCATACGTCCAGGGTGTATCAGTTGGAGAGCGATTTTGAAACCATTCAAGATCTAATTTCAACTCGGTACCAAGTCGCAATGCCAAACTTCGGCCAACCGCGTATTTGTGCAGTTGGCTTGCCAATCCACCAACGATGCGAACAATGATCATCGCTCCACCTCCACCGCTGACGGAGAAAATATGCCCAATGATTTGTCAACTTGCAGCTGTCCATCTTGAAGTCGATAAACCAGATCGCATCCAGCTACCGTTGTCAGTCGGTGGGCGACAATCAAAATGGTGATGGCACCGTGCAAGGCATTTACCGCTTCGAGAACACCCTGTTCGGTCTCTTGATCCAAAGCACTGGTTGCTTCATCCAGCACCAATACCTGAGGATCTCGGTACAAAGCCCGTGCAATGCCGATTCTTTGTCGCTGGCCTCCCGATAAATGAGTCCCGCGCTCACCAACTCGTGTGTTCAAGCCGTCCGGGAGCAAACCCACGAACTCGCTCAAACGAGCAGCGTGTACAGCGCGTTCTAATGCGACCTCGTTAATGGTCTCGTCGCTTTCGCCAAATGCAATGTTTCTACGTAATGATTCATCCGTCAAATAAATGTGTTGAGGCACGTATCCAAGGTTGCGTTGCCAACCGCGCAGATGACCCCTAACCGATTGACCATCCACAGTGAACTGTCCTTCGGATGGCTCCAACAAACCCAATATGAGGTTGACCAAGGTACTCTTGCCCGCGCCACTTTCTCCAACAAAGCCCACCGTTTGACCCTTAAGAATGGTGAGGTCAATGCCGCGCAAAGTAGGTTGTGGGGTTTCGGGATATCTAAAAAACACGGCTTTAATGATCAAACGTTCTTGGAACGACAGCCGCGGTTCATTTGATTGTTCCATCGGCAATCCGCATACTTCTAATTCGTGAGTCAGGATGTCGAGTACTGGCAAAGAAAACCGCAACCCCTGTACAGCGACCAAAATGCGATTGGCCAGGGGAATTAGACGAAAAGCCGCCACAGAAAATAAGCCAAAAACTGGCACCAAATCTGCACTGCTACGTCCATTGACTTGCGCCACAAGCACTACAGAAGCCAGGGCAAGAACTGCTAAAAATTCAAGCATCAAACGCGGGACTGATTGCAGCGCAGTTTGCAATCCACCGGTTCTTGCACTACTGGCATTGTGCAATGCATATCGCTCTAAAAAGTATGCCTCACGCCCCAATAGTTTGACCTCCTTGGCACCACCCAAGCCCTCCTGTAGATACTGAATGCGCAGACCTTCATGGACTTGCCTGGCTTCTCCCCAATTGCTTATTCGATTTTTTGTCAAACGATAAAAGACAGCACCTACGCCCACGCCCAAGAGCATCACCAACAATGCACCTACGGGTTCAAAAACAATGAGAAGCACCGCCAGACTGACAAGCACCATGGTCTCGGTAATCAGCACCATGCCTGGCAAAATAGCACCAAAGGTAAATTGATTGGTTTCGTTAATGGCGTTGCGTATCAACTGTGCGGAGTTGCGCTGCAAGTGAAACATATAGGGCTGAAACAAATAAGCCTTAAAGAGACGCTCAGAAACACTGGCTTGAAGACCAAAGGCAAAATTCGCCTGTTGGTAAGCCATCCACCCCAAGAAAAGTGCTTTGAAAAGGAAGACTGCTACCAAAAACACCACACCGGAAATCACTAAATCGACAGATCCACCCGTCACACCGCCAAGCAGATTGTGAAAAAGCGGGTAGCGTTGAGCAATTTCACCCTGCATCATCAATGTCACGACCGGAACCACCAAACCCACACTTGCGGCTTCCAATAATGCAGAAAATACCATGGCAACGACCAGCAGCAAAGCATGCCAACGCTGAAGTGGTGTCAACAAGCTGATAACGCGATTCCAATAGTGCATATAAGTCAGATTAAATGTAATGCTTCGATGGCTTCGCGGTGGGGTAAAACTGGTTGCCAACAAAAAGCCACTTCTGGTCCATTTGATTTTGCTTTCTCATCGCAACAAAAAATCAGCGTAATTGTGCTTTTTTATTTCGTTCTTGGGCAAATGTCCCACCACAACGGTGCAGGCCTTAAGAACCAACGCGCACAAACGACTCAGGAAATGATCCCTAGCCATGTCTATACTTGGACTGATCAACATGAGAAATCGAAACCAGATACTCATGTCATGTTCTCGCTCAATCATCAAAACCGAATTATTGAACATCGTCTCTTGCGGCATGTCCCCATTTAGACGGCGTTTGACAATGATTGAAGTTGGTTTTTTCATTTGCTCGATACACAACGCTGTAACCAGCTCCAAAGTCGCTCCATCCTGACAGGGTTTTGAAGCTAGCAGTCGATCTGGTCGAAATTCTTGCAAATCTTTTAACTACATCGACACCTTACAGCAATAGTTTTTAAATACTTATCGCAACAGTCTCTATTGGACTATTGCTGTGGACTGATGCCCTTGGTATTCTCGACAAAGCGCTTTACCAGCATGATCGATTTACTGCTATTGCCTTGAATCTAAATAAAACCATATCCCGTTTCTACATCGTTGGGGGTGATATCAAGTATGAAAAACCATCGATCGTTACCTGTGCCGTTGAGGGGTCAGAATCCTGACTCTTCGAAGTCGCCAAACCCATTAATTTTTGAACAACTTTCTTGGAAGGGCTCCCCCCCTGTAAAAGCGACCAAGTTTTGAAACCGGGGTGCGAAAGCGCCAAAACTCAATGATGTGAACCGACACACAATACAAGTGACTGTATAAGTACTTATCAGCCCTTAGGAAATCCAACGGCAAGCGATTGCTGAAATCGCCATGCGCTTGAACACATTTCTTCAAGCGTACGGTGTGCGGTCCAGCTCAAAATTTTTTTGGCCTTTTGGGGATTTGCAAAACATTCAGCAACATCACCGGAACGACGTGATATCACTTTATAAGACACTTTTCGTCCAGAGCCTTTTTCAAAGGCTTTTACCATTTCAAGCACGCTGTAACCATTTCCAGTCCCAAGATTGATGGCATGCCATCCTGAGTTTTTTGTCAAAAATTCCAGTGCTGCAGCATGGCCCTCAGCCAAATCAATGACATGGATGTAGTCACGCACACCAGTTCCATCGGGTGTAGGGTAATCGTTGCCAAAAATGTTCAATTCAGTTCGTTGACCTGCGGCCACTTGCGCCATGTATGGCATGAGATTATTGGGTGTCCCATTTGGATTTTCTCCAATCAGGCCGCTTTCATGGGCACCCACGGGGTTGAAATATCGCAAGCAGGCAATGCGCCACTCTGGGTTTGAGGCTGCCAGGTCGCTCAATATTTCCTCAATATGCAGCTTACTGCGACCATAAGGGTTGGTTGCATTGGTGGGGTGACTTTCATCCAACGGAAGGTAGTGCGGCTGGCCGTAAACAGTGGCGCTGCTGCTGAACACCAATGTTTTGATGTGCTGTGCCTGCATGGCCTGCAACAAACTGACCGTTCCCTGGACGTTATTTGAGTAGTACGCCAAAGGATTTGCAACAGATTCACCAACGGCTTTGAGCCCCGCAAAGTGAATAACAGCATCAATGTTGTGCGCTGAAATCGTGTCTACCAATATGCTCGTATCGCGAACATCCCCGTTGACAAAGGGGAACGGTCGATTTGCTATATGTGAAATCCTGGTCAGCACCGCTTCGCTACTGTTGGACAAGTTGTCGAACAGCACAATCTGATACCCCAACTGAGACAGCACTATCGAGGTATGGCTGCCTAAATACCCCATACCGCCGGTGACAAGGATATTCATTGATTTACCAATCCATTAATTTGATGGTGGCAGCGATGACTGCCTCATTTCTTTCCATAGAAGTTGACAACTTCCTGCTGGTGTTTTTTGAGGCTCGACACAGAAGTATTCACTTGACGGAACCAAAACAGTTGCTTGACCTCACAAGTGACCGCAAGGCATCAGGTTTTTTAATGAATTCCTAATTTGAGGATGCTCCATATGCAACTGACTACCCACAAAAAATACTGCACGGAAATGCTACCGCAGTGCCGTTTCACTTTTATCAAAAGTGCTTATTTCTCATTCTTTACAGCCTCACCATTGTAAAGTTTGAACAGGTGACCTGCCCGCGCCAGCCATACTTGTATAAATTTAGTGAAGACCATCAGGCAAATAAAGCGAATAATGCCTGGGCTTTAGCGCTGACATATCGCATGTATTGATAAGCAAGCCATTGAATTCGCCAAAAAACACCCGTCTCAGACTAGGTGTTTATTGGTGGCCTGGGGCGGAATCGAACCACCGACACAAGGATTTTCAGTCCTCTGCTCTACCAACTGAGCTACCGGGCCGTCAGCAAATTGTAACACCCCTCAATGCGATCCCAGTGTGCTTCCAAGGCTGTGAAGCGGCCACTTTCACCTTCATCAACCACTTCAT
>Ga0214923_10005113_pt1 | contig 15419 bp, 16 predicted proteins | sample LL1510_MetaG_FD_177993 | JGI IMG/M metagenome (GOLD analysis project Ga0214923, IMG submission 177993) | Freshwater microbial communities from Lake Lanier, Atlanta, Georgia, United States - LL-1510 | ecosystem: Environmental > Aquatic > Freshwater > Lake | place: USA: Georgia | collected...
ACTTCGCTCCAGGAGTGTTTCTTGGTTTATTTCTAATCCTGGTTTCGATAAACCAATTGGGTATCTATAAATCTCTAGCCCTAGGTTTCATAGCTGGTTTCTCTTTTTATGGCCTAGTCCTCATCTGGTTAACCACATACCTCGGACCAATTCCATGGCTGGCATTGTGTATTGCGGAAGCACTTTTCTTTGGAATCTCGATCGCTATCATCTCATTGGTCTGGCGTTGGTTAGCTGACCTGCCTCTTGGCGGATTTAAAAATTTAGGTATCGCCCTAGCAATTGGTGCTATCTATACCGGAAGAGAGTTCTTTGCCGGAAGATTCCCTTACGGTGGTCTACCATGGGCTCGAATCGGCTTATCGCAGGTTGAGAATTCCTTAGCCAAATGGGTTTGGGCCCTGGACATTTCTGGACTCAGTTGGCTTCTGGTCACCCTCACAGCTCTTGCGGCGTTACGTTTTCTTTCTCCTTTGCCGAGTGGCTCAGGTCTAAAGTTACGACTTCGAGCTTGGACACCAGTGATCTCCAGTTGGGTTGTAATCAGCGCAATTGCCTTCTTTGTTCCACTTCCATCTGGAGAGGAAGTTGGCACACTTCGGGTTGCAGCGATTCAGGGTAATGTGAATGCTGGCTTGTTTGCCATAAATCCGCCTGGATCTATCATGGAGAAACACCTCGCGGTCTCGAGAGAGCTACTAGCAAGCCATCGAGCAAAGAATATTGATCTTATGGTCTGGCCTGAGAACGCTTCGGATCTTGACCCAATCAACATGGTTGAACCAGCGATGACTATCACCGAATTTGTTGATACGGAATTGAAATCTCCATTACTGTTTGGTACCAAGACCTTCAGGGGAAGTGATTACTTCAACGAGGTTAATCTCTGGCTTCCAAATAAAGGTTTGGCCGACTGGTATGACAAGAAGCGTCCGGTCCCTTTTGGGGAGTATGTTCCAAATCGTGATTTCTTTATGGCTTTGGCTCCCGACATGATTGGTCTAATCGGTTGGGATATGTCACCTGGCACCAGAGACGGTATCTTCAATATTCCAAATAAGGGTGATGTCGGCTCTTTGATTTGCTTTGAAGTGACTATTGATGAGCTCAGCAGTGATCTTGTTGATCAAGGCGCTAGTGCGATTATGGTGCAGACAAACTCTTCTGATTTTGGAAAGAGCGTGCAAGGAGTTCAACTGGCTGCAATATCCAGAATGCGAGCCATAGAGACCGGAAGAACCGTCGTCTCGATTTCAACCGTTGGAGTGTCTGGAATCTACTCACCTGACGGTTCCGTTATTTCAGAACTGGAGAGCTTCACGCCAGCGGCAATGGTGGAGGACATTGTTCTGCGTAAAGATAAGACGCCGGCCATGGTCTTCGGTAGATATATAGAGCCAACTGCATTCGCAATCACAATAGGCTTGTTTCTAGCAGCTCTAATCGGGTCAATCGTTACCCGCAGAAAAGGTAAAGGTTGAAAGTATTAGTCCTAATGCCTACCTATAACGAGGCAGGCAACATTCGTAACAGCGTGAGCGAATTATTTAAATTCAATCCTGAAGTCAATCTCTTGGTAATAGATGATGGCAGTCCGGACGGCACAGGTGAAATTGCTGACGAACTAGCCAAGGAAAACAAAAGAATTAGCGTTATCCACCGGCAAGGTAAGGCTGGTTTAGGGGCGGCATATCTTGCTGGTTTTGATTGGGGGATGAATAAGGGCTATGAGTTTTTAGTGGAAATGGACGCGGACGGTTCGCATCGCTCAGAAGATTTAGTTGAATTACTAAAAGTTTGCAAAGACTACGATTTGGTAATCGGTTCACGATACGTCAGGGGAGGGCAGACAGTTAACTGGCCGTTTTACCGGCAATGGCTCTCACGCGGTGGAAACATCTACGCACGATTGCTATTAGGTGGTACAACAAACGATATGACTGCAGGTTTTAGAGTTTTCAGAGCTAGTTTTCTAAGGAATCTAAACCTGCTTGGGATAAATGCTCGTGGCTATTCTTTCCAGATTGAAATGGCTTACCGGACGATGCAATCCAAAGGCAGAATCAAAGAAGTCCCAATCACCTTTGTTGAGCGGGCGATCGGGACTTCTAAGATGAGCACTGACATCGTAATCGAAGCGCTTCTTCTGATAACCAAACTTGGTTTCAAAAGAATACTCAGGTCTTAGCTAGCTTCTTTTTCTCTGCGCTTTTTCAAATCCGCCAGAGCTTCACTCAATATCTCTTCCAGTTCAGCTCTACTTCTTCTTTCTAAAAGCAAGTCAAAGTGAGTTCTAGTTTCCTTAATTTCTTCGACTTTAGAAACTTCAATGAGTCCTTCTTGAAGAGCTGGCTTTCCGCACTTTTTACAATCCCAGGTCTCTGGAATTTCCACTTCAGCCGCAAAAATCAACTGAGTTTCGTGCTTCTCGGGGCAGATAAAACTAATGGTCTGCCTAGGAGCAAAGGTTACACCGTCGATACTTTCGTTGCTCGATGAACCTAGCCTGGTGCCTCTTACTGGATCTGTGTTCATGGTAACTCCTTTACTTGTTTGGTAAGTAAGTTAACCCACGGATGTGAACAATCTTCCCTGTTCTTAGGGTTTTCTCAGGATTATGCCAGCCAGTTCTGTGTTATCAGTGACTATTCCGTTTGCACCTAGTGCTACTAAGCGACGTATTTGCTTCTCGGAGTTTATGGTCCAAAAGTGAATTTGAGTGCCGGTTTTTAGTATCTGCTTGATAAAGCGTTTGGTATCAAAACGAATCCCATACATAGATGGTGGAACTTGAACAGCACCAATCCCATCAAGGATTGTAGAAATCTCTAGCCCAAAAAGAGCTCGGAGTCGAACCTTCAGCACTAGGGGAGCGCTGGTGGAAGTGGCCACTTTCTTGGTGAGTAACGAAAGAGCCTTTTTTCTAGTTTTTTCACTAAAGCTTGAAATTAGAACTCGATTGTGAGCACCTAGCTGTTCGATTATTCTCACTGCAGGAATAACGGCAAGTGGATCTTTGATGTCTAAGTTAAATTTCACATTGGGTAATTGAACGAGTGCATCCTCTAAAGTCGTTGGAGTTCCGCCTTTTGGAAATTTCAACTCCCTAAATTCAGCGAGGTTAATGGAAGAAACCTTCTCGTCAGATTTAGCCAATCTTTTGAGATCATCATCGTGAAACAAAACAGCTTGGCCGTCTTTTGTGCAGCGAACATCTGTCTCGATGTATTCAGCTCCACACCTAATTGCATTTTGGAAAGCCTCAATGGTGTTTTCAGTCGGAGGAACAAAACCTCGATGAGCAAATAACGCGACTGAGTTTTTCGAAAAGTATGGATGCTTTTGCAATAGTTACCTTTCGAATCCCAAACAACTAGGCTTGAGGCAGTTATGAAATGGATGAAGCTTAACGTTAAACCTATTGCCAGATTGGTCATCGGACTCTACCTTTTCGGTTTTGGTCTAGCGATGATGATCCATTCAGGGCTTGGCGTTGCTCCTTGGGATGTCCTTAGCCTTGGCATCCAGGTCCAAACCGGTTGGAGCTTTGGACTGATAACTGTCCTAATCAGCGGAGCAGTTTTGCTACTCTGGATTCCAATTCGCCAAAAGCCTGGGCTTGGAACCGTAGTGAATGCAATCTCCATTGGGCCTTTTGCAGACTTATCTAAGCCGCTGATGCCAGAGATTTCAGAGTTTTGGTTGAATCTAGCCTTCATGATCCTAGGTCTGGTCATAATCGCTCTGGGCTCTGGTCTTTATCTATCTGCTGGCTTGGGTGGGGGACCGAGGGATGGCTTCATGGTTGGGCTGACCAGAGTGACCGGCTGGCCCTTCTGGATGATAAGAACTGGTTGTGAAGTTCTGGTTCTGGTGACTGGCTGGATGCTGGGTGGAACTGTGGGTTTGGGAACTGCCGTTTTTGCCATAGGAATCGGCTATCTGTCTCAAACCGCTATGAAAATCTTTGGCTTTGATCCAAGGCAGCAGGCAGTTAGCGAGTCTCCAGTTGAGTGATAAACGTTATGTCAAGCACCGCGAAACAGCTAGAGTCCTGCTCTACACCCCAGAAAACAAGATTTTGCTGTTAAAAACACATTTCGACCCAGAAGTTGGTCTACCGCCAAGATGGCTTACTCCTGGTGGTGGAATTGATGAAGGAGAGACGCCCAAACTTGCGGCTGTGCGTGAACTTTACGAGGAAACAGGTCTGGTGCTTGATCAGAGCGATTTGGGAGAGCCAGTGCTGGAAACTGAGGGTCGTTGGGACTGGGCTGATGGTTTGAGTTACCACACCTACAAAGACACGATTTTTGAATACCAAACTGATGCGTTTGAGCTTGACACCTCAGGATTTACTGCTGATGAGTATCGAGATGTCCTGGAATACAAATGGTGGTCAGTAGAAGAGTTATTAGCATCGGATGAGTCAGTTGGGCCCCATGAGCTCAGATCCTTTATCGAAGTCAGGTTTATAAGTAACCGATAATGAACATTATGTCAAGTAGTGTTTTTCTGGGTGACAGAGCCTATTTGTTGGTCTCCTCTACCCACTGACTAAGCTTCAGTGCTGCTTTACCCTCCAGGATGACTTCGCGTGCGGTCCTGTAGCTCTTCGACATAGTCTCTTGGAAATTGAACGTTCCAGCGGTTTGAGCCAGATCGAAGGCAGTCATCGCAGCGGCAGCATTTAGACAGACTATGTCCAGAATCGGGTTCTCCCCCAAATTGCCTGCAAAAAGGGCCTTTGCGGTCTTGGCGTTCTGCTCAGCATCGCCACCAATCAGGTCATCTATCCTAGAAAGGCTTATTCCAAGCGATTCAGGGCTGAATTCGATTTCTTCAACTGCTTTGTCTTTGATTATGTAAAGCTGGCTTGTGCCCGTCGTGGTGAGTTCGTCCAGGCCATCTTGGCCCCTGAAAACGATCGCAGTCCTTCCTCTGTTTACCAATTCACCGGCCACTACTGGCAAAATTGCTTGATTGGCGACCCCTAGAGCGGTCGCAATGGGTTGGACTGGGTTGGCAAGAGGCCCAAGGAAGTTAAAAGTCGTTGGTACCCCTAGTTCTTTTCTTAAGGGGGCGACATTCTTGAGGGCTGGATGAAATAGTGGTGCGAAGAAAAAGGCAATTCCGGTCTGCTCAAATACCTCGGTAAGACGCTCTGGGGATAAATCCAGTTTGACTCCAAGTGCTTCCAAAAACTCTGATGAACCTGTCCGACCAGAAGCTGATCGAGAACCATGCTTAAGAACTGGATACCCAGCCGCTGCGGTTACTATGGCTGCCATGGTAGAAATGTTCACTGTTCCAAGCTGGTCTCCCCCTGTTCCAACAATGTCAACTGCAGAATTCGAAACAGGTACTTTTACAGAGTGTTCTAACATGACGTCGACAAAACCTGAAATCTCTTCAGAAGTTTCACCCTTGGATCTCAATGCGAGCAGAAAGCCACCTACCTGAGAATCGGTCGCGTTGCCAGCCATAATCTCCCCCATGGCCCAGGCAGCCTGAGATCTAGTTAGGTCCCGTTTTGCTAAGAGGTTTCCTAGAATTTCCGACCAAGTGCTTTGCGAGTTCATGGGTCAAGTTTAGTGATGAAAATCGAGTGCCGATTGTAAAAAATCCTTGACCCAGAGCCGAATTAGAGCCTTTATAACATTTTGGTGATGTAGAATTGGGGTATGTCGACAGCTCCGATGGCCCACGGTCAAATCAATCGCCCAAATCCAACCGCGGTGGGCACGATCGTATGGCTCGGTAGTGAAGTAATGTTCTTCGCAGCCTTGTTTGCCATGTACTTCAGCCTCAGAGCTAACTCCCCCGAGATTTGGGCTCACGACACTGAAATTTTGAACTTTCCATTCGCCCTTACAAACACGCTGATCCTCGTAGCCTCATCATTTACTGCTCAGTTTGGTGTTTTTGCAGCAGAAAGAATGCAGCCACGGGCTACTGGCAAGTCTCCTCTGAAATGGGGCATGGTTGAGTGGTTTATCCTCAGTTATGTTCTTGGAGCAATCTTCGTATCTGGGCAGGTTTGGGAATATGCGATGTTGGTTAGCGAAGGAGTTTCGCTCTCCAGTAATGCATATGGCTCTTCCTTCTACATCACCACTGGATTCCACGCTCTGCACGTAACCGGTGGCCTAGTTGCGTTCCTATTTGTAATTGGTAGAACTTTTGCCGCGAAGCGTTTCGGTCACAAGGAAGCCACCAGCGCAATTGTTGTCTCCTACTACTGGCACTTCGTTGACGTAGTTTGGATTGCCTTGTTCCTAATCATTTACGTTTTGAAGTAAAAGCAGAGATAAGAAAAGAAATGCAGAAGTTGAAGAAAAAACTAAACGGTTTGCGAAGAAGCCCTAGGTCAATTGTTGTTGTGCTGTTTGCTGGACTAATCGTAGTTGGTTCAGGATACACAGCGGTCAGCGCTGCTGTTTCTCCAGATCGTCAGACAAACTATTCTGCCGATCAAGTGGAATACGGTAAGAAGCTATTTCTTTCAAACTGCGCATCCTGCCATGGCAAGAATGCCGAAGGAACTGCGAATGGTCCTAGCTTGATTGGTGTTGGTGCTGCATCCGTTGATTTCCAAGTGTCTACCGGTCGTATGCCAGGTGCAGCTAGCGGACCTCAGCTTCAAGTTAAGCCGGTCCAATTCACCGAAGAAGAAATCACCGCTATGGCAGCTTTCGTTGCATCTCTTGGTGTTGGTCCTTCTATTCCTGACGAAGCTTACCTTCAAGCAAACGGTAACCCTACTAAAGGTGGCGAACTTTTTAGAATTAACTGTGCGATGTGTCACAACGCAGCCGGTGCCGGTGGTGCTCTAACTGAAGGTAAGTTTGCACCAAGCCTTGACCACTCATCTCCAAAAGTAATTTACGAGGCGATGGTTACCGGCCCCCAGAACATGCCAGTTTTCAATGACGCAAACATTTCTCCAGAAGAGAAAAACGACATCATCACCTATCTTGTCTACCTAAGAAACAGCGCTTCAGTCGGTGGCGAGGAACTAGGTGGATTAGGTCCAGTTGCTGAGGGTCTAGTTGCATGGTTTGGGCTACTTGGAATTATCATTGCCATCACGATATGGCTTGGCGCGAAATCGAATTAAAAGAAGAAAGACTAAATTGAGCGATAAGTCAAAGGAAGTTGAACTTTCACAAGCTACAGGGCTAGCTGTTGTGAAGTCAGATGCTGTGAAAGATCCAGGCATCGAACCGCATCGCATTCGCATGACTGATAAAAGTCCTAAGCATGAAAAGAATGCGGCTAGACAGGTAGCACTTCTGTTTACACTTTCCATGCTTGGCAGCGCATTCGCACTTTGGGCCTACTTTGCTTTTCCAATCAACGAAGACTTAATTACAGTTCGCGAAAACACCATGTACCTAGGTATTGGTATCACGCTTGGTCTACTTGGCATTGGAATCGGCGCAATTCACTGGGCTAAAACATTGATGCCTGACCAAGAAGTTGCCGAAGATCGCCACCCGATTTCTTCCCCGGAGGACAAGAGAGCGGCTGCGATTGAAGTTATAAACTTGGCAAATCAAGAATCTGGTTTCACTAGACGAAAGCTAATTAGAAGGACCCTGTACGGAGCGTTGGCTCTGTTTCCTCTTCCAGGCATTATTATTTTCGGCGACCTTGGTCCTAACCCAGGCAACTCCTTGAGACACACTGCGTGGAAAGCTGGCACGCGGCTTGCCAGAGATCCTTTCGGAACTCCAATCAAAGCTTCCGATGTGACGATTGGTTCCGTCTACCACGTTGTGCCAGAAGGTTTGGTTCCAGGCACAGAGGGTTACCTTGAAGAAAAGGCGAAGGCTGCAGTATTGCTGGTCAGAGTTGAACCTGACAAGTTGATCGAGAAGCCAGAACGTAAGAACTGGTCGTACCAGGGAATTGTTGCCTACTCAAAAATCTGTACTCACGTGGGTTGCCCAGTTGCGCTGTATGAACAGCACACGCATCACCTGCTCTGCCCTTGCCACCAGTCGACTTTTGATTTAGTAGATGGCTGCAAGGTTATCTTTGGTCCAGCTGCTCGTCCACTTCCCCAGCTACCGATTTACGTAGATGATGAGGGATATTTGAGAGCTCAGAGTGATTTCCATGAACCAGTTGGACCGTCGTTCTGGGATAGGAGCGTAAAGAGTGAGTAACGCAACTGCTAAGCAAAAGAAGAACGGGTTCCTTGCTGGAACTGCAAATTACGTAGATGAGCGTCTCGGTGTTGCTGGAGTTCTAAAGGAGTTTGGTCGAAAAGTCTTCCCAGATCACTGGTCATTCATGCTCGGTGAAGTTGCACTTTATTCATTCCTAGTACTTCTTCTTTCTGGAACTTTCCTAACCTTCTTCTTCCAACCTTCAATGACTGAAGTGGTTTACGACGGTGTTTACGCTCCCCTAAAGGGTGCTCACATGTCAATCGCCTACGCATCTAGCTTGGACATAACCTTTGAAGTTCGCGGTGGGCTATTGATGAGGCAGGTGCACCACTGGTCTGCTCTGCTCTTTGTTGCAGCAGCGGGTCTTCACATGTTGCGCGTGTTCTTCACCGGTGCATTCCGTAAACCTCGTGAAATGAACTGGGTCGTTGGATTCGTCCTGTTCATCCTAGGTATGGGTGCTGGTTTTACTGGCTATTCACTTCCTGATGACTTGCTATCGGGTAACGGTCTGCGAATCATCGATGGAATGATTAAGGGAATCCCATTCATCGGAGTTTGGATCTCGTCATTGCTATTCGGAGGCGAATTCCCTGGAACTGAAATTGTTGGAAGACTATATAGCCTTCACATCATGTTGATTCCAGCTCTAATCTTGGTATTCCTTGCTATCCACCTGGTTATGCTAGTTCTTCACAAACACACCCACTACTCAGGTGCTGGAAGAAAAGACACCAACGTTGTTGGTTACCCGCTAATGCCGGTTTATGTTGCAAAAGCTGGAGGATTCTTCTTCATAGTCTTCGGTGTGATCATGCTTATTTCAAGCTTCTTTACCATCAACCCGATTTGGAACTATGGAGGCTACGACCCCTCTCCTGTTTCAGCAGGAACTCAACCTGACTGGTACATCGGTTGGTTAGATGGAGCTCTAAGACTTGCACCAACTGGAATGGAGTTCATGATTGGCGATGTAACAGTCTCCATGAACATCTTGATTCCACTGGCAGTCAGCTTGATATTCTTGGCACTCGTTGCCGTTTATCCGTTTATTGAAAACTGGATCACCGGCGACAAGAGAGAGCACCACGTGCTTGATCGCCCAAGAAACGCTCCAGTTAGAACTGCCATCGGTGCTGCTGGTGTTACTTTCTATGCGATTCTCTGGGCTGGAGCCAGCACTGACCTGATTGCGACTCAGTTTAGGATGTCGCTTAACCAGGTTCTAACGGCGATGCAAATCTCTCTTATTGTCCTTCCGATAGTTGCTTTCATTGTCACCAAGCGAATCTGCTTAGCCCTTCAACGTAAGGACCGTGAGATTGCCCTGCACGGTAGAGAGACCGGACGCATCGTTCGTCTCCCACACGGTGAATACATTGAAGTTCACGAGCCGCTGGATAAGTATGACCTCTACAAATTGGTTGACTTCAAGGACTACCAGCCAACGCTGGCTAGACCAAATGCCGCTGGCAAGATAACTGTTCGGGCAAGAATCCGAGCTGCACTATCTAAGTTCTATTTCAAGGATCGTGTCTCCCCCGTCACTCAAGCTGAGATTGATGAGGCTATGCACCACGCTGAAGAAATCGAACAGCAGGTTCAGAAAGCTATCGAACTTACTAAATAACAAGACAAAAAATAAAGCCCGCCTTGATTGGTGGGCTTTATTTTTATCTAAGAAGTCTTAATGTGCGTGCTGGCCTCTAGAGTGTTCAAACACAAAACCAATTAGAGCGATCAATGCTAGCGGGAAACCAATTGCAAATAACCACCAGCCAACGGCCAAAGATGTGAAGCAAACTGCTGAACCAATACCTAGTGCTAGTGGCCACCAGGACCAAGGAGCAAAGAAGCCAATCTCTGCATCGCCATCTTCGATGTTTGCCTCAGGCATGTCCTCTGGGCCAGTGTAATTTCTTGCTGACTTACCGAAGTAAAAAGCGATGAATCCGGAGAGGAAAACTAGCATGCCAATAGCAGCGGTGCCGATAACCTCGATGTGCTTGTTGTCTTCTGGCGATGCTAGCCAGGACCAGTAGCCATAAGCCACTGTTACTACCAGGTAGAAGAAAGTCAACAGGATGAAAATGTTAGTGTTGGTTTTCACTTCGATTATGCCTTTGCGTTTGTGTTTGAAGCTTTGGCTTCAGGGGCTGCAAACTCTGGGTGGTTTAGATCAAACGCCGGTGACTCACTTCGGATTCTAGGAATTGAAGTGAAGTTGTGGCGTGGGAATGGTGATGGAGTTGCCCATTCTAGAGATCTTCCGTAACCCCATGGGTCGTTCATTTCAACGCGAACACCCTTGCGGTAGGTAATCCAAACGTTCCAAAGGAATGGAATCATCGAAAGACCAAGCAGGATTGAACCTGCGGTTGAAATCATATTGAATTCGGTGAAACCATCGCTGGTTAGGTAAGTTGCATATCTTCTAGGCATACCCATGACACCAAGCCAGTGCTGGATAAGGAAGGTTGCGTGGAAGCCAATGAACAGGGTCCAGAAGTGGATCTTGGCTAGACGCTCGTTTAGCATCTTTCCGGTCATCTTTGGCCACCAGAAATAGAATCCAGCAAACATTGCAAACACTACTGTTCCAAACACCACGTAGTGGAAGTGCGCTACGACAAAGTATGAGTCACTCAGGTGGAAGTCAAGTGCTGGTGAAGCCAAGATAACACCGGTAAGTCCACCGAAGATGAATGTGGTCAAGAAGCCCAAGCTAAAGAGCATTGGAGATTCGAAAGTAACTGACCCTCGCCACATGGTTCCGATCCAGTTGAATATTTTTACACCAGTTGGAACTGCAATCAGCATTGTTGTAAAGGCGAAAAATGGCAGCAGAACCGAACCAGTCACATACATGTGGTGGGCCCAAACTGTCATCGACAATGCAGCGATAGCGATTGTCGCGTAAACCAAAGTGCGATATCCGAAAATCGGCTTGCGACTAAACACTGGGAAAATCTCAGATACGATTCCAAAGAATGGTAGTGCGAGGATGTATACCTCAGGGTGACCGAAGAACCAGAACAGGTGCTGCCAAAGCATTGGTCCGCCGTTAGCCGGATCAAAAATGTGAGCACCAAATCTTCTATCTGCACCTAATCCAAAAAGAGCTGCAGCTAGCGGTGGGAAACACATGATTACCAAGATTGAAGTAACCAGTGTGTTCCAGGTGAATATCGGCATGCGGAACATTGTCATTCCCGGTGCTCGCATGGTAACGATAGTGGTGATGAAGTTCACACCACCCATGATTGTTCCGAAACCGCTAAGGGCTAACCCAAAAACCCACAGGTCTCCACCGATGCCTGGTGAGAATGTTGTATTCGACAGTGGCGCATATGCAAACCAGCCGAATGAAGCAGCACCCTGTGGAGTGAAGAAACCTGCGACCGCGATGAATGAGCCAAAGAAATAGAACCAGTAAGCAATTGCATTTAGCCTTGGGAAAGCCACATCTGGCGCACCAATCTGCAACGGCATAATCACATTCGCAAATCCAGCAAAAAGAGGTGTCGCAAACATTAGAAGCATGATTGTGCCGTGCATGGTAAACAGCTGGTTGTATTGCTCTTTGGTCTCGACGATAGTCAAATTAGGCATTGCCAACTGAGCGCGAATGATAAGTGCCATCACACCTGCAATCATGAAGTAGATGACTGAGGTAATTAGGTAGAGGTAACCAATCTTCTTGTGGTCAGTAGTAGTTAGCCAATCAACGACAATGCGGCCTCTGGACTTCTTGACAGTAGTAATCATGCTTAGCCTCTGATCTCTGGGTTATCGCCAGGAAGATTATTGTTTCGGTTAAAGTTCGGGTCATCTGGATTTGCCGACAGCTGGCCAATGTGTCCAATAGCTGCCAACCTTGCCATCTCAGCGTCATACTCTTCCTGTGTGACAACCTTCACGTTGAAAAGCATCATGGAGTGGAATTCACCACACAACTCGGCACATTTACCCTTGTACTCCCCCACAACCTGAGGTGTGAAATACATTTTGTTCACAAAGCCTGGGAAAACATCCTTTTTGTAGAGGAAGTCGATTACCCAGAAGGAGTGAATGACATCTCTGGAGACTAGATCAATCTCAACTGTCTTGCCAACTGGCAGATAAAGAGTCGGAAGATCGGCTTCCTTGTCATCTCCCTGAAGCTGAATTCCAGTCTCGTAGACGTTGTTGTTTGTGTAGTTAAAGTCCCATGACCACTGCTTACCGATTGCTTCAATGCGGTATTCGCTTTCAACCTTCTTCTCGATGGCATTCATGTCGATGGTTGTTTGAGCGAAGAAACCAACAACCAAAATAAATGGAACCACTGTGAACAAGGTTTCGATAGGCATGTTGTAGCGAAGTTGAGGTGGAATCTCTCGGTCACCTTTGCGGCGACGGTAAACGATAATTGCCCAAAACATCAAACCCCAGGCAATGATTCCCACGGCGTAAAGCACAATCCACGAACCGTTCCAGAGTTGAACGATACGGTCTGTGTGGTTGGTAACCCCCGGCACTCCAGGTAGGAAACCTCTAGATAGTTCCTGAGTCGAACAGCCTGATAAAGCTGCAATTAGAGCCGTGGAGATGGGCAAAATCAACCATCTGGAACGCTTCTTTTGATGCAAAATCAATCCTCAATCGTTATCGCTTTACTCCTCTAGTCTATTCAGTCTTGGGCCAGTAATCGGCCATAAACACCAATAAAATAAAGGGATTTAAGCAAAAAGAGCCCACCGTAGGTGAGCTCTTTAGCCTAAAAAGTTTTTATGAGAACGACGAACCGCAGGCGCAGGTGCCCTGGCTATTTGGATTATCGATCTCAAAGGAACGCTTCTGGAAAGTGTCAACAAAGTCGAAAGTCGCTCCGTTTACGTAAGGAGCTGTCATGCTGTCGACAACAACCTCGACACCTTCAAAATCCCTAATCAGATCGTCTTCGCGAAGTTCTGGGGTGAGGATGAAGGGTAGATATTGGAATCCAGCACAGCCACCGACCTTAATCTCAACACGAAGTCTTAGTTTTTGTCCTGGCTCTAGATCTGATACATCCGCTCCTTCAATGTGACGAAGCAGTTCGGCTCTCGCCGCATCGGTAATTTCTAAACCGTGGGTCAATGTATCTGTCATTTTTGGTTCTCCAATCGAGTTAATTCTAACTAGTTTTGGGTTAGTTCGTTGCAGCAGGCGACGAACACGGCCTCAGCCAGCATCGCCTTTTTGAATCCGCCAACATCAAGTGATTCATTTGGGCTGTGTGCTCTTGAATCAGCATCTTCGACACCTGTGACCAGGATTTGAGCACCTGGGAATACCTCGGTTAGGTCAGCTATGAAGGGTATCGAGCCACCAATGCCGATCTCTAAAGACGGATTACCGAAAGCAACGCTCAAACTGTTCGTAATAAGCGTTGCCGCCCAGCCAGAGGTATCAGCCATAAAAGGCTTACCCTTCTCAGTCTCGCCGAACTCAATTACAGCGCCAAAGGGGACATTGGTCCTGAGGTGGTCCTGAAGCGCCACTAATGCCTCGTCCGGATCCTGTCCGGGGGCAATTCTTAGGCTAATCTTGGCCGAAACGCTAGGTAGCAGGGTGTTCGAAGATAAGGCAACTGAGGGCAGATCCATACCGATAACGGTCAGTGATGGTTTACCCCAAATTCGCTCCATAATCCCGCCTGAACCAATCTGGGCGACCTCAGGAAGGAGGCTGCTGTCTTGCCGCAGATTCTCCTCAGAGTATGGGATTTCAACGAATGGGTAGGTTTTTAGGCCCTTCACAGCAACATTTCCCTGGTCGTCGTGCAGTGAGGCTAGAACCTTAATCATTGGAATCATGGCATCCGGAATTGCGCCTCCGAACATCCCGGAGTGGACGGCGTGATCCATGGTTCTAATCGTTATTTCCTGTGAAACGAGGCCCCTTAGGCTCACGGTCAGGGCTGGGATTTCCGGGGACCAGTTCATTGAATCAGCCACAATAATGACATCCGCAGCCAATTTGTCCTTATTTTCGTCCAAAAACGCCCTAAAAGTCCTGGAACCAGCTTCTTCTTCGCCCTCAATGAATACCGAGATTCCAAGGTCAAAATCCGGTCCCGCTAGTGTCTTTAGAACGTCAATTGCCGACAAGTGCGCAACAATTCCAGCCTTGTCATCTGCCGCCCCTCGGCCATAAATTCGACCATTTCGAGCTGTCGGTTCAAACGCAGCACTCTCCCAAAGCTTTTCGTCTCCAGGCGGCTGAACATCGTGGTGCGCATAGAGCAAAACATGGGGTTTGCCATTTTTTGCGGGTCGGTAGGCCAATACCGCTGGAGCGCCTTGCTTTCCATCCACGGTTGCTGTTTTTATCTCAACTGATTCGAAAACACCAGTTTCGGAAAGCAAGTCGGCCACCGCCTTAGCACTTCGATCCAGATTCGCCGGATCAAATGCATCCCATGCGATTCCTGGGATTCGAACCAGTTGGCCTAAGGTGGCGAGCCGACTAGGCAAAGCTGCCTCAACAAGTTCGGTGGCTTTTTCCACGATTTCGGTGCTGGGGTTTAGCTGGGCGGCGTTGGCTGCATTTATAGAGAAGGTCATGAGAGTAATCTAAATGAGAGAAACCCCAAAACTTAGGAAATTGATGAGCGACCCGAAAAAAGATGCCAATCCGAAATCAACTGGTAAAGGCCGCCCCACCCCCACGCGACGTGAGCGCGAAGCAGCAAATGTCCGCCCACTGGTAGGAAAAAGAAGTAAGGAAGCCATTGCCGAGGCTAAGGCCAAGCAGACTGAGGCGCGTAAGAAAGCCCGTGCAGCAATGCTCTCTGGCGATGAGAAATATCTTTTAGGGCGCGATCGCGGTCCGCAACGCAGAATTGCCAGAGACGTTCTAGACAACCGTTACACCTTCATCGAAGGCCTACTTCCGATGATGATTGTCTTCCTTCTTTTTACAGCGGTCGATGAGCGATCAACTCAGGAAATCGTAACTGTCGTGATGTTGATTGCCTTAGGTATTTCAGCCATTGAAGTCACGATTTTGAACAACATTGTGAAAAAGCGCATCAAAGAAAAACTTGGTGCAGATACCCAAGTGCAACGTGGAAATTGGTTTTACCTCTTCACCCGAGGAATGCAACCTAGACCACTTAGAATTCCAAAGCCAACACCAAGAAGGCAAAAGAAGAAATAACTCAATCAAGGTTTCCCAAAAGGATATCCGAAGAACCACAAGTTCACAAAGGAG
>Ga0214923_10005114_pt1 | contig 15417 bp, 5 predicted proteins | sample LL1510_MetaG_FD_177993 | JGI IMG/M metagenome (GOLD analysis project Ga0214923, IMG submission 177993) | Freshwater microbial communities from Lake Lanier, Atlanta, Georgia, United States - LL-1510 | ecosystem: Environmental > Aquatic > Freshwater > Lake | place: USA: Georgia | collected 2015-10-15
TATATTTCCGACTGATGCATTTAGAGCCCCTGTAAATGAACCTGAATTAGCAACAATATTACCCTTAAATGAAGCGCTTCCGTCTGAAGATGTAATAGCAACAGTTAAATTGTTTGAGCCATCATATGCAAAGAATCCATTAGATGTTAAATTAATTCCAGATGTTGCAGCGTTTGAACTTCTTATTACAAGTCCGGCGCTTGTTGTTATTGTTGTTATTTGATCATTATTATTTGCAAATACTCCATTACCCGGCTGAATTGCTGTGTCCAACGCGCCTGCGGCGGTAACACCAATAATTACATCCGAGGCAATTGATGCTGATTTCATAATAACATTTGTAAAAGAGCCGGATGTAGCAATAATTGTTCCCGATGCATATAAATTAGTTAAAGAAGCTGCACCCGATGGATTAATTTTAACCTGAGAAGAAGCTCCCAGTGTTATTCCACTAGTTATGTCAAGAGAAATATTTGTAGCATATAGTGATGATGCTCCCAGTGACCATCCTCCTATTTGCCCCGCAGAAGCATACAAAGAACCATTAAATGAACCTGAAGTTGCACTTATATATCCAGTAATAGAAGCATTTCCATTTATGTTGAGTAGTCCACCGGATATGGATGCACCATATATGCCGCCTGTAAAAGATGCTGTACCTGTAGAACTAATAGCAAAATTCTTAGATGTTATTGCTCCATTATCTAGGTTTATTTGTGTCCCTGTAGTAGAAAAATTACCTGATGTATAAGAATATCCCGTTGATTGTATTTGACCTGTTGATATTTTTCCACCTACTATTGTTGTGGAATTACTATTAACATCAGATGCGGCGGAACCCGGTTGTAAGGCAGTTGCCCCCGTTGCAGCATTTGATACAACAGTAGTTGCAGGAGTAGTGCCAATATATCCACCGGATATGGATGCACCATATATGCCGCCTGTAAAAGAGCCGGATGTAGCAATAATTGTTCCCGATGCAGTTAATTTTGTTCCATCCCAAGTTAGTCCTGTTCCTAAGAAAATTTACCTGTTCCATCTACATAGAATGGTGTATTTGAATTATTATATGTTCCTGTTCCAAAATATATTTTTGTTCCCGCTCCATCAATTGTTACTGGATATGTTGCTGTGCCAACTGATTTTATATTTCCTGAATTTATTTGCCATCCAGTTGTGTCTCCTATATATCCAGCCTTAGCATTAATTGAGCCGGATACATAAAAATTTCCATTTGCATCTGAGGAAACATACCCAGTTGTTCCTGCAAGTCTAAATTTTCCGTTTGCGTCAATATAAAATCCTGCCCCAGATGTATCTGTAGTTGCATTTGCATTTATTGTAGTGTATAGCGCTGGCACTACTCCACCGCCAGTTTGTCCTCTAACTGTAATATTATTGGTAATGCTGGCACCAACAACTAGATTTGCATTTGGATAAAAATATCCGGGCTGACTAGAAAAATTACTATTGACTGTTTGTGATAAATCAACTCTACCAGTTGTAGAATTTACTCCTGTCACAACAGCTGTAGTGGGCACACTTGTTAGAGAAGCACCCATTCCAATAAATAGTGCTGATGCAGCATTTGCTGGGCTTATAGTGACATATGTATTTCCTGAAGTTCCACTAACATTAGCTTGATAAACTTCACCTTGAGTTATTAATCCAGTTTTTACTATTTGAAAAGAACCTATTGTGGGTGCTGTTCCATCGGTTGGCAAAACAAATACTGGAAGATTTGCTGGAGTTTTAACTCCATCTCCGTATCCGCGCAATCCGAGAGAATCCATTTCAATATGTTGATTAGATGGATTTCCTGCTATAAGTTTTCCTCCGGTTGCTATTGCAACTGTTCCTGCAAATGAACCACTATTTGCTACTATATTTCCTGTAATAGACGCATTTGTTGCCCTTAGATTTCCCGCCAAATCTGTCCAGAAGGGGGTGGTTGCTGTTGGAGCGCCATTAACATCCCTATTTCCTCCGGCAAAAAAACCACTTGTTTTACTCATAACTACACTATTTGGCGATGTTCCAGCTTCTATGTATCCATATTGTGAATTAATATATACAGTGTTTGAGCTTATGTCTGTTGATCCTATTGTCCATCCGCCGATAGTTCCCACTGACGCATAAATCCCGGCATTAAATGATCCCGATGTTGCATTTATAAATCCTGTTATAGAAGCATTTCCGTTGATATTTAATAGTCCACCAGAAATTGAAGCTCCTGAAATAGTATTTCCCGATATATAGCCACCAGATATGGATGCTCCGGAAACATATCCACCAATTACTGATGCTCCTGATACCGCTCCACTAAAAGAACCACTTGTGGCATTTATATATCCAGTTATTGATGCATTTCCATTAATATTTAGTTGACCACCTGATATAGAAGCTCCTGTAATAGTGTTACCTGTAATATTACTTCCTATTATTGATGCTCCATAAACTCCTCCTGTAAATGATCCACTAGTTGCAATAATAGTTCCGGACGCATAGAGATTGATTAAAGAGGCTGCACCATTTGTATTAACTTTAAATGCAGATGTTGAGCCCAGTGTTATTCCGGCTCCGGTGTCCAATAGGAAATTATTTGCTGATATTGAATTGGGGCCAATGTTGAACCCACCTATTGTTCCGGCTGATGTATAAATAGAAGATTTAAAAGATCCACTATTAGCAACTATATATCCTGTTGTGGAAGCATTTCCACTTGAATCTACAATAAAATTGTTATTTATATTAATTTGACCACCGGATATAGATGCACCTGAAACTATGCTTCCTATTAATGAAGCGCCATATACTCCACCCCTAAATGAACCTGTTGTAGCATTTATAGAACCAGATATGTTTGCATTTTGTGCATACATGTTTCCTAAATAATCAACTCTAAATGGTGCAGAAGATCTTTTATCCACTGTGCTACCGGCAAATATTGCAATTTCATTTAAGTTATCTGTGGCTGATGCAAAAAGACCGACTGGGCCGTTATTAATTCCTGATGCTGTAATATCCCAATTTCCAATTAATCCGGCTGATGCCCATATGCTTCCATTAAATGAACCGCTTCTAGCAATAATGTTTCCATCTACGGATGCAGTTCCATTTTTATCTACTACAAATTTTCCGCCGCCAATATTAAATGAACCGCTATTTGCATATATTGTTCCGGTCACTGAAGCATTTTGGGCAATTAAATTTCCATATAAATCAACAGTAAAGCTGCCCGAGCCAATGTTAATTCCTGATGAAGTTGATAATACTATATTTTGTGCCGATAAACTACTAGCACTTATTGAAAACCCGCCAATTGTTCCTGCACTAGCATACAGGGCGGCATTAAATGAACCACTTGTAGCAATAATGCTTCCAACGACGGAAGCATTTCCTAAGCTATCAACTATAAATTTATTTGGACCATAGTTTATTCCTGCAGGAGACACAACTGTGTTGGTTGCAGATAGACTATCTGCCTGAATGCTCCATCCACCGATTAGTCCTGCCGATGCCTGAATGGTTCCTCTAAAATAAGCATTACCTGTTGATGAACTTAAAAAGAATGTTTGACTGCCGGTGCCGTCAAGTCCTAATATTCCGTATTGGTCGAAAGTTACTTTGGGCTTATTGCTTGCAGTAATATCACCAGCAAATATAGAGCCGCCACCCAATTGAATATTAAGAAATGAATTTGTTGCTATTTGTTTTTGTGTCGGAGTTTGAAAGCTTGCAGTTAAAGATGTTACTCCTGCTCTACCATCGGAATATATTGGCTTAAGAGTAATTCCATATACTGTTGATCCGGATAAGGGTCCAATTTTTTTTAGCATTATGTCACCTGCATATAATATTCAATTTGCATTGGCTTCCCATATTCTTTTTCAATAACATTTGAAAGCACAGTTCTACTAACAATTTGATCTATTGTTGCTTTTGTATCGCCGGAAATTAATTTCAAAGCATCAAAAGTTACACTTGCAGCAGTATTTGTTCTAAAAGAAATAGACATTGAATTAACATTATAATTAAAATTAGAACTTGGTTGGTTTAAAAATTGAATTTTTATAGAAGACCATGAGCCTGATGATATGCTTGTCATTCCAGAGCCTGTGTACCAATTATTGCTTGATGTATCAGAAAATCTTATTTGAAATGATGCTGATATTGCTGTGGGTGAATAAACTAAAAGATTGGCATAATCGTTTGCTGAATATCCCGCAACATTAAAAGATAGATTATTTGATATAAAACCATTAGAAGAATATTGATTTACATTAGATGTTCCATATTTAGAACTATAGGCTACTGAAGCATTGCTCCAAGTGCTGCTTCCAGAAATTTGTTCAGAAAAATCTGTTATAAAGTAATGATCTTTTGTTGATTTATTTCTTGCAAATAGTCCTATTTCAGTAATTGATGCGGCAAGAGTGGGCGGCAAATTTGTTTTAAATATTAACTGATTTGACCCAGACACTGTTTGAAAAGATCTTAAATCAACTTGATATCTTCCGATTTCATATTCCAAGTCGGTGTCAGTAATTGATGCGGACGACTTAGAGGACAAAACTCCTATTGCTATGTAATTTGACCATGTTGGAATTGCTCCTGCAAGAAATTGATTAATTGTATTAAGTCCAGATGTTGTTATAACATTTTTAGAGCTGGCTATAAAAGTATTGCCTGATTTAATTACATAATATCCATTAATCATTTTATACTACCACCTGAACTTGCTTTCCTTTTGAATCAAAAATTGTTGCTTCATAATCAACTATTCCATTAACATCCGGCAAAAGAGCATACGCAAAAATTTTCACATCTCCATGCGTTGTTTTCTCATAGCTAAATGTTATTCCAATAATTTGTGGGGCATCATTAACTCCCGGATTTATTGCATCGGGAAGCACATATGTAGAGGGTGTTTCTTCAAAAGTTTCCGAAGGTGAAGAATATGATACATCTTGAATTATTACTTCTTCGTTTTCTCTATCTATAATAATTACATTATTTTTCAATAAAAATGCTTTGTTAGATGCTCGCGGATCACTAGAAAACATTCTGACAGTTTGTTTTTGTGGTACGCGACGATGATTGATGTATCTATCAACCTTTGGAATATCATTTGGATTTTGTGCCATATTTTGCCCTCCAGATATTATATCATTATAACTGTCTTAACACTAATGAAGTTTTTAACGACCCGTCCCATTCTTGTCTTACTGAATTAACAAAATATGTTGGCGGAGTTGAAACATCTCCATTTTTATCAAAACCTATTCCTTTTAACTTATACCATAATCCACAAATGTCGGATGTTTCAATTAATGGATTACCAAATATATCAATTGATATTTCACTATTGAATGTAGGTATCAAATAAGACATTTTATTTATTATTTTGTCGGCATCTGATTTATTTTGAATCCAGTCGGTTCTCATTTGAATACTATTGCCAACCGAGTTTGAATCTACTACCTTTTCTGTCTTTTTATCTGTTGAGAAATATAATACTTCTGCTTCTATTTCATAGGGGGTAATATCTACTTCATTGCCACCGCCGCCTGCCATTTTAGAATTTTCTGTATTAAGCATAAGAAGGGTTGGGCCGGTATTTCCAACATTTATACTTTTTGTATTGTTTATAACAATTTGATTTAAAGTAAATGGTGACAATAAAGGATCTGAATATGATAATTCATTTTGTTCTATTTTTAATAAACCACCTTTATCAATTTCATCTTGTGATAATGATGGATCATAGCCTGCAAAAGAAATGTTGTAGTTTTCTATAACCGCTGGAGCAGCAATTAATTTTTCATTCTGATAATGCTTAAAGCCTATAATTCTTGGATGGTCTTGCCAAAGAAAATACTTGGAATTATATGGTTGTGATTGGTCATTAAAATTTAACATATAATTTAAAAATTTATTTGTCTGAAAATGATATTTTGGATTATTTTTTAAATCAAAATATCCTGTATCATCATAGTTTAATCTGGGCCACTTGCATGCATATATTTCATAAAAGGTTGCTTGAACTTCTTGATTTGAGTCTTTCCCGTTTAGTCCGGCAAATATTCCTATGCTAGTTGATTTGAATCCCGGAGCATACATATTGGAATTGTCAGAGTCAACCCATTTAAATTTATTTATTTCTTCATCATCTATTCTATAGTAAATTGTATATGGATAATTAAATGTATCAAGCCATATTGAAAATCTGTGTTTTTTACCATCAAATAAATTTTTTGGCAATTTAATGCTATATATATATTCATCATCAGAAGAATTTATTTTAAATCCTATTTTATTTTTGCCAGAATAATCCATAAACTTCAATAATGTATTATTGTTGTAATCACCACTATCATTATTGTTTTCTAGCCAGATTGCTGGATTATCTGTAGACATTTCAGGGAATATGCCAACTGCAAAATTTTTTGCATCAACATAAGAGGCTGCATTTACCGACACTTTAAATGTAAATGAATAATGATCATAATCATATTGAATTGCCTCTTTTGTTGCGCTATAAACTAGACCGGACTGCGTACTTAGTGTTAATGCATTATTGACTATTTCAAATTTTCCTTTATTTTTTGTAGTATTAAAATCTGCATTATATTCAGAAACATCTGAATAAACATTATGCGGCTTTATTTCAGTTTTATACATTCCTCGTTTTACGCCTGTAAATTGATAATTAAATGTTCTTTTAATTTGATTTTGAGATGTATTTGTATTCATTGACAAGAAATTAGAATCTGCATTCTGTGTATCATAATCCTTTGTTATTAAATAAGGATATATTTCTTTTCCTCCATTAATTTGATATGTAAATATTGCACCTTCGGCGCTCACTGCTTCTGCTCCAATAAAGAATGTTCCTGAATAGCCCCCTGTGCTAAGTCTTGGATTTTTTTCAAAATTAATTGATGTAAATTTATTATCAGAAATTGACATTGATTTATCCAATGTTGTGTTGCACAATCCAGCTTTTGATTCTTCATTGAATACTTTTATTCTTGTATCAGTCATATTAATTTTTTCTTCATAAATTGCATTGTTTTTGCTGGTTGGGCTGGTCTGAGTATTTGGAATTTTATAATTAATGATAATTTTACCTATTCGTGGATTGATTGTTTCACGATATGTTGATTCAACTATGTTAGGATAATTATTCCACGATGCTGTAGTGCTATCTGATAAATAAAAATCCATAGCACTATTATATTTTTTAGATATTATGTCATCAAGGTCGGTAAATTTTAAAAATCCTACTTCGTTAATGTATGCACCAATTTGATATGCAATAAGTATTTCTTGTAGACATTCAAAAACGCTTTTATTTTCATCCGTCCAAAAATAGGACATGCCCGCTTTCTTTTCACATATATGTTTTAGCTCAATCATGCTATAGTCCGAGAAACCTGATAGTTCCAATAGGTGTGTTATTATGGCTAGTAGGTTTTCACCTTTTGCATAATATTGCGGGGCCTCTGAAGACATTGAATAATGCTTTAAAGAATCATATAAATATACATTAACTGCATCAATATCTTCTACATTCCATGTATCAGAATATAAAGAAAATGCTGGTATTGCTTCATTAAAGTCTTTTCTTTCAGGATTCCCCCAGAAATATCCTGTAAATTTTACTCCTTGCTTTAATAAATCATAAAATGTAGATTGAACATTTCTATCCTCAAAAATAGTCAATGGTTTTTCATTATAAATTACAGGAAAGTTATTAACTCTAATAGATCCATTATTTGAACTTAAATATCCAATTGGGAAGTTGGCGTTTGTTTCGCTTCTATCTAATTCTTTGGTTAATGAATAATTTTCTACATAATTTGTAATGTCAATCTCAAGCCTTGGAGATATTTCTACTAAATGCAATCTTTTATCTGTATCGTCTCCATTTGAGACTAAGCTAGTAGCGGCAACAAAACAGATTCCAGTTAAATTATTAAATATAGAATTTGTAGGTAATTGACCATTATTTTGTATTGCCGGTGGCAACCAGCCGCCTCCAGAGGTATTATTTGCTGAAGCGGACTGTGCAACTAAATTAGAAAATTCAAGACCTGATTTATTTTTCCATGTTCCATCATCATAATAAAAAATAGATATTCCGTTAGTATCAAAATTAAATGGACCGGCTATGTAGTAAGAGGATGATGTTCCATTTGTTTTATTATAATACAAAACAACTGATCCCGAATTTGAATTAATAGTTGTTATAGCAGGATTGGACTTTATAATTATTTTATTTATATTTAGATATTGATCATAAAACGCTGAAATACCCATAAGTTCATTATTTAATACATCTTTAGATTCAGAAACATAATATTTGTATTTATTATATGTTGATGGAACAATATTAATAAATCCCGGCTTATCAAATATTGTTTGTGGACTCATAAATGAATATGATACTCCTCTACCATTTGAATTGCCACCATTTACATATGACTCATCATACATATTTACATTTGTTTTTGTGGAATTTAAAAATGGATTTAACAGTGCTTCTCCCGGCCTGCGGGCTGAAAAAACAGATTCGGCGGGAAATAAATTATTATTAAAATAATCAAATTCTGTAATTGGATAGATCCACAATGGAGTTACATATATTGATCTATTTTGAATTGGCGAATTAATATTTAAAGAAAGATTAATTGTTTTTGTTCCGGAAGTACCTTTATTGATAAAATAAACTTCAATTTTTTTCCATTCAATTCCATCGACCAGAACAGTTGAATTTATATTGCTGGGTTCTCCCCCGGAAATATCCGATATTTTTACATAATATTCCGAATCAACAGGATTACTACTAGAATCTAGTATTTGAACAATTGGAGTAATAGATATGTCTGGAGTAAATATTGGATCATCATCATCATCAATTTTGGATTGACCAGTATCTCTAAATGGGCTTCGTGCTGTTGTTCCAATTAATTTATATTTATTATCATATTCTCTATAGATTTTATACGAACCTGCTCCATTTGAATTTTTCCAGCTTAATTGATTATATTTTCCTGAACCTAATGAGCTATAATTTTGTATTGTAGCTGTTGGACAATTTGATAAACCAATAAATTGACCATATCTACCTATTGGCTGAACACGATATGTATAAGTGGTTCCTGATCCACCGCCCTGTTTTGTAATTGATAAATTTGTTATTGGTTGAATAACTTCATAATTTGATTCTTTATCTTTATTTACAAAAAATACAATTTTGTAATAACTTCCTGCATTAAAACTATATTGATAAGATGCTGTTGTTGTTAATTTGTTTTTTGGCACACTTATTTGCATGGATACATTAGACCCAGAACTGTCGCCACCCCAGATAAAATCTGAGTATGGAACCATTTTTGCATAATTTATAGAACTTCTTGGAATAGATTGTGTGTTGGTAGCGTCCCAATTTGTTCCCATATAAATAGGAAGACTAATTTTTCCCGTAGAATAATTGTATGGCTTTGTTGATATGGCAAATGGTTGAATAAGACTGTTGTAATTCCATTCCGCCCAGACATTTGAATTAAGTTGAATAAAATGGGCGGAAGCAAAAAACCCCTGAGTAACACTAGAACCTAACATTAAGCCTCCACAAACTTAATACTCATATTAACATAATCTGTATATGTCAAACGCTTTTGAACTTGATAAGAAAAATCTGTCATATAACCATAATAAATGTCTGGTCTTGCACTGCCTGTAATAGTTGCATAATTGTTTCCAGCAGTTGGATAATCAAAAGCAGATGAACTATTCATTTGACTTGAATATACTGGTGTTGGAAAAAATCCTGCAGCATAGGTTCCTGTTACAGATGCTGTTGAATGTGTTATTTTAATCCAGATAGGTATAAAAATATTGGATTCATAGAATTCTTTGAGCCACCCGGCTCCAGCATTTCCATCTGCTGTTAATGTTGCAACATTTGTGTTAAAATTTCCACTTGCAGAAACATTTCTTATTATATTTGTAACTGATGCAACGCTTGGAACCATATTCCAATCTGTAGCCACTGTTCTTTTTTGAGCAACAACATATTTTCTCATAAATCCATTAGCCATTCGAATATCTTTTTCAATATTATCATATCCAAATTGTAATGGACCTCTATTGTGATCTGTTATTGGATACCAGCCCGCGTCCTCTGGCTTGGGCGGATTGGTAAGAGAATTATTAGGAAAGACTCCAAATGCTATACCTGATTTTATAGGTAATGTCATCTCATGCCTCCAAGCACTCTTTGCGTCCCAAGCCCGCCCGACCTTCTTGCTCTTGAATCTAGTTCTTTTGATATAGCCTTTGCAATTTCGTCTGCGGAAGATGTAGAACCTGCTACATTAACATTTATATGATATGTTGAATTGTCATTAAATCCAAATCCGGCTGTATTTCCTATAGATGGAGATGAATATGTTGGAACACTATAGGCGGGAAGTGAATGAGTCATTGTCCCACCCCATCCACTTTGTGCAAATACAACTCCACCTTTTGCGAATCTACCCTCATTAATAGAGTTCATAAATTGTGATCCATATTTAGCTACGGATGATGCGCGAACTACATATTCACCATCAGATAGCATGGCGGGAATCATGTCTGATTTTGGGCCACCGGGGCCTGAGATATAACCGCCGTATGCTAATTTTTTAAGATCTTTTGGAATATATGCCAAGCCATTTATTTTTTGCCATACGCCTTCAGAAGTTTTAACATACCATTGATTTTCTGAATTTCTTCTATAAGTTTTTTTATTTGATTGAGAATAATAATCAGTTCCTTCTGGCTCTATGGCTGGAGCAATTGCAGCTGATGGGCCTGTTATTAGTGATTTTAATGTTGTTAAATTCATTCCGGAAGTGTCAACACCCTTTGATTTTGCATATTCTGAAATTCTAGAGTCTAAAGATGGTGCTTTTCTAGGATATTTACCGGCTGACCATTTTTGAAATGCCTCTGGATTGAATTGGCCTGCAGAAATTAACATTTCTAAATTCTGAAGATTTTCTATTTTTCCTTGATTTTTTGTCATTGCAGATTCTACTCCGGATGATATTTTTTTGTCTATTTCCTGAATGGCCTTTGTCAAATTTTCTATTTTATCATTTAATATTTCATTCGTAGTATTTAATGTTTCAATATTTTTTTGATTTATTGCATCTGCAGCATCTTTTGCTCTTTCTCTAGCAATTTGAGCAGCGCCAGATATTTGTGCCTGCTCTGCCATTGCTATATCTATTAAGTTTCCGCCCGCTCTTGCCTTAACAACATCAGCATTTAAATTACTAAGAGTTTGTCTTTGTTGAATTGACTTAGATATAGCATCATACTCTTGGTTTCTTTTATCTAATATTTTTTGTTCTTGTTGAATTTTCTTTTCATTCTTTTTAATTTCATCATTATATTGATCAATAAGTTTTTGTTTTGCTGCTTTTTCATCTATAAAAGCTTTTGTTTTAGATAAGCTTTCTATTTGTTTTGCTAATTCGGCATTTAATTTATTTATAACGCTTTGTCTTTGACCAAAAATTGTCATTTGCTGCATTGCATATTCTTCATCTTCTATAAATTTTGCAAATTGATTTTTATTTAAAAATCCTGCATTAAATTCTTGAATTCCTTCTCCTAGTCTTGAAACATTTTTTCCAGTAATTTTACTAGAAACTTCTGAGCTTGAAATTAATTTATATGATTCAGGTGACACCTTATCTTTTAATGATTCTAAAAGACTGGAAACAAATCCAGTTCTTGAGCCGACTCCTCCTGCTTTAAACAAAAATGATAATTTTGACATATCCATGTTTGGATCTTGCAATGCACTTGCAATATATGAACCTAAATTCTTATTGGTTGCATTTTGTAAAATATTAATTTTGTTGGTCTCTAGTAAGTTGTTAGCGTTAAAACTTACATTTGCTGCTTTTGCGAATGCAAGAACATGTGTAGTTGCATCTGCCATATTTTGACCCAGCATTATTTCTGTTTTGTATCTATCATTTAAAATTTTATTTATTTTTTCACTCTCATCTTTTGATTTTGTTAATGTGTCAAGATAACGCTTCATGCTTTCATCGGCACCTGCTTGCTGTGCAATTACTTGTGCATATGTATCAACAGAATTTTTTACATCATCTGATCTTTTACCTGCATAACTCATAACTGTGCTTAAATCTTTTAATTTAATTCCGAGCATTGTTGCCTCTTGCTTGGAAACATTAAAACTTTCTTTTTGTACTGCTATCAAATCTTTTGCTTTTTCTTTAACATCTTTAAGATGTTTGGATAAAAGAGTAAATCCTACAGATAGAGCTGCTACTCCTCCAAGTACGGCTCCTAGGGGGCCCATTCCCATAGCCGGGGCGAGCATTGGAAGAATTCCTCCCACCATTCCGACAGACATTAATCCTGATCTTGCGGCTTGAGAACCCGTTCCTTCTCCATGAATTGCTCCTGCAGCCATCATAGAACCCATAGAAATTCCCATTCCAATTCCCATTCCCCTCATGGATCTGCTTTGCATTTCTTCTGGAGACAAGTTTGGTCTAAAGAAATTTCTTAAGCGTTGTGATCTTGGTCCTCTTGGCATTGGAGGAATTAATGATGAATCCATAGAGGCATACGAACCTGTAGCAACGCCACCTCTTATTTGATTTTGTGCCTCAATATGTGCTTCTGCTGAAGACAATCCTGATGCTTTAAGTTTATTATATAAATTATGATATCTTTCTTTTCCATCAACTGACATGCCTCCAGTGCCTGTGTATGATTTTGAAGTATTTTGAATTTTATCTTTTGTTCCCGATATCATGTCGGAGAATTTATTTTTTACTGTTTGAGGCAGCCCCACAATATTCATTCCAGTTCTAAATCCTGCATTTTCTGATGAATTTGTTGCAACAAAGCTTTTTCTTGCATTTCCATATATTGGTCTGCTAGATTCTAGTCCTCGAAAAAAACTTTTTGTTGCAGATGTACTTTTTTCTGTTTCTATAGAATAATCTTTAATAAATCTTTGAGCTTTGCCTATTCCAAAATTCCATTCTTTTAATCTTTGTACTCCGCCTTCTACGACTAATTTTAATCTGACAAATGTTTGTTCTAGGGAATCAATTGTTTTTCCACCTGTAAGACCGCCCAAAAATGGAACTTGGAAAACTCTTGGCGGAACGCCTGAGCCTCCTGAATATCCTGCAATTCCTCCATTTGCAAATCTACCGGCATTAATTGAATCCATAAATCCTGTACCGTATTTAGCAACAGAATCTGCCTTTACAACATATTCTCCATTTGATAATAATGCTGGAATTTTATCATCTGTTGGGCCACCGGCCCCGTAAATTTTACCACCACTATTAAACCCTTGAATGGTAATAATTGTTGCTCCTGTTGCTTTATCTTTAGCAAGTCCTACAATTTTTCCTGATGAATTATGCAATACTGTTTCTTCAAGTCCATGTTTTTCTTGACCAGTGAGTACTTGTAAGCCTTTAGTTTTCTTTCCGGCAATAAATTTAAATAATACTGGCTCATATCCATATTTTCCCGGCATAATTGGAGAGTCTTGATCTCTGCCAAGTCTGAGTTCTCCGGCTGCATAGTTTGTTGTGGTTGCCCCGGCAGCACCGGCTTGATGACGCTTTAGGGATGCTTTCATAAATGCTGCAGCATTAAATCCGCTCTTTGTTTCTGCATGAAATGGTTGTTGAGTAAATGAATATGGACCATTGAAATCCAATCTCATTCCCATTAATGCAGAAGCATCTTTATTTCTAATTCCTTCAATAATTTTTCTTTGTTGTGCAAGTGACAATTCTTGCGACACGCCGGGATTTAAAACAGCTCCTCTGTATAAAGCCATTCCTTCTCTAAGAGAACCCATCATTTTTGTAAATTGTTTGTATAATGGCCTAGAGTTTCTAATGGTTTGTTGACCACTTGACACCCATTCATTTATAAGACTTTTAGGGGGAATGGGACTTCCAAATGCTAATTTAGCAATACCTCCATTGGCAAATGGTTCAATTGGGGGTAATTTAAATCTTATGGTTCTTCCGCGCATGTATCTTTGAATTTGTTCTGTTGTGCCAAATTCGGATAACCATTGTCTATATGGGGTATCGTTGCCCAAAAAGTCTCTATAGAATCTTGGCCTTATTCCTTCTGCTATTTGAGCTTCTATTCTTTTGCGTACTTCTCTAGCATCCATGTCCCTCTTGGTATGCATCATTAATTCTTTATCAAGACGACCCGCACCTTGTGGGGTTATCATTGCATATGGATCAATAAATTCTGCTTGTCTTGCCCATTTCTTTGAGGTCCAAGTTGCTAGTGCGTTTTCTAGTCTTTCCACCCATTTTTTAAATTCGCCGGGAGTAGAAAGAATTCTATTCATAGACTTACTATACATTGGACTTTGTAGAGCATGCTTTAAATTAGCTTCAATAAATGGAGTTACTGCTACACCATCAATTTCTGGATGTGGAATAAATGAACCTTCCATTCCACCGGCATTAAATCCTCTTATTAATCCTCCATTTGCTCGTCCTCTTTTAGATAAAAACTTTAACCAATTGCTGGCTCCTCTTGGAATTCCCTTGACTCTTGCTGATAATAATTGTTTTTGTATTTCTGTAGATGTGCTATTTTCACTAATATTGTCAATTGCAGAATTTAATTTTTCTTTGTCAAATCCGTACGGGTATTTATTTGATTTTGAAAAAATTCTTGTTTGATTAGTTTTATCTGAAGCAGCAAGCAATAAATATTTAAGTTTTTCTTTAAAAGAATTGACTCCTTCATTTGTCATTAATGAAAAAAATTCTAAGGATTTTGGAATATATCTTGAAACAGTTTCTGGTCCAATACCTAAAACTTTTTCTTTTTGCAAAAGAACATCTAAATCTTTCAAAAATGGTAAAGATGATTGATATTCTGAAAAAGATAATGGTTGACCCCTAGTAACTAAAATTGACTCAATGGATTTATGTCTATCCAATAATTTTTGGAAATTTGAATCTGGCAAAGCCCTTGTATATGCATCTGTTAAATTTCTAAATAGTTGATTAACTTCTTCAGGAACATAAGATGTTAATCCTGTCATGTGAGATGTTAAAAATCCAGAGCCTACTCCAAAATGGTGTCCTCTTTGAAATCTACCCTGTGATGTAAATTCATCCATAAATTTATAATAGTTTTTTTCATACAAATGTGGATTTTTGTGAACATACGCTCCCTCATGAAGCTTAATAATTCCACCATTTGCATACTTCCCAGAATTAACTGCATCAAGGAAGCCTGTTCCATATTTATTGACAGATGAGGCTTTAATTACATATTCGCCATGAGAAAGCATAGCTGGAATAACATCGTCTG
>Ga0214923_10005115_pt1 | contig 15417 bp, 10 predicted proteins | sample LL1510_MetaG_FD_177993 | JGI IMG/M metagenome (GOLD analysis project Ga0214923, IMG submission 177993) | Freshwater microbial communities from Lake Lanier, Atlanta, Georgia, United States - LL-1510 | ecosystem: Environmental > Aquatic > Freshwater > Lake | place: USA: Georgia | collected...
GGTGGTTGCCTCCTCGGCGGCCTCGGTCACCTGGGCCGGGATCGTCGCTGTGAAGGTCGAACCTTTGCCCGCCTCACTCACGACGGTCATGTCACCGCCCATGAGTTGGCAGAACTTGCGGCTCAAGGCCAATCCCAGGCCGGTGCCGCCGTATTTCTTGGAGGTGGAGGAGTCGGCCTGGGCGAAGGCCTGGAACAAGCGGCCCACTTGCTCCGGCGTCATGCCGATTCCGCTATCGATGACCTCGAAGACCAGGTTTTCGGCCTGGCGCCGCGCTCGCAACCTGATGGTGCCCTTGTCGGTGAACTTGCTGGCGTTGCTGAGCAGATTGAACAGTGTTTGACGGACTTTGGTGATATCCGCCCGCATGGAACCGATGTCGGCGGGAAGATCCAGAGTCAGCTGGTTGCCGTTTTTTTGGACCAACGGCTGGATCGTGGCCGCGACCTCATTCAGCAGGGTTTGAATCTCAAAAGTCTCCAGATAAAGCGACATCTTGCCTGCCTCGATCTTGGAGAGGTCGAGGATGTCGTTGATGAGACCGAGCAGGTGCTTGCCTGCTCCATGGATCTTCTGAAGGTCCGGCTTGATCTCCGGGGTTCCCAAATCATCGGCTTCCTCCTGAAGCATCTCGCTGTAGCCGATGATGGCGTTCAGGGGTGTCCGCAACTCGTGGGACATGTTGGCCAGGAATTGGGATTTCGCCTGGCTCGCGGCCATTGCGGCTTCGTTGGCCTTTTGCAGTTGCTCGTTCTTGGTTTGTAGCTCGTCCGCCGTTCGTCGTTCTTGTTCCTGGAGGCGGCGACGGAGCGATTCTGCCTCACGACGTTTCTTGAAGTAGAGCATCCTTGCGACCACTGCCCATCCTGAGAGCGCTAAAAACACGATCCCGGATGGGCCCATGATTCTGGGATCTTGGTACCAGAGGGGTACCACGTTGAAAAACCGCAGGGCAGGGGGGGACACGTTGAGATCCCGGTCGATGAACTGGACAGCAAATGTCCACTTGCCGGACGATTCGGGTTTCCACTCGAAGGTGTTGTCAGCTCTGGGTTCAGACCACGATTGATCGTCAGGGATTCGATTTTCGCCGGGGATGATCTGGTGCCGGTAGAGTCGGTTGGCCGGCAGGGTCTTGAAGTCCACGGTGTTGAACGAAAGCATCACGGGGCGCCCTTGGGGCACGTCGGAATGGGTAAGATCCTTTCCGTGGTCGGAAGACTCGCCAAAGACGGTAACAATCGGTGAAGCAGGGGTTTTTTGGGAAGGCACATAGCGGGTCAGGCCGTTGGGGGTACCAAACCAATAATGCCCCAGTGTGTCCTGGACGATGGAGTGGACCGTATCGCTGCCAAGTCCGTCACCGGTGCCAATGCGCGACCAGAGGGTCCCGTTGAAGACGAGGACCCCGTTTCCTTCCGTGCCGAGAAGATACCGTCCGGAACGATCCTTGAAGATGCGGGTGATAGGTGCATTTCCGGCCAAGCCCGGCACCCGAGTCAGTATCGTGGATTTCCCTCGTTCAAAGGAGCGAAGTCCTCCTGATGTAGCAAACCAGACAGAGTTTTTCGGTCCTTCAGCGATATCCAAAATCCCGTCGCCGATCGACCCGTCCGGCGAAGGGATGTATTCGAAGCGCTTGCCATCGTAGCGCACGGCACCTCGATTAGTGACGGTTCCATTGAGATTGAAATTGGACAGCCCCAACCACAAGACGCCTGAATCGTCGGAATGAACGCTGGTGGTGATTGCTCCAGTCGTATGACCAAGAGCCACTCCGGTCCGCTCGATCGCCTCGCTGATCGCATCGGTCGACTCCAGATCGGTTCCATTGCTCGGATTCAGATGGGAGGCCCCGCGGAATTCTCCTGCCAGCCAGAGTGATCCGTCCTTGGCCAAGGCGAGGTCCACTCCTTGACGATGTCCATCCACCCATCCGGGATGGATCCGGGTGCCTGTGCTGCGGCGGAGGCCGTTGTTTCCCACCAACCAATACTCATTCGCGCTTTTGAGATGGATTCCGGTGATTGAAGCGCTGGAGGAAAGCTCGGCATTGGTTTCCAAGTAGGGAGTGGATCCAAGCTCGAAACGCTCGCCATCGTATTCAACCAAGGTCCGGCCGCCGAAGAGTATCCGACCCTCTGGAGTGATCCGCCCGCTGGTGATGCCTCCTCTTGGAAGGCCGTCGCTCGTCGTGAAGGTTTGGAAGGAGATGGGATCGAATCGCGACAGACCGTCCGAGGTGGCGATCCAGAGAGTTCCGTCGCTCACCGGGATGATGTCGTTGACCGAAGCGTCAGAAATCAGTCCATCACCTTGGGCATAGCGGACCACGTTGGTGCCGTCATACGAAGTCAAACCCTCATCCGACCCCATCCAAAGAATTCCGTCTTCGCTCATCGCGAGACAGTTTATCTTTGCAGGTATACCGTGACTTTCTTTGGATAAAACCATCGTTCGTGGGCTATTGGTGGGCTGCAGGTGCACCAAACCAACCCGTGGCATCGAGACCCACACCGAAGAATCCTTCGGTGAAACCAACAGGGAGTTGATCGTTGCCGCCTCCGGGAAACCGTCAGTGGAGGAGTATTGATGGAATGCGGTTCCGTCGTAGCTCCACAAACCTGAGGAGGCGGTTCCGATCCAAGCTGTGTGATCGGGCCCGGTCCTCAAGTTCGTGGCGTCGGTGAGGTTGGCATTGGTCACCGTGACGATATTGCCATTGTGGATCTTGCTGAAGCCCCGCTTGGTTCCCACCCAGATCGCCCCATCGATGGCGCGGATGATTGAGTGAACGCCGCCTGGAGCGAGGCCGTTGGTCACCTGCGTCAGGTGGCGGATTCCATTGGTTGCCGCGGCCTGTCGCCGCCAGTCCAAAAGAGTCACGCCGCGCTGGTTGCCCAACCAAGCCACGTTGTTGGAGTCGACATACAGACAACTCACCGCGTTCTCCAAAGCACCGGAGGCGACCGTCAGCGACCGGTCCTTGTTTTCCTTTCCATCATGTCGTGACAAGCCTCCAGAACCCAGCAACCACAAGGCCCCATCAGGTCCCAAGGCACCCTGCCGCACCATGTTCCCAATCAGCCCATTGCCGGTCGTGTAATGAATCCATCTACCTTTTTTGAACGGGGCCACCACCAGGGAAAGGTTCGTTCTTCGACCTCCCTCTTCGACCCGCAGGTCGGTCAGTTCCTGATCGCTGGGTTGTTGACGGTGCGGAAGGTTGACCCGGAGATTCCAACTCCCGGGCCGGAGGTTGATGAAACGGAAATCCCCTTTTTCATCGGATACGACGCTGGCCAGTTCAGAAGTGATCCTTGATGGGTTGTGTTTTGCGGAGTTTTGATCTGGAGGGTTTTGAATTGCTTGGACAACCACATGGGGCAGGGCGGTGCCATCCCGGGATCTGATGCTTCCTGCCAGGCTGATGGCGCTCTTGAGTCGGAGGTCGACGGCAAGATGGGTTCCGCCCTGGAGTTGGTGGCCATCACTGCGGGCGCCCAGGTTGTCCAAAGTTGCTTTGATATCGTAGGGCGCTGATGTGGGGAAAACGGCGAAGGAAAACGAACCGGTATCGTCGGAAGTGGTGGTGTCGTCGACGAATCCTGTCGGGTTCGCTTTCGTGTTCTCGGTTGGATGCGTGAGGTGCACGACGACATTCCTCACCGGTCGGCCTGAAGGATCGGTTACGATTCCTGAAATCGTCGCCGGCAAATCTGCAGAACTTTTTTGATCGCCCTCAGTGATGCGGGCGTTTCCGATCAGTTTTCCGTCCCTGTGGTTGCCGGTGGCATCCGCCGCTGTCCCATCCCTGAAGTTCCACAAGGCCAAAAGGCCTGGTTCTCGGCCCGTGAGGGACAGGTTCATCAAACGCAGGATCTGATCGGCGCCGCGCTCGCCGGACCAGATCCGGATTTCTGCCATCTGTCCGTCCAACTCCTTGTCCGCGGCAGCGCCTCGTCCCCCCTTCATCACGCTTCGACCCAGGTAGTTGGCGAGTGGGGGAATCGGCGATGGCTTGTAAAATCCTTGAGAGAGATTGGTGCAGATAAGGCGACCGTTGAGGTAGAGCTTGATGGACTCGGGTCCGATGACCGTGGCCAGATGATACCAGTCGTTGGTGGTGAGAATTCCCCGAAACGTCCGGTCCTTGTGGTCATCAAAACCCGGTGACTTCCATGTCTGAAGCAGAAGGGAATTGTTGTTATCGTACGTCCCAAGAGCGACCTGAACCGGTGTGTCGCTGAAGTCGAACACCCGCGAATAGGTGGTGAAATTCCGCCACTTCACCCAACCTTCCCAGGTGACCGTCCGGTTGGTGAACAGATTCGACGGCAGCTGGACATAACTTTCGTTCCCGTCCAGATCCAGTACCCGATGGCTGTACGGTTTCTCGCGGCCGCCAAAATCCAGTACCTCGACCACTCGACTCTTGCCCATCAGTTGGGCGTCATAAGAACCAGTCACTCGGTTTTTGGTCTTACCGTCTTTTACTTCATCGAAGTTCCATTGCCCGATCAGGTCAGGTTGGTTCTCGGCCGACAGGCTGAATCGGTTGTCCCTGATTTGCGCCTCGGTACGAGCCACTCCCCAGACCCGGAAATCTCGAATTCGTCCGTTGAATGTCTCGAGTCGGTATTGGTCGTCACCCGCGTTCCAGGCGCCAATGAGGTTCCCTCCCGGGTGGATATCCGCGAAGCTTGCGGAATGAGAAGATGAACTCACTTCCACCCCATTCAGAAAAAGATGCATGCCTCGAGGGCCGGTGACACAGGCCAGGTGATACCAAGTGCCGACTTCGATCGCTGTGTTCGCGGTGATCGGTTGAAATCCGCCACTCGGTGAATTGATGAAGAACTGCAGGGACGCTCCCTTGATCCTTTGCTGCCACGGGAACCCGCAACCCATGTCATTCAGGAACTTGCCGAAACTGAAGAACCGCTGAAGGCCCTGCAGGGAACCGTATTGAACCCAAGCCTCGATGGTTCCCTCTCTCCGCCCTTTCAGGATTCCATCCGGCAAGGCCACGTACCCGTCGGATCCATCCAACTCGATGGCTTTGTGCGTTTCTACACGCCGAAGGGATCCAGATGCGGCGTCGGAGGCCGCAAACGTGTTCAAATGGGCAAACAGGAAGCAGGAACCCAGAAGGGCCAGGATTGCGGTCGACCAACCTGTTGCCTGTCGCCGGGACTTGATAATCATGAGGTTTCGGAGGCAAAGCGCCGCAAGTTTGATCAGTCGGAAATGGCCTGAACTGCGAAGTGCGGTGGCGGAGATCATCGGTTGGGGGAAGTCGAGGCGAATCCTTTCGTTTTGCGGTCACCATCGGCACGATGACTCACCCCGACGAATGGAGCCGAACCATCTTCTCAAGGAGGCGGTTGAGGTCGACGGGTTTGGTGTCGAAATCGTCGGCGCCCGCATCGCGGGCCGTTTTCTCATCTTCGGCGCGGGCGTGAGCCGTGAGCGCGATGACCGGGATCCGCGCCGTCTCAGGATTGGCCTTCAGGCGGCGGATGGCCTCCCAGCCGTCCATGACCGGAAGGCTCAGGTCCATGAGCACCAGATTCGGCTTCAGGGCAAGAGCTTGTGCGACGCCTTCAGCCCCATCGACGGCCATGCTGACCTTGTAGCCTTTGCGCTCCAACCGTCGACTGAGCATGTCCCGGTTGAGTTCGTTGTCTTCGACCAACAAGATCGTGGTGGACATAAAAATGCCGAAATGTTGACGGGGGGAACGATCCAAAAGAAAATAGGAAGCCCACCCGGTTGTCCAGACAAAACGGGCCTTGTCTTAAAGCTGACTTGCGGGTGCGCCTTACCGGGCAGCGGGTTCGAATCCAAAGCCTTAGTGGCGCGGTCGAACTCCAGCCAAGAATCACTTCTCTAGGTTCGGCCGGATCGAAAACCAAGCTTCGGCCTGGGCTGGGGTGACGAGTTCGCGGTAGTGGCGGAAGATCATGGTGGTGCTGTTTCCGGCTTCGAGAGCGACTTGGGCCGCGTTGTTGGTCTGGGCGAGGCGGTAGGAACAGAAGCTGTGGCGGAGCCCGTTCTTCACCCAGGCGACCTGGGCCGAGCGGGCCGGGCCGCGTACCAGGCGGTGGTTTAGTCCGCGGTCATCGGTGCTGGGGTTAATGGGGCCTTGGCTTTTGGCGATGGGCTCCAACCATGCGCGCAGGTTGTCGGGGATGGGGATGAGCCGTCGTGTGGCCGTCTTGGCGATTTTCGCTTCGATCCGGATGAATCCGGAAGCGAGGTCGACGGCCCGCCAATCCAAGCGGCCCAACTCCGAGGTGCGCAGTCCGCAAAAGGCTCCGATGGCCAGAGGGGCGATCAGGTCTTCGGGGCAGTGGTCCAACAGGTTGCGAAGGTCTTCCGGGCTGAAGATCCCGGTTTCGGTGGGGGCGTTGCGCCCGAGATCGATCTCGGTGATCTCCTCCACCAACTCCCGGTTCAGGTATTTCTGGCGGCGCGCGAAATGCAGCAGGGATCCGATGAGCCGAAGCAGGTTGTTGAGGGTGCGAGTGGTGAGGGGCTCGCCGTTCATTTTCTTGAGCGACCGCAGCCAGTCCCGGACCGAAGCGGCCGTCAGGGATTGGATCGGCGTCTGAAACGCTCCGGCAAATTGACCCAAGCGGCTCCGGATGTCCCGGAGATGAACTTCAGAGCATTGGGCTGCCTCGCGATCCCGAACGAACTCGGCCAAGACCGCCGAGACGGTTTTCTGTTCGGCCCCGACGGGGTGTCGCCGGAGGTAGTCGGCGACGACTTCGATCAGGCGGACGCCCGGAGGGAGTTTCGACCGGGCGGCTTCGAATTCGGAGATGGCCTCCGTCAGCGAGACTCGGAAGGGGGCAAGCCGTTCGCAGGCATCGGCATAGATGGACGCATCGGTGCCGGTGAAGGTGCTGGCTGCCCAGTCGCCGCGGGATAGGGCGGTGGCGGTTTGCTCGGCCAGGGCGGTTGCGGCCGCGAGGTCTGAGAAGGCTTTTCGAACTCGTTTTCCGGTGGCATCGACCCAGGCCACGACGTGCTGGGGATATTCGACCCCGGCGACCACCCGTTTCTGGCGGTAGATCTGGACCCGGACGGACCCTCGTTTGATGACCATCGGCTTGTCCCGTTTGGAGGGCCTGGGCCGGTTTTCGCCGCGCTGTATCACGCGACTTTTGTCATCAATCTGTCATCAAAAATCAAGGAGTCTCAAAAAACCCAGCAAAAGATGGTGGAGGCGGCGGGAATTGAACCCGCGTCCTAAGCCATTCAACCCGAAACGACTACATGCTTAGTCAGCCATTTATTCTCGGAAATGTCGTGACCGGCTGACGTAGACCGACATTTCCCAGCCCTCATGAAGTTTCTCGACCCCCGACGCGCGGACTCCGCCGGAGATCATGCCTGCTGATAGCGTTCCGTCCCCGTAGCAGGTGTTCAGGGCGAAACGTCGAGCCGATTAGGCCGCGAGAGCCAACTCTTCGTTAGCAGTTATGTTTTTGATTCGATGTTTTACGAGGCCAACGAATCATCCTCGGCATGCCATCCCGGGCAGGATCACCTAGTCGAAACCGGTACGCCCCCCCATGAACTGACCTGCGAGAGTTCGCTGACCGGCAGCCTCCTGTCAAACACGACTTGGGTTTCATTGCGTTGGTTGCATCGCGCGGGGTGTAGAGCCCGTCCGTGAAGTGCTCGTGTCCCTGGAGTGCGCGGAGGTTCGCGATCCTTGGGGGAGAATCGAGAACGGTAGGGTATGCCACTGGGGCGGCCCGGCGGCATGCAAAGTCTGATTTCACGGTTGCCCCAGCTTCCAGCACGGGAATAAATGGGGACGTGAATTCCCCAGTGTTAAGAACTGCCGCAGTTGTCTGGGTGGCTTGGTGCTTTGCGGATGTCAGTCGGTTCGACGCTCAGGCGAGGGCAGTGGCTTCTCGGTGGTGGAGACCAATGGGGTGCTTCGCATTGCCCACGGTTCGACGCTGGTGTCCGAGTACCACTACGCGGATGTCTCCCGTCCGTTCCTCTATCCGCTACTCGGGCCCGATGGCGTGCACATGACGCGGCGTTGGCCTCAGGAAGACGTCGGAGGTGAGGAGAAGGATCATCCCCACCATCACGCGCTGTGGTGGTCGCATGGGGCCGCCAATGGCGCTGATTTTTGGAGCGAGGTGGCCGGGGCCGGAAAGACTGTCCACCAGTCCTTCACCCAGCGCGGCATCGAGGGCTCGGGCGCGGCCGAGAAAGCCGTGGTGGCCTCGCGCAATCGCTGGATTGCCCAAGGCGGTAAGGTGGTCGCCGAAGACGAGCGTCGGATGGTCTTTCATGCGCCGACGTCCGATGTGCGGCAGGTGGACTTCGAGATCACGGTGCGGCCGGTGGGCGGTCCGTTGGTGCTCGGAGACACCAAGGAGGGTACCTTTGCCATCCGCTTGGCCGAGACCATGCGCCTGAAACGCGCGGACAAGTCCAAGGGCGGGACGATTCTCAATTCCCGAGGTCAGAAAGACGGCGACACTTGGGGCAAACGTGCCGAGTGGTGCGATTATTCGGGGCCGGTGACGGGTTCTCACGGAACGGCCACCTACGGCGTCACGATCTTCGATCATCCCGCGAACCCACGGCACCCGACCTGGTGGCATGTGCGCGATTACGGTCTGTTTGCGGCCAATCCCTTCGGAATTCACGACTTTGAAAAGAAGCCCCCCGGGACCGGGAATCTGACCGTCGAGCCTGGTCAGAGCCTGACCTTCCGATACCGCGTCGTCCTCCATCGCGGTGATTCCCAGGCGGTTCCGTTGGAGGCGTTGTACCGCTCGTACGCGGCCGAGAAAGTTCTGAAGTGATGTGTTTTCAGTCTCCAATCCTGGTTGCGGGTGGGTTGGCCCTGATGAGCCTCTTTTCGGCGGGTTGCAGCGCACCGGAAATACTCAACCTGGGCGGGCGCACGGCCTTGGCCACCGGAGCTTTGTATCGTCAGGCCGAGTCGATCGTCATGGCCCGCGATCGCGAGGCGGCCCCGCAGTGCAAGACCCGCAGTGTCTTGACAACCCGCCTGCTGGAGGCACCCGAAGCTGTCGCCGATCCTCGCGGTGGGAGTGAGTCGGTTTCCTTTTCAGGATCCGGAACTCCCTTTTCCTACGCTGTTCCCTCGGAACGGCGCTATTCTCAATTTGTCGAGCGTTGGGTCCTTCAACGCTGCGATACTGAAGTCGTCTACCGGGTGATTTACACCCCGAGTGCCTCGGGCACCGATGTCTCTGCCGAACTGGAAACCACACCTCCTTCACCATGAATCGTCGCCAATTCCTCGCCAGCACCTCGTTGGCCGCCGGTGCCATTGTCACCGGTTGCACCACCACCACTCCTGCCGTCCGCTTTACGCCCAAATCGCGGGTCATCGGCGCCAATGACGACATCCGCGTCGCCGTGGTGGGCTTCAATTCGCGGGGCAACGACCACATCGCCGGCTTCAAGAAGCTCAAGGGCGTGCGACTGGTGGCCTTGTGCGACGTCGACTCCAAGGTCCTCGAGAAGGGCCGAGCCGACCTCGCCAAGGACGGCATCCAGGTCGAGACCTACACCGACGTGCGCAAGTTGCTGGAAAGCGGCGAGATCGACGTCGTGTCCACGGCCACGCCCAACCACTGGCATGCGCTCTTGGCTACCTGGGCCTGTCAGGCGGGCAAGGATGTGTATGTCGAGAAGCCCGTCTCCCACAACGTGTGGGAAGGTCGGCAAATTGTCGCGGCGGCCCGCAAGTATGGGCGCATCGTGCAGACCGGCACCCAGTGCCGTTCAAACCCGGGCCTTCGCGAGGCCATCGCTTGGCTCCACGAAGGCAATCTGGGGCAGATTCAGGTGGCTCGCGGACTTTGCTACAAGCCGCGCCAGAGCATCGGAAATGTAACGGCGCCGACCCAGGTGCCCGATCACATCAACTACGACCTGTGGTGCGGCCCGTCGCCCCTCAAGCCCTTGATGCGCTCCAAGCTCCATTACGATTGGCACTGGCAGTTCATCACTGGCAACGGCGATCTGGGCAATCAGGGCATCCACCAGATGGATATCGCTCGTTGGGCCTTGGGCGCGACCACGCTGAGTCCGAAGGTGTTCAGCGTAGGCGGGCGTGCCGGCTATCAGGACAATGGGGACACGCCCAATTCCCAGTTCGTCTATCACCAGTACGAGAAGGCGTCGTTGATCTTCGAGGTTCGTGGATTGCCCAAGTCGAAGGAGTATCAGGATGCCCGTTGGAACAAGAGCATGCCTGAGTACCGTGGTGCCCAAGTCGGGGTGGTCATCCACTGCGAGAATGGCTACATGGTCATCCCCTCCTACGACAGCGCCAAGGCCTTCGACAAGAATGGCCGCGAGATCAAGGCCTGGAAGCAGAGCGCCGATCATTACGCCAATTTCGTGGCCGCGGTCCGCAGCCGGCGTTCCTCGGACTTGAATGCCGAGATCTTGGAAGGTCACTTGAGCAGCGCCCTGTGTCACACCGGCAACATCAGCTACCTGCTGGGCAAGAAGCTCGCGCCGGAGGCCATTCGCGAGCGGTTGCAAGACAACACGGATGCCGCGGAATCTTTCTCACGGTTGTCCGAGCACCTCATCGCCAATGGCATCAATCTGGAGGCTCAGCCTCTGGTCTTGGGTGAGACACTCCGCATGGATGTGAAGACCGAGAAGTTTATCCGCAACGATCGCGCCAACCAGATGCTCACGCGCGAATACCGCAAGGGATTCGAGGTGCCGTCGCGCGTTTGATCGGTCTGAGCGCTCCGGCCGGTTCCACGGTTTCGGGCGGAAAGGCGAGAACTGACGCACAGAACAGGCTCCGCCGAGTCGTGCGCTCGGCGGGGCCGGTATCTTTTGTTCGTTGTGCTCGTGGCCGCGGGACCCGATCAGGCCTCCAGGTAGAATCGGGCGCAGTTTCCGCCCCAGAAGGCGTCGGCGTGCTCCGGCCCAAGGTGGCGCACGTAATCTCGAGCGAGCCCTTCGATTTGTTCGTAGCTTCCGCCCAGCAGGCACACCGGCCAGTCGCTACCGAACATCAGGCGTTCGGGCTGGAAGGCCTCGAACACCACATCCAGGTAAGGCCGAAAATCGCCGAATTGCCATTTCTGAGGATCTGCCTCGGTCACCATGCCCGAGACCTTGCAGCAGACATTCGGATGCTGGGCCAGTTCGCGGATTTGCGAGGCCCATGGTTCGACGAGCCCCTGGCGGATCAGCGGTTTGGCGATGTGGTCCAGCACGAAGGGCTGCTCGGGGAATCGCGCCACCAGTTCCAGGGCGGCCGGCAACTGCTTGGGGTAAATGAGGATATCGTAGGTGAGCCCAAATTGGCGGAGGGCTCCGATGCCTTGAAGCACCGAGGGGCGGACGAGGAAGCGCTCGTCCGGCTCGTCCTGTGCGACATGGCGGACTCCGACAAACCGGGGATGTGCTGCCAGTGGTGCGAGGCTTTCCTCAAGCCGATCCGACTGGAGATCCACCCAGCCGACGACCCCTTTCACGCGCGGGTCGGCATCGGCCAACCCAAGCAGCCACCACGATTCGGCCAACGACTGACGGGCTTGGACAGCAATGGATCCGTCGAACCCCAGGGAGCGGTGCAGGCGCTCCAAGTCCGCCGGCAGCCAGTCGCGCTGAAGGGCCGATCCGAGCGGGATCCACGGGTATTCGGCCGCGCTGTATCTCCAGAAATGTTGGTGGGAGTCGAGCTTCATGCGGGCAATCTGACAGGGCGTGGCTTTCCTGAAAACCGCTGAAAAAGCCAGGCACCATATCTGTGATTGGCCTGTTTCGAGGGTTGCGGAGGGTCTGGGCCGACAGGTATCAACTCCCGGTGCCCAGTGTTGCTGACCAGTTGAAGGCCGAGCGTGAGCGTCAAGGACGCACCGTCCACGATGTGGCCAACGTGACCAACATCAAGACCGACCACATCCGTGCGCTCGAGTCGGGTGACTGGGATGCCTTCGGAGCGCAGGTCTACATTCGTGGTTTCACACGAACCTATTCCAAAGAATTGCGGCTCGACGTTCCCCGGATCATGTCCGAATTGGAGACGGAGCTGGGAGAGTCGGAAGATTACTCGGCGCCACCGCCCCTCACCGGTCGTCAAAAAGGCCCTCTCGATTTCATCACTCTCTGGCTGTCGCGGGTCCGCTGGCAGTGGTTGTTTCCGATTTTGATCGGAGGGGCCGTGCTGGCGGCAGGATGGATGGGATACCGATCATGGCTTTCCTCCCGGGTAGTCGGAACGAGCAGTGTGACCCCGCCTCGCAGTGCGGTGGTTCCGGCACCCGTTCCCGCCACGGTTCCCTTGGGAAATGCTCTGCGCCCGTTGCCGCGAAAGGCCCTCAACGCCCAAGCGCCGTTGCCCACCAATGCGACGACGCCACCGGCGCGTACGCGCTGAGAGCCTGTCTGAGCGGTGCACCGGTGGCGTCGGAAAGAGCACCCGCGAGAGGGTGCCTGCTTCGGGTCAACCGCTGATCTTCGTCCAGGCAGCGTTGGCCTTGGAGGAAGCAACCACGGCCTCGATGAAGGCCATGCCACGCACGCCGTCTTCGATCTTCGGGTAGTCGTTGGCGATGTCGTCCTTGGCCAGTTTCTTGCCGGCCTGCTTGGCACGGATCGCGGTGGCGAAGTTCTTGTAGATGTTGGCGAAGGCCTCGAGGTAGCCCTCGGGGTGGGCGGGGGGCGTGCGGCCGGCGGCCTTGGCGGCGTCGCTGAGGTAGCCATTGGCCGTGCGATAGACCTGCATGGGTTGATCCATCCACTTCACCAGCAGCGTGTTCGGCTCCTTCTGGTGCCACTCAATGCCACCGAGTTCTCCGTACACGCGGATGTTCAGGTTGTTCTCTTCACCCACCGAGATTTGCGAGCTGTGCAGGACGCCCTTGGCACCACCCTTGAAGCGGAGCAGCACGTTGCCATCGTCATCGAGCTTGCGGCCTTTGACGAAGGCGGTCAGGTCGGCGGCCAGTTCGCTGATTTGCAAGCCGGTGATGTACTCGGCGAGGTTCTCGGCGTGGGTGCCGATGTCACCGATGCAGCCGGCCGCACCGCTGCGCTTGGGGTCGGTGCGCCAGGCGGCCTGCTTCTGGCCCGAAGCCTCGATTCGAGTGGCCAGCCAACCTTGAGGGTACTCGACCACGACCTTGCGGATCTTGCCCAGCTTTCCGGAGTGGACGAGGTGACGCGCTTCTTTCACCAGGGGATAGCCGGTGTAGTTGTGGGTCAGGCCGTAGAGGCAGCCGGTCTTCTTGACGATGGCGGCAAGTTCCTTGGCTTCAGCCAGATCGAAGGTGGCCGGCTTGTCGCTCAGCACGTGGAATCCGGCCTCCAGGGCGGCCTTGGCCGCGGGAAAGTGAACGTGGTTGGGCGTGACGATGGCCACGAAGTCGATCCGCTGGTCGGCCGGCAGCGCGGCCTCTTTGGCGACCAGCTCCTGGTAGCTGCCGTACACCCGATCCGGGGAGAGGAAGAAGTCCGCACCGGAGGCCTTGGACTTCTCTGCATCCGAAGAAAATGCGCCGGCGACCAGCTCGATCTGGCCGTCGATGTTTGCGGCGATGCGGTGCACGGCGCCAATGAATGCGCCCCGTCCGCCGCCGACCATTCCGTAACGAATCTTTCTGCTCATGATGGATGTGTGTTGAACGACTTTGATTGCCGTGTGGAAACGTGAACAAACATCACCGGCCGTCGCCAACCGAGTCAACGGCCGACGCAGGGTTTGCCGATTCTGCCTGGCCCGCGTATCGAGAGGCGTGCCGAGGTTGCCCCGTGGGAACTCTTTCCCTGTTGTTCTGGCGGCGATCCGGCCTAATTTCCCCCCCGCCTGGGGCGCAGTCCTGACGCTCTGGCGCCTTGTCCATGCTTGTCCATCTGCTCAAATCCAAACTGCACCGAGCCACCGTCACCGCAGCCAGCCTCGACTACGAGGGGAGCCTCACCATCGCCGAAGACCTCATGGAGCGGGCGGGTCTGCATCCTTACGAACGCATCCTGTGCGGCAACATGGCCAATGGAGCCCGCTGGGAAACTTATGCGATCCGGGGCCCCCGCGGCTCCGGGGTCATCGAGCTCAACGGTGCAGTGGCCCATTTGGGCAAGATTGGCGATCGGCTCACCATCATGTCCTTTGCCGAGGTGGAGGAAGCTCAGGCATCGGCATGGACTCCCAAGGTCATCGTCCTCGACACCACCAATCGAATCATCAACGAGCGCGGTATTTGAGCCGGACCGATGTTGTCGGGAGGCGAGTGAACTTTGGAAAGGTTGTCCTTTGGGGTGCTTTCAGAAAGCCCCGTTGGGGCATGGGGGTTGGATGTACATATCCTGGGTGCCATCCTTGACTGGTATGCTTATCCCCAAGGGGACGTGGATCGCTCTTTTTGGGCCAACCCTTGGCTGGTATGTGCGGCCCCGTTGGGGCAAGGGGGTGGTGTTTGGAAAGCCCCAACGGGGCGTGGCATACCAGTCCAAGGTGTAACCCTGGGAAGAGAAGTTCCCGGGTTTAGCGTTCCTTCAGAACGCCGCATATCCCGGAATAACCTGACCGCACGGGCGTTATGCGGCGTTCCTTCAGAACGCAAACATTCGTTCCGGTTTAGAGGGAGTCTATGGTATCCCTATGGCCGATTAGGGAAGACTCTTAAGAGAGGCCAGAACCGTGACGGATGAATTTCATGTTGGTCTGAAGGACCTCCGCGGCGCATAGTTACCGACCGCCCACACTGGGCTGCCTACTTTGAGCCGATCATGAGAGACGAACTTGAGAAACTGGTTGCCGCCGGAAAGATTCAGAAATCCCACATCGACCCCCTGCTGACGCTGAAGGAAGCAGGATTCTGCCATCACAAGAGCTGGGGTTTTGGTCGTATCGTTTCTGTGGATCTTGCCCTGGGACGCCTGAACATCGACTTCACCAACAAGGCAGGTCACTCGATGGACCTCTCCTTTTCGGCCGAGTCGCTCAAGCCCATAGCCAAGGACCATATTCTTGCCCGCAAAGCTCTCGACCTCGACGGGTTGAAGCGCGAGGCAGCCTTGCATCATCTTTCCGTGGTCAAGCTGGCGTTGAACAATTTCGGTGGCTCGGCCACCGCCGACCAGATCCAGGTCGTCCTGAAGGATGTCATCAGCAGCGATTGGAAGAAGTGGTGGGAAGTCGCCCGATCCGAGATGAAGAAGGACGGTCACTTCACCGTGCCGCTCAAGAAGACCGAGCACATCCTCTATCAGGAGTCCGAGGTCAACATCGGCGTGCGCCTGGCCACCGATTTCAAGGCGGCCAAGGGCCTGAAAGCCCGTGTCGCGGTGGCTTCAGAAATCCTCAAGAGCGTTGCTGACATCAACGACAAGGCCGTGATCACCGAGATCGTTGCCATTCTCAATGCC
>Ga0214923_10005117_pt1 | contig 15414 bp, 22 predicted proteins | sample LL1510_MetaG_FD_177993 | JGI IMG/M metagenome (GOLD analysis project Ga0214923, IMG submission 177993) | Freshwater microbial communities from Lake Lanier, Atlanta, Georgia, United States - LL-1510 | ecosystem: Environmental > Aquatic > Freshwater > Lake | place: USA: Georgia | collected...
CAATATGTATCTTTAATTTCAATACTATTATATTCACCTATATCACCATTAAGCATAAGATTTAGAGGATTTGAAATAGGATAATCAGTATTATTAAAGGAAAATTCTTTTATTCTACCATCATTGGACTGAGCCCATCCTATAATTTTTCCAGTAATTTCATTACTATTATATGGGCCAACCTTTTTCTCATCCCTAAAGATTATCATATTTTTTTGCGTACTTATCTTGTTTGAATAACGCCATTTAAATTCTCCATCATGACCCATTGCTAATTTTTCATCATAATTAAATACATAACTTGTATATTCAGGTATTTGACAATTATATTTTTTATATTGAGAATTTACTTTTCCAAAATAATTAAGAATAGACATTGACATTTTTTAATTTAAAATAAAATTAATAAAAAATTTAAATTCAATTTTTATAAAACTATTTTATAACATTTAAATTAATTATTACACTTAAATAATGTATTATAAAAATTTAATTTATTAATTTTCTCTCTCTCTAAAATCTTTTTTGAGTCAATCGGTTGACTAAAAAGAACATGGTGTAAAAAGAACGAAAAAAGAACGAAGTCGTCTCATCAGTTATAATGTAAAATAATGGGTCGTTCCTTTTTTTATAAAAAAAGAACATAAAAATAAAATATAAGGATACTATAAATGTCTATTTATGAATGTAAATGTTGTAATCTTATAACAAAACAGTATGCAAATTATATAAGACATTTAAAAACTAATAAACATAAAAAAAAGAACGAAGTCAACCAAAAGTCAACCGAAAGTCAACCGAAAAGAACGAAAGAGTCAACCGAAAGTCAACCAGATGAATTTAAAAATTACAATACATCTCAATCACAAAATAAAGAGCATATTTGTAAATATTGTGACCAAAGATTTTCTTTTAAACAATCAATGTATTTACATATTAAATATAGATGTACTAAAAATAAGGATGAAGATTTAAAAGAGTTAGTTCGTTTAATGAATTTAAAATTACAACAAAAGGAGACACAACTTGAAATGCAAAATAAACAAATTAATACGCAAAATAAACAAATAGAAAAATTAATGTCTAAACTAGAAATTAATAATTCTTTTAATACAACTAATATTCAAAATATAACATTATTGGCATATAAAGATACAGATGTCTCTCATTTAACCGAAAAAGATTATATGACCTGTATTAAACAAGTAAATTTTTGTGTTAAAAAGTTAATTGAAAAAATTCATTTTAATCCAGAAAAACCAGAAAATATGAATGTTTATATTTCTAATCTTAAAGATAAATATATGATGATGTATGAAAATGATACATGGAATATTAAAAATAAAAAAGAAATGGATGACATTTATTATGATAAAGAAATGATGATAGAACAATGGATTGAAGAAGAGCAACATAAATATCCTGAATTAAAAGAAAAATTTCTTCGTTACATAAATAATAAAGAAAATGATGAAACCTTAAATATGATTAAAGATGAAATTAAATTAATGATGTATAACAATAAAGCATTAATTGAAATGTAAGGTTTTAAATTATAAGGTTTATAAGTATTCTAAATATTTATATTTATCTTCGTCTAGTCATTCTTTTGGAACGTTTAGATTTAGATTTAGAACGCATCTTTTTACTTAAAAAATTTTTAAACCACATATTAGATTTGGATTTGGAACTTTTTCTAACTCTACGTCTGCGTCTACCGCCAGTTTGTTCTTCAGGGCTATACCCATCATCTGCTAAAGCTGGTCCAGTTCCATTATCGTCCATATATATATTCAGAATATAATAATTTTATAAAGTATTTAAAATAAGATAAGATAAGAATTAAGTTTTTTAAATATTTATTTAAAATATTTAAAAAATAATATTCTCGCAAGTGAGATTTGAACTCACGACCTACGGATTTACAGTCCGCCGTTCTACCATGCTGAACTATTGCGAGTTACATATTATAATATAATAATTCTTTATATTATTTTTAATAAATATTAATTTGAATAAGGACATTTTTGTAAATTAATAATTAATTGATAAATTTGCTAAATTATCTGCATGGGCATTACCAATTGAATGAACATCTGTATTATTTGTATGTGCTTTTATATGCATAAATTTAATATTTTGTTTATCTTTATATAATTCATATATAGTTTTAACTAATTCTTTATTTGGTATGTCTATATCCCAATTTTGTTTATAACATTTTTCTCCATAAGAAGAAACACATTTTATAGCATATTCAGAATCAGTTACAATTGTAATTTTTTTATTTTTATTTATATCATTTTCTATTATATAATAAGTTTCAATAATAGCACTTAATTCTGCCGAATTATTTGTTTGTTTTCCTTCTATTTTTTTTGATAAATTACGAATATCACCTATACCAAAAAAAATACCTATACCTGCAGATGCATTCTTTTTTCCATTATTAGAACATGCCCCATCAGTATAAACATAATAATCAGAATTATTGTTATTGTTATTGTTATTGTTATTGTTATTGTTATAATCATTACTATTTGGATTCAAGATATTTGAATTTATATTTAGTTCATTTATATTCATACCATTTTTTATAAAATTTTCTGCTTCTTCCTTTGTATCAAATTTTTTATAGACCGCATTTTTATAACCATTTACGGATGATTTACAATCATTCCAATTTGAAAATATTCCAATGTTTTTTCCATTAGAAACTGCATAAAATGGCATTATATAATTATATTAAATAATATTATACCTAATTTATAAATATTTATAACTAATATATGAAACGAATATAAAGAGATACCTTACTTATATGTATATCATGAGTATGCCAAGCAGTTTTTACCAAGTGAAGTGGTTTAATAAGAAAAAGGGATATGGTTTCATTACTAGTTCAGCAGGTGAAGAACTATTTTGCCATCATAGTGATATTAAAGTAGATGGATACAAATATCTTAAGAGGGGTGAGATTATTACAGGTACTCAAGTTCAAATGGATGGTGGAAAAATTAAACTAGCAGATATTAGGCCAGTACATAATTTTATGCTAATGTGTCAAGTAGAGAAAAATGATTCGAGAGAGCATGAGACTCGTGAGCGTGATTCTTAAATATATAATAAATTCATAAAAATACAAATAAAAATATAATTATAAAATATTATAATAACTTATATTATAATATTTAAATACTTTAATGAATACAAATTCAAATCAGAATAAGAAAATAATTTTACATTTACCATATGATATTGGAATATATATACAAAGTTTTTTAAAACCAATAGAACCATTGTATATAAATTTAATTAAGATTTTAAAAGAAAAAAGAAAAACATTTAAAATAAAGGTTGGAATGGAAACTGAAAATGAAAAGGTAATTGAAGTTAATGGTTATATAAAAACGATTGATAAATATAATACAATTCGTACATACGAAACATATGTAAAAGATATAACTTTATTTAAACCATATTGCTATTTATATTCTCAAATTATATTAGAACAATATATTGAGATTGGAAAAGAATCAATTAAAAAAAATAAAAAACTTTTAGAAAATATTAAGGAACAGATAAATGATTTTTTAAATAAGACCTGATTTTTACTATATAATTTTCAATTAAATCTGCAAAAGATATTAATAATAAGTTTATACCTGCTAAAAAACAAAATTTACGGTCTAATTCAGTAAATTTAATATTTTTTCTAAAATCATTAAACCTATAAATTAAAAATAAAGATATAAATACTTTAAATAAAAATACAAAATTTACAAAATATGTTGGTTCTTTTTGTAATATTCCAAGAAAAAGAAGAATAAATGTTATTATTGTTATTATTCCAATCCAATCTACAATATAATGTTCTATTATTTCTATTTTCATATATATTATTCAAATACTTAATTAACCGAAAAATTCAATATCAGTTAATTCTTCAATTTCAACCCATGTCATTTTTTTTAGTATTTTAAATCCTTCCTTTGTTTTTATTAATCCTCTATATTCTGTTTTTGGTTTTAATTTATCTATAAGTTCCTCGAACTCTTTATTACTTACACATTTAACCTTCTTTTTCGTCATTTTATACAATTAAATTTATAATTTTATATAATTCAATTTTTATAAAATTATAAATATATTAATTTTACATATATGTTAAAGTCATAAAATATTTACTTTCTAATAATGCTAATTTTTTATTATTATTTATTCCTTTTATTAAACATTTTGCTTTAAATAATGGGTCAAGTACTCTTATTAATTTAATAAATTCTGATTTATTTGAATCTACTGCTCCATTATTTGTTACAATAAATATCTCTCCTTTTTCTCTTATATGTTTAAAAATATATTGAATAAATTTTAATCTATTATATCCTCCACATAAATATTCCATTACATCATATATATTTATATTTACTGAATTATAAGTAAATGGTTTTGAATCTATCATAAAACCATCACATACTGTTATTGTTTTATCCCAATCAAATAATACAATTGGGTCTTTTTTTATATTTATCCATTCTAATAATTCAATACCATGTTTTAAAGTAAATGCATTAGATGGGGTTGAAGTTTCTGTTAAATTATAATAATTTATATAACTATTATTTATAAAATTATTATGATAATTATACATTTTTTTATATTTTAATGTAACAGGAGATTCTTTAATAAAAATACAATGAACAAATATTAATTCATTTACATCTTCAATATTTGAAGGGTCATTATCATAAAATATTATTTTTATATAATTAGGTATCATATACATAATACAATTTTAAAAATTACATTATTTCATATTATATTTGAATTGGATTTAGTTTAGTTTTAAATTTTTCATAAACATTAAATAGTTTGGATTTATCTATGTTATTCCATATGTATTTAATTCGTTCTTCACAATTTATTTTTATATTTTTATTTCTAGGTATATAATTAATTATAGTATCTATTTCATTATTATCTAATTTAGTTAAATCCCAATTTGTAGTTATATTATAAATACCAGCATACTCTTTTATAATAGACCAATGATATGATATAAACTCCATTTTTATAAATTATAATACTTTAATAAATTATAATTATAAAGGTTCAATTTTTATAATTAAATAATTTAAGTTAATTTAATGTTAGCCTATATTCAAATTGGTCAAGTGCAACCAATATATCATCTCTTAATGATAATAATTCAGATGAAACATTTAATTCAATCATATTTTTCTTAAATTCTTTCATTTTACGTAAAAATTGTGAATGATTCATAGTTGTTAAATTAATAGATGCTTTTATAGGTTGTCTAATTTGTAAAAAAGATTCTACTAAAGTATCTATTAATTTGGTTAATTCATCATATAATGAGTCTGATGCAATGTGTTCTGCATATGATTTTGTATTCCAATGAAATAATTTTAAATTATTCAAAAATTCGAGACAAATAACTATTGTTTTTTTATTATTCTTTTTTGTCTTCATTATATTTTCTCTAGATAATATTTTAAACGTAATTCTCTTAATTGTTCTTTTGTTGGTTTTATAGAATCCTTTCTTTCTTGTTCCTCTTGTTCAAGTTGTTTTTTATATAATATTTTTCTCTCTTCTTCTTCGAGAATATCTCTTTTTCTTTTTTCATTGAATTGTTTTTGTTTTTCATATTCTTTATCCATATCAATTTGTAATGATTCATAATATGCCCTAGTTTGTTCATCATATAAATTATCCATTTTATAAATATATTATTATTAAAAATTGTTTCAATTTTTATATTATTAATAATGTATAAATAAAAATATTCAATGATATTGTAAATATCTAGCATATTCTGCATTATTTTGGATTTGAAGTTTTCTTGCTAATTCTTCATTTTGGAGTTCTCTTGCTAATTTTGCATTAGTTTCAATTTGATGTGCTCTTGCTATTTCTTCATTTTGAAGTTCTCTTGCTAATTTTGCATTAGTTTTAAATTGACGGGCTATTTCTAAGTTTACATTACTTTCAATATTGATATGTTTTATTTTACGTTTTTTTGTATTTTTTGTATTTTTTGTATTATTGTTGATATGTTTTATTTTATGTTTTTTTGTAGGCTCAACGTGTTTTTTACGTTTTTTTTCTAATTTTTCTAATTTTGCATTTTCTGCGTTTTGAAGTTTTCTTGCTAATTTTGCGTTATTTTCAATTTGTTTTGGTTTACCTTTATAATTGTTTTCACTTATTTTATTTCCATTTCTTTTAATTTGAGGTTTCTTGACGAATAATGCAGTTGACATGCAACTAAATAAAGATGACCTATCATCATACTCAACTCTATCTAAATTTGAAAGTAAAAATTTTAATTTTATTAACATTTCTTCAGACATTTTTACTTTTAATTTAGGTGTATTTGGATTAAATTTAAATGGAACATAATGAATTGTTTCTATACATATTAAAAAGACAACATTGTCCTTAGTTATTTGTGTTATTTGTAAACTATTTGGTTTAATAATAGTAATTCCACCAGTATCACTCCTAGATATAATAACAATAACCTTATTTAAATCTACTGCAGCAGCTCTAATTATATCTGTCTGAGCAAATTGCCATGAATTACTACCGATTGGTCTTAAAAAATCTACTGGTTTAACTTCTGATATTTTTGGTAAACCTTCTGATGTTGTGTATCTTGAATTTGGGTCTGTTAATATTGTATGAACTATTTCATCTTTTTTATGTTTATTAAAATGGGCAAATCCTCCATAATAATATACTTCATTCTCTATAACTAATCTTGCATATTTTTTTCTCATAGCTAATAGAATATTATCTAGAGTTTGTCTTTCATTTGGCTCTATTGATAAATCATTTGTAAGTGCATAATGTAATGCATGAAAAAAACAATTACCATTGTTTAAAATATCATGCCATAATACAGGATTTTTTGTATCAACATTTTCTAATTGTTTACCATAGTTAATTACATCTTGTTCAGTAATATTTTCTAATGCATTCATATAATATTATATAATATTATAAAATTGAAATCAATTATTATGAATAATCTATAATAAAAATTTTAAAATGACATTGTATACCAATGCTAAATCTCTTCAGCTAGGGAAAAACCAGGACAATGCTGTTTCTGGAGTTTATAAAGATGGATATTATATTGGTGTTATGGATGGTCATGGGCATGATAAATGCATTGATATTTTGCGTGAAATATCTTATGATACTATTGCAGAAGCAGATGACTCGGCTTTTAAAATATTTCAGACTATACAAGGACTAAACCAGGATTTATATGGTTCAGGTAGTACTTTTAATTTTACTAAAATTTGTATTACTGATACTGATGAATTACATATTACCAATTATAATATAGGTGATTCAGAAACAGTTGTATTTATAAATGGTGAACTTATATTTAGGTCTATTATTCATTCTATTGAATCTAAAAATGAACGAATACGAGTAAAATCATATTTAGAAGAAAGAGATGGAATTAGTGTTGGATGGTCTCCTTTACCTATTAGTGAAAATAGAATTACAAATACAAGGTCAGATATATGCAATTTTAAAACAGGCGAAAGAATAGTTCCAACCCAAAGTTTGGGTCATAATAATATGACTGGATATAGTCCAGATATTTATAGTTTTACATGTAAACTTACTGACCATGTTCGAATTGTTTCAGGGACAGATGGTTTTTGGAATATGATTATAAAAAATAATGAAAATGATATGGATAAAGTAAAAACAATGAAACTAGATGAACTATTGGCTTTTGCAGAAATGCGATGGAAAAAAGAATGGGAATTTGCAAGTAATCCTAAATATCCTGATAATATTATTATTACTAGTTTTCCTGATTATGATGATATATCTGTTGCAATTTGGGATAATAAATATAAAATGTAAATAATTTAATAATAAAATAATACATAATAATATATGATACATTGGGAATTAATTGGACTATATATAAAACATAGAGACAAAATAGACCAGTTTGAAGTATTATATAATCAAGCAAAAAAATATCATTAAAGACATACTATTATATTAATTAATAACTAATGGGACTATCATTAAAAAGCATGATATTTGGATATTTATTTTATAATATGCCTTCTGATTATTTGTTTTATTTATTATTTTATATTTTAAAAATAAAAAAATATATAATAAAAGGAGACAAAGAATTAAATAATGGTATAATCAAAAAAATTAAGGATAATATTTTTTATACAGATATTCTTAATTTTAATGGTAAAAATTATCCATCAGGACTATTTATTGGGTATAAATATTACGGATATATTGAATTTAAGGATAGTATAACAATTACATTATATACTACTTCTATTCATTATAATAATTTAATTAATGAAATAGAAAATAATGAGATTTCTATTAAAGAAAATATAGAAAATATCAACGATAATATCAATACAAATAAACCAGATAAAAAGATTCGTGTTTTTATTAGAAAAGGTTCTTATAAAAATTTTTATTATAATTCAATGAAATTAGATTTGTCTCATATTAAACCAATTGGTAAACAAGAAGAAATAATAGATTCAATTATTAATATTTATAACAAAAAAGGGAGAGCTTCTATTTTTATTAATGGATTATCTGGAGCAGGTAAAAGTACAATTGGTTATTTATTAGCAAAACAATTAAATGGGATTTATTGTCATGCATTTAATCCAACTGACCCAGGAGATTATTTATGTAATTTAATTTCAGATATGCAATTAGATGAGCCTATACCTATTATTATTGTTATTGAAGAAATTGATGTATTACTTAAAAAGATACATACTGGAATACTAAATAATAATGAAATGCCTATATCTGTACATAATAAATCTACATGGAATACATTTATGGATGATATGATATTTTATAAAGTATTATTTGTTTTTACTAGTAATACAAGTAAAGAAATGATTGATAAAATGGACCCTGCTTATTTACGAAAAGGAAGAATAGATGAATATTATTATATGAATGAAGTTATAACATTATAAATTTATTTTATAAAATTGAACTATTATTATTCTATATTTATATAACAAATTACAAAATTATATAATTAAAACATGGAATTTCAACCTTACATATTTGAAACTTCATTTGAAACTGATACTGATACAATGATTAAATTAGATACAGATGAATATTTATTTAAACCTACCATAAATCCCCATAAATATATAAATATATATTATGATTATGAAGTATTTCAGGTTATAGTTAAATCTCTTACTGGGAAAGAATTAAAGATTGATGTTTATCCTTATACAACAGTTAAAGAATTAAAAATGGCTATACAAAAAGCAGATGATGTTATATGCAATCAACAACGAATTATATTTAAAGGTAAAGAACTACATGATGGATATACAATGAAATTTTATAATATTAATTCTGGTGATTTATTACATTTAATATTAAGTCTTAGAGGAGGAATGTTTCATGAAACATCATCACGAAAAGACCATGAATTTCTTGGTTGTAAACCAAAGAATATGTTAGAAGTGAAAATGTTGGAAGAATTTGAACTTGAATTTGAACTTGAGAATGAAATTGCTTTATTAGAAAAAAAATTGAATAAAATGAAAAAAATCAAATGATAATTTATAAAATTTATAATTTATAACTATAAAAATTACATTGATACATTTATATTTGATACATTTATATTTGATACATTTATATATTTTATAAATTCACTACCAATTAAAGAGCCATTACCAGTACAATTATCATATCCAATGTCTGCTATATATTTATTTTTTTTATTTATTTTTATTTCATTAATTTCATTTGTACCTATTGTAATATCATGATAACAATTCATAGGGCAAGAATATAATAAAGGATTTATAAAAGTATTTATATTACTTAATGCAATAAACCCAGCAAAAAATGGTGCAGCTATACTTGTTCCTCCAACTCCTTTTTTTAATATACCATTTATAATTAAATCAATTCCAGTAAGAGGGTCACTATTAAATGCAATATCTGGTATATTTCTATACATTCCATTAATATTTTTTTGATAAGATGGTTTAATACATATTTTACTTATTCCTCCTCCTGTTGCGCCAGTTCCATTATTCCATACAGTTTCACTTGTATTTGATTCATATATTAAATTTGGGCATATTAATGATGTACCTCCAACAGCTGTTACATAGGGTGATGATGCAGGAAAATCTACAATTAGTTCATTTGTATCATTTGTAGAACCTTTGTCTCCTGAAGCGACACATATGTTTGTATTTTGATTTAATAAATTATTTTTTAATAAATTATTTATTTTTATTATATCATATGTATTTTTTAAATGTTCAGGTGTACCCCATGATACTGAAATAATATTTGGAATAATTTTATTATCATTTATAATAATACCTTCTAATATTATTGTAAATGCATATACTAATGGTGTATCATTTGGAAAAATAAATAATATAATAATTGATTGACAACATGAACCAATTACACTAACATCTATTGTATTTTCTAAAGTAGATTTAGAATCATTTAAATCATTAGTTGCACCATTATAAAAATATATATATACAGTTGACATTTCAATTCCTTGTAATTCCCAATACTTTTGAACATCTCCATTTGTAAGAATATTATTGTTTATATTACCATAAATTCCTCCTCCAAATGATAATATACCTATAACTGATGATGTTTTCTTATATGAAGGAAATTCATAAATTTTTGCAAGTTGAGATACTGTATAAGAATTATATAAATTATTTGTATCATTATATTGCGAGTAGCATCTCATTATATTAAAAATAATATAAATAAAAATAAAAAATATATTAATTATTTTTATAATTTTTATAAATGTTATTTTTAATTAAAATGCTTAATTAGTATTAATATTAATTGTATTATAATATTGAACATTCATATTATTAATGATATAATTCATAATATTAATATCATTATTATCATCTACATCAATAGGAACAATATCATCTATCATTCCAACATCAATTAAATCAGGAATATCATCGTCATCATTAATATTGTTATTGTCATTATTGTTATTATCATTATTGTTATTATCATTATTGTTATTATCATTATTGTTATTATCATTATTGTTATTATCATTATTGTTATTATCATTATTGTTATTATTATAAAGGTTATTATCATTATTGTTATTATCATTATTGTTATTATTATAAAGGTTATTCATAATAAGTGGCGTAAGAAAATCATATAATCGGTTCATTTGAGTGTATGTATAAATGAAAGTTTCAGTTGGTATAATATTACCTAAAATATTATGTACAATAATATTGTACATATGTAAATAATTAAATCCTTCATAATAAATACCTTCATTGTAGATTTGGTTCATCATTTCATTATAGAAAGCCATTTTTTATAATTTATATATATTATTTATAATGGTTCAATTTTTATTTATTTAAAATATTATGTAAACTTAATCTTAAAGTTAAATATAAATAAAAATATATAACAAATATATTATAAGATTTAATTTATAATAATTTATAATATTAATTTACTAATAGGTAATCAATAAATATAAATATGTTAGGTAAGGTATAACAGTATAATTATAATGTCTGTTTATTATATACAATATTACAATATTTATAATAAATATAAGTGGTTTATTTTTTTTATCATCTAAAAAATCTATAATTATTTTACATGACTCATTTGAAATGATTGTATCAATCAACTCATTATTTAGTTTTGGGTTTATAATTAAATTTAAACCTAAATTTAATTTATTAATTTCATATTTTGTCTCATCCAAAAATGATGACATTTTTATACATGACTCAGGAGAAATAATAGAATCAATATATTCGTAATAATCTGTATTAATATTTGTATCCCATTTTGAATATAATTCTTCATCAACTAACTGAAATTTTATATTCGATTTAAAACTTAAACTTACTTTCCAAAACCATTCATCTGTAAACTGAATACGAACATTATTATATTTATTCATTTCTTTGAAAAACCTAATAACCATTTCATTTAATTTTATTGGATTAAAATGAATAAAGAATAATTTAAATTGGGTTTCATCTGGATTTATTTTGATAATCTCATCAATGCGCCTAATACTTTCAAAAGGGCAATCAAATAATGATATGAATGTATCTCTTATGTCTTCTTCAGTAAAATCACAAATAGAGTAAGGAATGCATAAGGAAGGAATTTCGTAAAGCATCTTGTGTATAATTTATAACTAATATCTAAAATTAAATATAGTTCAATTTTATAATGAATGCAACAAGTCCATTACAAGAATTATTAGGAGATGGAACAGGAGAAAGACAACTTAATATTAATGATAGATTAACTAGATTAACTGAGCAACAAGAATTAATTATTCAAAGATTAGATATGATGGGGGAAAGTTTAGTACAAATAGAATCAACTACTGAGACAAGTTTAGATAGATTAGAACTTTTAAAGACGCAATTAAGCGGCGCAACAATAAAAATAAGACAAGAGATAAGAGGTATTATTACAAGAAGTAGATGTAATCCAATAGACCCAACAACATATGCAAATTGTATAAAACTTTATTATAAATTATTATATACTTTATTATATTTTTCATCTCAATTGATATTTTTGTTAGGTGGATATTTTTCCGAATTTGGATTAGCTCTTATATTTCCATTTACATTAATTGTAATTTTTGGATATATTATACAATTGGCTCTTTTATTTTTATTATTTGATAATGGATTATTTGTTGCTACATTCTCATTGTCTCATCGTTCAGGGGCAAATTTGTTATTATATGATAATGTATTTAAATATTCAATAAGGGCTGTAGGACTAATTGTTACTCGTTTATTTACATTTAATTTTCAATATTTACAACAAACTGTTGGTAGATTTTATAGAATTGCAAATGAAGAATTAAATATTTCTGGAAGATTAAGTTCTGCAGGTAATTATTTATTAGATACTAAACAGTCAGTAATAGATAATTTAAAAAAGGAAATATCCAATACAATTCTAAATGAAGTAAATAAAGGTATAACAAATGCATCTTATATTCCTGCAACATTAGCCAAAACAGCATATGATACAACTTTAACTGGAGCATCTTATGTTGCAGAAGGAATATCTGATGTAGGTAGCGTCGCATTAGAAAAAGGTAGTGCATTAGGTAGCGTCGCATTAGAAAAAGGAGCTGCATTAGGTAGCGTCGCATTAGAAAAAGGAGCTGCATTAGGTAGTACTTTAGGAAGTGTTGCATTAGAAAAAGGTAGTGCATTGGGATATGGAGCAATTGCTATGGGAAGTGCTATGGGAAGTGCATTATATAATAAAATGACAAGTAAAAAAAAGAATAGAATGAATGGAGGTAAAAGTAAAACGAAAAAAGTTACACTTAAACCAATAAGTATACTAAATAAAAAAGAATTAGTTAAATATGAAAAAAGCGAAATAGGAAAAAGAATGAAAGAACTAAAAGATTATATAGAAAATATAGACTATACAAAAGAAAGAAATAATCCAAAAATATATGAAACGTTAGGATATATATTAAAAATAATGGAAGAATTTAGTCCAAAAATAATATCAGGATTAGAAGAATCAATAAAAACATGCCATAAGATAAGAGATAACAAGCTAGATTATAAAGAATATAACAAGGAGATAATAAAAGTAATATCAAGCGCAGTAAGATTATAAACTCATGCCAAGTTTTACAAATATATAATATATTTAAGTAATTTTATACTAGACCATGTTTTATTCATCTGTTGATATTAACGCAATATCAACATTTCTATTATTTATGAGTTATAGTAGTTTATTTTAAATAATTAGAATAATTATATATGACAATGCAAATGTTATACATTTTTGATGAAAAAAATCCTACACCATTATGTGAAATAATGGGAAGAAATAAAAGTGATAAAGGAAGTATAAATATTAATAATAGTTGGCATAATTACACCACATTTTATTATAGCATATTTAAAGATTTATCTAATATGAATATAAGAATTTTTGAATTAGGTTTAGGAACAAATAATATAAATTTACCATCTAATATGGGGCCAAATGGTAGACCTGGAGCATCTTTGTATGGTTGGGCAGAATTTTTTCCAAATTCTTATGTGTTTGGAGCAGATATTGACAATGATATTTTATTCAATACAAACAGGATAAAAACATTTTATTGTGACCAAACAAATAAAGAAAGCATTGAAAAACTATGGAATATTAATGAATTAGAAGAAAATTTTGATATTATTATAGAAGATGGTTTACATACATTCAATGCAAATATATGTTTTTTTGAAAATAGTATACATAAATTAAAATCAAAAGGTTATTATATTATTGAAGATATTTCTAATAAAGACTATAATTTATATTCAAACAAAATTAAAGAATGGCAAATACAATATATAGATTGTATATTTACTTTAATTCAAATACCATCAATATCTAATAATATAGATAATACATTATTAGTAGTTAAACGTAAATAATTATGTAACCATATTCATTTGCAGTTAAATTACATAAAGATTAATTTATTTAATATAATAATGAAATACTTTCTTATTTATGATGATGAAACAAATGTATATAAAGAAAATATAGACAGATTGATAGATTCAATTAAAAAATATAGTGATTTTGAAATTATTATTTTTAAAAAAAGCGATATTGATAATGAATTTTTAGAAAAAAATAAAAATATATTAAATTGTAAACGAGGCGGAGGTTATTGGTTATGGAAACCATATATTATAAATAATATATTAACAAAAATAAATGATGACGATTCTATTTTTTATTTAGATTCAAGTTATTATTTTATTGAAGATTTTACTGAATTATATGAAAATAAAGAAATAGTAGTTTTCAGTAATAAACCAAATGACCCTACTCATAAATTTAAACATTTATGCAAAATGGATGTTATTTTAAAATATAATATGCAATATGAGGCTTTTGAAAAAGAAATAAATGAATGTTGGGCAGGTGCAATATATTTAAAAAAAACATATTTTACTATTAACTTTATTCAATCATGGTTAAAAATGTGTAGCATATATCAAGATATTACAGACACAAAATCTATAACATACAATCAATATTTTATAGACCATCGTCATGACCAAAGTCTATTTACAATTGTAGTAACAAAAAATAATATAACCCCAACATATTTTGAAAAAAGATATTTACAAAACGTACGAAAGCCATATTAAAAAGCTTACAAGTATGAAACGATTATTCATATAACAACATTAAAAAAAACCAAAAAACAAACAGAGGAGAGAAAGGAGAAAAAAAAGGTATATAATAATAAATATATAGTAATAAAGTAAT
>Ga0214923_10005118_pt1 | contig 15409 bp, 13 predicted proteins | sample LL1510_MetaG_FD_177993 | JGI IMG/M metagenome (GOLD analysis project Ga0214923, IMG submission 177993) | Freshwater microbial communities from Lake Lanier, Atlanta, Georgia, United States - LL-1510 | ecosystem: Environmental > Aquatic > Freshwater > Lake | place: USA: Georgia | collected...
ACGTTAGCCAGGTACTTTCGCTAACGTCTCGACACGATTCATAGGTTAACCATGCCACTTTGGTAGCGTAATTGGCTCTCTTTGGCCCACCAAGAAGCATCCAAGTCATGAACTAAATCTGGTGCAACTTCAACAGCAAGTGTTGCTGCCGCGCTCAAGCTTTGATCGCCTTCCATCATGCTTCCAACATAGACACCAAGACCGGCTTCACGGGCAGTTCTTGCCATCTCTCTCGCCACAGTTAGCCCCCCAGATTTCATCAACTTGAGATTTACTAGATCAACTGCACTCATTTTGATCAAAGTAGCTAAATCCTTTGGAGTAAAGCAGGATTCATCAGCCATTAGCGGAACCGAAGAAATCTCTTTTACTTTAGCAAGGGCAGCAAAATCTCGGGCAGGTGTTGGTTGTTCTAAATAATCAATTGCTAAATTTGCATTTGTTATTGCCTTCAAAACTTCGACAGTGTGCTCGTATGACCAAGCTTGATTAGCATCAATTCGTAAATGAGTTCCACTTGGCGTTAGCCGACTTATTAGTTCTAATTTTCGTACAAAATCTGATACTGGCTCAAGATTTGCCTTAATTTTAAAGTAGGTAAATCCTGCGCTAATCCGTTCCTCCAAAAGAGCTGGCAGATTTTCTAGTGTAGTAATTGGAATAGTTACATCCGTGGCTATGCATAGGTTTTGTCTAACTCCGTTTCCAAGTGCGCCATTAAGACTAAGATCAACGGCTGCTCTGGTACTACCAGTTAGCGCTGAATTTCTAATTTCTGCTATCGCAACTGTAAACTCTTTTCCAATAATTATTTGGGGAACTTTTACTTCAAGCTCCTGAAATATCAAATCGTGAAAATCGCCAGTTATTTTTGGTGTCTCAACTGTCTCGCCAACATGCCAGATTCCGGCTTGGTCACAAATCTCAAATTTAATCACTCGATACTCAGAGACTTCGCGCAGCGCTGTCACAAAAGGCTCCCGCAATTCTCGCGAGTAAGTGCTGACTCGAGTCGCAACTACTTCACTCATGCCTAAGCCCCGACTAGACTCATGAACATGGAAATTCGCCCCGTGAAAAGTAGCGATTTAGGCTCACTTGTGACGATATTTCGAGACTGCTGGAATATCTCATATCGGGATTTAATCAGTGAAGAAGTCCGGACGGCAATGGATCTTGAAGCAGCAACTAAATTACTCACAGCTGCCGCAAACCCAAAACCTGGGCGATTCACCTTAATCGCAGGTGAAGCTGTAGGCGATTTAGGTTTTGCCAGCTTCGGCAGCGATGCTGAAGATCCAAGTAGGGGCCACCTATTCTCGCTATATGTCTCACCTGAAGCTGCCGGCAAAGGGGTTGGCAGTAAATTACTGAGTGAAGTAATTGCAGCGCTAACGAAAGAAGGTAAGCCAGATATAACGCTCTGGGTTTTTAAAGAAAACCCGAGGGCGCTAGGGCTATATCGAAAATTTGGGTTCACTGAGACCGGGCGCGAGAAAACAGATGAGCGTTGGCAGATTCCCCAGATTGAGTTATTGCACAAAGCAATTACTCAATAACTCGCAACTTAGTTGGTTTTACATTTGGTTTTTGCGGCAAGGTAAATGCACCCTTACCAGGTGTGAGTGAGCCAAGAATTCTCTCCCCATTGGCTCCAGTACAACTTGGAATCTGGCCCGGTAGGCCGTTTAGTGCTAAATAACCAATTAAGGCAAAGGTGATTCCCTCTTTGGCGCGAGGATCAATTCCGAGAACCTGCATTGATAGGACTTGGCAATCGCCTAACCGTTCTTGTAGGCGAGCCATCATGACTGGATTAGCCGATCCGCCACCTGCAACATATAACTTAGCTAATTTAAATTTCTCTACTTCAATAGCGACTGTTTCGACCGTTAATTCGAGAAGCGTTGCCATCAAATCTGCGATATTCCAATCAGCAACTGGACCGGCATGAGCAACTAGATAATCTAAATGAAATAGTTCTTTTCCAGTTGATTTAGGAGCTGGCAACTTGTAGTAAGGCTCTTCCAAAAATTTAGCGAGTAAAGTTTGATTTACAGTTCCACTTGCCGCGAGTTTGCCATCGGCATCGTAAGAGTATTTACCCTCTGAATGTGCGTAAATAGCAGCATCTAATAGGCCATTTGCCGGGCCGATGTCATAGGCCAGTGGTGTTAAATTTGCACCTGCCACAGTGATATTTGAGATTCCTCCTAAATTCAGTGCTCCTTCCGGATCTGCCGAATGGCCCAACATCAATTGATCAATGATGCTGACAAGAGGGGCACCATGTCCGCCGGCTGTCACATCGCGAGAGCGAATATTAGAAAGAACCTGTACGCCGGTCTCTTCGGCAATCCAGGTTGGTTCACCTAATTGCAAAGTGCCTTTTGCCTTTTGATCGGTATCAATCCAGTGGAAAAGCGTTTGTCCATGGCTGACAATCAAATCTGGTTCAAATTTAAATTTCGTCATGGCACCTTGGGCTGCCGCACTAAATGCTTGGCCAATTTTGGTATCTAACAGACAGACACGTTCCATATCCACTTTCCGAGGAGGCATCGAATCAGCGATCAATTCGTGAAGGGAATCGCTATATTCAATCGAGTCAAAACCAAGTACACGGACTTCAATTAGGTCGCCACTTTGCACAAACTCACAACAGGCAACATCAATTCCATCATAAGAAGTTCCGGAAATCATCCCGATAACTTTCATTTCATACCTCCGAACAAGCGACTAGGTGTCCATTAGATAAATTGCGCAGCGATGGTGCTGTCACAGAGCAACTTGGCACTGCGATTGAACAACGTGAATGGAAAGAGCACCCACTAGGCAAATTAACTGGATCTGGAACTTCGCCCTCTAAGGTTCGGGTTAACATGGTTGGATCACCAATGATGCTGTGGTCCGGCATTGCTGCAATCAGCGCTTTGGTATATGGGTGTACTGGGTTTTCGATAATTTCTTCCCAGGTACCAAACTCCACAATTTTCCCGAGGTACATAACTGCAATTACATCGCTGATATATCGGATCATCGCAAGATCGTGGCTGATGAAAATGTAGGTTAGACCTAGGTTCTTGCGCAGGTCGATCAGCAAATTCATTACTTCAGCTCGCACAGAGACATCAAGGGCCGATACTGGTTCATCTAATACCAGCAATTTAGGCTCAGCCGAGAGGGCGCGAGCTATACAAACCCGCTGGCGCTGACCGCCTGAAAGTTGGTGCGGATATCGACTCTTTAAATCTGGATCTAGCCCGACTAATTGTAGTAATTCAACTACTCGATCAGCGATATTGTCTTTAGCAACTAAGCCATGAACGCCAATAGCTTCAGAAATTGAATCGCCAATTTGTTGACGTGGATTTAACGAAGAGTAGGGGTCTTGAAATACCAATTGCACCTTTGAGTGATGAGATTTCAAGCGATCCTTAGATTTATTATCTACCGGTTGGCCATCCCAAGTGATTGAACCTGCTGATGGATCTTCTAAGCCTACAACTGCTCGAGCCAAAGTTGATTTACCGCAACCACTTTCGCCAACAATGCCAAGTGTTTGCCCTACTTCAACTTTTACCGATACGCCATTTAGCGCATTAATAACTGTCCCAGAGGCGCGATTTAGATAGCGCTTCTCGACATCTTTAAGTTCAAGGGACATTACTTATCTCCCATCGGATGGAAACAAGCAACGGCTTTCTCTAGTTTGCCAATTAACTCAGGTGCCGAAGCGGTGCATTCAGCAGTTGCCTTGAAACACCTCGGAGCAAATGCGCACGTATTGCCTACTAGCCATGGTTTCTGAGGAACCCCCGGAATCGAAGTTAGGCGTCTGCGAGATTTATCGTTACGGGAAGGAAGAGATGAGAGCAACCCATGGGTGTATGGATGCTGTGGATTATTAAATATTTCCGACACCGTGCCAGACTCAACAATATTTCCGGCGTACATAACAATCAAACGATCGACCAAGTTTGCAACTACTCCTAGATCATGAGTAATCCAAAGCATCGACATATTGCGCTTGCGACGTTCTTCAGAAACCAGCGCCAATATCTGCTGCTGAATGGTTACATCTAGAGCGGTGGTTGGCTCGTCAGCAATTAAGAGTTTTGGCGAAAGCAATAGCGCCATTGCAATCATGACTCGCTGACGCATTCCGCCAGAAAACTCATGTGGATAGCTCTCCATGGCGCGTTCTACCTGCGGAATACCTACTTCACGCAGCGCTGCCTCTACTCGCGCGATAGAACCATTTTCTAGTTTTTCGTGAGACTCAATTACTTCAAGTAACTGTCGTCCTAATTTCATCACCGGGTTAAGGGCGGTCATGGGATCTTGATAAACCATTGAAATTGCTGATCCTCTAAGGTTTTGCATATTCTCAGAACTGGCCTTAGTTAAATCAACGCCATCAAAATTAATTGAACCACTAGAAGTGGCAACACCACGCGGCAGTAGCCCTAAAATTGAAAGAGCGGTGAGTGTCTTACCAGAACCACTTTCACCGACAACTCCGACTGCTTCACCGGGCATGATTTCAAAGGACACACTATTTACCAATGTGCGGGGATCTTGCACTGTTGAAATGCCAAGACCGCTGACGGAAAGAAGTGGGTTACTCATGAGCTTCTCCGAGCGGGGTCAAGTGCATCACGTAATCCATCGCCAACTAAGTTCAGGCCAACAACTACGATCGTAATAAAAGCAGAAGGGAAAAATAGCGCCCACCACGCAAATGCTGCGATTGGTTGAGCTTCGGCAACCATCAGTCCGAGCGAAGCATTTGGAGGCTGAGTACCCAGACCTAAGAAGCTTAAACCAGATTCGGTGAGAATCGCCCAAGATAATGAAAGGGCAATTTGTACAACAATTGGTGCGGTCACATTTGGCAAAATATGTTTGTGTAAAATTCGCGGCGATGAAAAACCCAGGATACGAGTTACTTTTATGTAATCCATTTCTTTTACAGTTAATACTGGGCCACGAGCGACTCGAATAAAAATCGGAGTATAAACAATTGCGATTGCTAAAGCGGTATCGAACCAAGTATTTCCAAGGGTGCTTACAATTGCTAGCGCCAACAAGATTGCCGGGAACGCAAAAATCACATCGCTTAAGCGAACGATTAACTGATCAAACCAACGCCCCAAATATCCACTCAAAATACCGAGAATTACCCCGAAAAAGGCCGCAATTGAGACCGCCGAAATCGAGACGGTAAGCGATCGTCGCATTCCATCTAGAGTTCTAGAGAAAATATCTCGACCAAACTCATCAGTACCAAACCAGAAATGCGAATTAGGACCTTGCATAGCAAATTCCACATGCTGCTCTAGTGGATCATGTGGCATCCAGCCGAATACGGCCAAGACCGAAACCATCACCATGAAAATAAGCAGAACTAATCCAACTACTCCACTGGTACTCTGTAAGTAGTAATGCCATGCGCCTTTTGGTTTTAACGAATCGCGCTTCATTTTTTGATCCTTGGATCAACTTTACGATAAATTAAATCAGTTATGACATTAATTGTGATGAAGAGAATTGCAAAAATCATGACGCTACTTTGTACAGTCGCATATTCACGCTTATTGATTGCATATAAAACTTGGCGTCCCATACCCGGCAGAGAGAATATGTTTTCAACGATAACTGCCCCGCCCAGAAGATAGCCAAATTGAATTCCAGTCATGGTGACAATAGGAATCAATGAGTTGCGCAAGATATGTCGAGATTGAACTTTTCGAGGTTTTACTCCCTTGCCTATTGCGGTTCTCACAAAATCTTTATCGAGAGTCTCAAGAAGAGCAGATCTAGTTGTACGCATTACAGGGGCAGCGACAGCAATTCCAAGTACCAAGCTTGGAAAGATCATCTGCTGAAAATTCATCCAAGGGTCTTCCCAAAGGCGAACAAATTCATATCCGTTAGGAAAGTAGTGAAATTTATTAGCCATAATCGTCACGATTGCGGTACTTAACACAAAGCCAGGAACAGCAAGGGCTAAAAGTCCGAAGAGTTGTCCGCCGAAGTCGCGAGCGCTTCCTGGTTTGCGTGCGCTGAAGGTACCAATAGCGATACCCATAACGACTCCTAGGATGGTGCCAAGTAAAGCTAATTCAATGGTTACAGGGAGTGATTTTGCGGTCAAAGATGCGATCGAAATACCAGTGGAATAGGAATACCCCAAATTTCCACTTAGAAAACTCTGCATCCAAGATAAATACTGCATAGGCAGCGACTTATCGATGCCGTAATACACCTTTAGTTCGGCGATTTGATCTGGAGTCAAAACACCAGTCTCAATTCCAAATGCGCCAATAATCGAATCGCCAGGAATTACTCGAAGTACCAAGAATACAAAAATTGAGATTCCAAATAGCGTAGTCAAGATACTGCTAATTCGTAGAATTGGAACCGAGAGAAGGACCCGAGATGCTCTCTCACCGAAAGACAATTTCTGCTCCTTAATTATTAATTAATCTTTAAAACTCTAAGAAAAGGAGGCGGGTATTAGCTACCCGCCTCCTTTCTACTTAACTTGCTTTTATTACTTTATATCTACTGCGCGAAGCTCAATTAATGAACCTGTAGCTAGCGGGATAAAGCCAGTTACATTCTTCGCTGCTGCACGATACTCGTTTGGAGCGAATAACCAGATCCAGACGGCATTGTTCTCAAGCTCTTCTGAGATCTGCTTGTAAATTGCTTTACGCTCAGTTACACGACCAGTTTGCTTGCCCTTTAGGAACAGTGCATCCAAAGTTGCTGAAGAATATCCAGCTACTTTGTTCAGGTTTCCGGTTGATGGGAAGTAACGGGTGTACATGGTGTCTGGATCAATACGGCCACCATTGTTTGCAACCGAAGTCTGGAAATCTGCAGCTAACCAACGTGATACGAATGTTGAGTCATCTACAACTTCTAGTTCTAAGTTTATGCCAATCTTGGCAAGTTGAGCCTTCAAGCTCTGCGCAGTTCCTGATGCAGTTGCGAACTGAGTAGGAGCAACCATGCTCTTGATTGTTACGCCGTTTGCGTAACCAGCTTCAGTCAAGTACTTCTTCGCCTTGACTAGATCCACGTTAGGACATGGACGATCATTAGGGTCTGAAGCATAAGCAGGGCTAGTGATTGGGCCAATTACTTTACCCTCACCAGCTGAAGCTGTAGTTACTACTTCAGATCGACTAATTGCACACTGCATAGCAAGACGCAGATTTACGTTATTCAACGGGGCAACGCGAGCGTTGATTTGAAGTGCAACGTAGTTCAAACTTGGCGTCTTATATAGAGTTGCATTGCTTCCAACTTGCTTAGCCACAGTTGGGCTTGTAATAACTGCAAATTGAATGGTTCCGGCGTTAAGAGCTGAAAGAATTGAAGCCTCCGATGGAATAATGCGGAAAGTTACTGAATCAAGCTTTGGCGCACCCTTCCAGTAAGTCTCATTCTTTACCATCTTGACTGATTGACCCGGTTCCCAAGAAACATACTTGAATGGACCAGTTCCGTTTACAGTCTTGCCGATCTTATTTGCAGCAATGTCATCGCTTGAAAGCATTGCCATGTTTACGCCATCGAGAGCAGCAAGGATCGCAGCATTTGATGTGCTCATCTTGATTGTTACAGAAAGGCCAGAACCAGTGATTGAGGTAATTGTTGCGATATTTGAACGAGCAGCAGCCTTAGTTGCAGGGTCAAGAATACGATTTAGCGATGCTTTAACATCCTCAGCATCAAATACTGAACCGTCGTGGAACTTCACGCCTTTACGTAACTTCAAGCGAAGTTCAGTTGAATCAGCATTGAATCCCCATGAGACAGCTAAACCAGGGCGAATATCAAGTCTTGGTCCAAGCTCTACCAGGCTTCCGTAAACGAGTCCGAGACCCTTTACAGTTGCAAAGCTAGTTGCTGTGTGTGGATCTAACTTATCGATATCTAGCACCATACCTACAGCTAGATCTTTAGTTGCTGCATGTGCTGGTGCAACGAATGCAACACCAGCGACCATTGCGGTGCTGATGCCAAATACTGCGAGTTTCTTGCTTAACTTCACCTTTTCTCCTTCCAAGGATGAATCCGAATAGACTCATGCGGTGAAAAAAACCTTCAGGGATTTCCCCGATGCGTGAAAATTATCGTTACTAATGGGTGAGGTCAAGCGTAATTGGGTAACAGTTTGGCTACGTTTTTTTGCTAAATCGAGGCGAGTTATCCCTCGGATAGCGCTTGGCGGATGCGATTCTGGGAAGCAGATAGACGTTCTTTGGCAGATGCGGCATCAATATTGAGCAAAAGCATCAATATCGCGACTTTCACTTCATGACCTGAGTCAGTTAGTGCTTGAGCTGCCTGCGATCTAGTTGAACCAGTGGCTTTTTCGATAATTCGTATCGCACGATCCTGCAATTTCTCATTGCTGATCTGTAAGTCAACCATCAAGTTGCCAAAAGTCTTTCCCAGTCTAACCATCGTTACCGTTGAAATCATATTGAGAACCAACTTTTGAGCAGTTCCAGATTTAAGTCGAGTAGATCCAGCTAAGAGTTCAGGGCCAGAATCAACATCTAGAGCATGGGCGCTTCGTTTTCCGGCTTCTGAATTTGGATTACAAGTAATCGCAATCGTTAGTGCACCGACCGAATTTGCATAATCAAGTGCACCTAACACATATGGAGTGCGACCACTTGCTGCAATTCCGACTACACAATCTGTTGCTTTTAATTCAATTGATTTTAAATCCGCAATACCAAGTTCAGGTCGATCCTCTGCACCTTCGGCTGGCATTCTAAGCGCAGAATCGCCGCCCGCAATAAATGCCACAACTTGATCAGTACTAACTGAAAAAGTTGGACCACATTCAGCAGCATCAAGTACACCCAGGCGACCTGAAGTTCCGGCGCCTAAATAAATTAAGCGACCACCTTGCATCATGCGATCTACAACGGCATCGATTGCTTTTTCGATTCTCGGTAGAATGGCATTAACTGCCTTAGGAACTTCGTTATCGCTCTCATTCATTGCTTGCAAAAGTTCAGAGATAGACATGACATCGAGCAGTTGGAACTTTGCATCTACTTGTTCGGTGCGCAAAAGTCCTAGCTCAGGTTCATTTGAATTAAGTGTCATTTCTGCCTCTCTAATGTGCTAAGAATAGGCAGAGAAAAGGCCATTAAACAACTACAGTTTCACTGATTCTTGACCTGAATACTTAATGCCCATAAGTTTGCTAAGTGATCATCTCTGCAGCCACCGCATTAATCGATCAAGAACTGCAGAAAGAGGTATGGCTGGAGATTGAAGATGGTGAAATTCGATCGATAAATAGCGGCACCACACCTGAATATGATCTTCGCTATGACGGAATTTTAATTCCGGGCTTTGTAGATATTCATTGCCATGGCGGTGGCGGAAAATACTTTGCCAGCCTGACCGACAATGAAATTGCGCAAGTAATCAAAACCCATCGCGAAGGTGGAACTGTGGCGGGCCTAGCGAGTTTAGTAACAGAACCCATTCCGAATTTGCTTGAGCAGATAGCAAGGCTGGTTCCGTTTGCAGAACGTGGCGAAATTGCCGGCATTCACCTCGAAGGCCCATACCTTTCTCATGCCCGTTGCGGTGCTCATGATCCGAATCTCTTGCGCACCCCAACTATCTCTGAAGTTCAGACTTTGCTAGATGCAGGTCAAGGCTTTATAAAAATGATAACTATTGCACCAGAGCTAGATGGCGCTCTTGCAGTAATTGAATATTTAGCTAAATCAGTTGTAGTTGCTGCAATTGGTCACTCCCAATCTGATGCTGCAACTGCACAAGCTGCCATCGATCGTGGGGCAAGCGTCGTAACGCACTTCAATAATGCGATGCCGAAAGTTAGTGACGGCCCCGGAACCATGTCTAGTGCAGTTATTAGCGACCCACGAATCGCTCTGGAATTAATTCTCGACGGTGAACATGTATCAACATCAGTAGCACGTGATGTTTTTACCACTGCTCCAAATCGCGTCGTGATGGTGACCGATGCCATGTCTGCTGCAGGTTCAGTAGATGGAAATTATCAAATCGCTAATTTAGCGGTTACTGTGAAAGATAGCGTTGCTCGATTAGCTTCAAATGGCGCCCTCGCAGGAAGCACGTTAACGATGGCTAGAGCCTTTAACCATGCTTTAAACGAGATCGGCATCAGTATTACTGAGGCAGTTCATGCAGCAGCAACGCTTCCGGCACTTATTTTGGGCCGCTCCGACTTGGGTGAAATTGCAGTTGGTAAGAGTGGCCAACTCAATCACCTATCTAAAAACGGCGAGATTGCGCCAATCAAGTGTTAATTCGCCCTGCGACTCAAGCCGATTTGCCAGCCATAATGCGATTAATTCATGACCTGGCAGTTTATGAAAAAGCACCAGATGCGGTCGAAACCAACGAGAGCGAAATTGGTGCCGCTCTCTTTGCTGCCGAGCCAAAAGTATTCTGCTCCGTTGCTGATGAAAATGGCGAAGTCATTGGAATTGCAATCTGGTTTTTGAATTTCTCAACTTGGCAAGGAAAACATGGAATCTATCTTGAGGATCTCTACATTAAGCCGGAATACCGTGGAAATGGCCATGGTTTAGCGATGCTGAAATACCTTGCCTCATTGTGTAATGAACGAGGCTATGGTCGATTCCAGTGGTGGGTACTCGATTGGAATACCCCTGCGATTGAGTTCTATAAATCGCAAGGCGCTATCGCAATGGATGAATGGACCGTTTACCGGGTAACCGGTGAGGCACTCAAGAAGCTTGGAAACGCTAACTAAATAGTTGACGGCAATTAAGCAGTTGGCGCCTCAGCTAAATCTCCTGGTGAATCTGGCGTAATGGCTTTTGGCGAACCAGCGAAAGTAAATTTCGCATCAACACCCTCGCCCTCAACATCAACCAAGATGATCTCACCTGGATTCAATTCGCCAAATAAAATTCGTTCGGAAAGTGAATCTTCAATTTCGCGTTGAATGGTGCGACGCAATGGACGCGCACCAAGAACTGGGTCGTAACCTCGAGCAGCAAGTAAATCCTTAGCAGCTTGGGTTAATTCGATTCCCATATCTTTTACCTTTAGCCGCTCATCTAGGGATGAAATCATGAGATCAACGATCTGAATAATTTCTTCCTTATTTAGCTGGTGGAATACCACGATGTCATCAATACGGTTTAAGAATTCAGGGCGGAAGTGCGACTTAAGTTCATCGCCAACCTTTGCCTTCATGCGCTCATAATTTGTTAACTCATCTGAAGAGTTCGCAAAACCAAGTCCGGCACCCTTAGAAATATCTTTAGTCCCTAAGTTTGTCGTCATGATGATAATCGTATTTTTGAAATCCACCACGCGACCTTGGGAGTCAGTTAAACGTCCATCTTCAAGAACCTGTAGAAGCGAGTTGAAGATATCTGGGTGAGCTTTTTCGATTTCATCGAAGAGAACTACTGAAAATGGACGACGACGAACTTTCTCGGTTAGCTGACCACCCTCGTCGTAGCCAACATATCCTGGAGGTGCGCCGAATAGGCGTGAAGCAGTGTGGCGCTCGGAATATTCCGACATATCAAGTTGGATTAAGGCATCGGCATCGCCAAATAGGAATGAGGCAAGAGTGCGGGATAGTTCTGTTTTTCCGACACCAGATGGACCAGCAAAGATAAATGAACCACCCGGGCGCTTTGGATCTTTCAAGCCAGCACGAGTTCGGCGAATTGCTTGTGAGAGCGCCTTAATCGCTTGATCTTGTCCGATCACGCGCTTGTGGAGTTCATCTTCCATTCGGAGTAGACGTGCAGTTTCCTCTTCGGTCAACTTAAATACTGGAATACCAGTTGCGATCGAAAGCACTTGAGCGATGAGTTCTTCATCAACTTCAGTAACTTTATCTAAATCGGTAGCTTTCCAATTCTTTTCTACTTCAGCCTTCTCGCCAGCTAAAGTTTTTTCCAGGTCACGGAATGATGCAGCTTTCTCGAAATCTTGCGAATCGATCGCTGATTCTTTATCTTTGCGAGCAGCTGCGATTTTTTCATCAAATTCGCGAAGTTCAGCGGGTGCAGTCATGCGCTTAATTCGCAGCCGTGACCCAGCCTCATCGATTAGATCGATCGCTTTATCTGGCAAGAAGCGATCGGAGATATAACGATCGGCCATATTTGCCGCAGCCGATAGTGCGCCATCAGTGATTGAAACTCGGTGGTGAGTTTCGTAGCGATCGCGCAAGCCCTTTAAAATTTCAATAGTGTGAGCAACTGATGGTTCTTTAACTTGAATTGGTTGGAAGCGACGTTCAAGAGCGGCATCTTTTTCTAGGTGCTTGCGGTACTCATCGAGAGTTGTTGCGCCAATTGTCTGAAGTTCGCCGCGGGCAAGCATTGGCTTAAGAATACTCGCTGCATCGATAGCGCCTTCAGCTGCACCTGCACCAACTAGCGTGTGGATCTCGTCGATGAAGAGGATGATGTCACCACGAGTTTTAATCTCTTTCAGAACTTTCTTTAGGCGCTCTTCAAAATCACCACGATAACGAGAGCCAGCTACAAGTGCGCCTAGATCTAACGAGTAAAGCTGCTTATCTTTGAGTGTTTCAGGAACATCGTTCTTAAAAATTGCTTGTGCTAATCCTTCGACAACTGCAGTTTTGCCGACACCTGGCTCGCCAATTAATACTGGATTATTTTTGGTACGACGCGAAAGAACTTGCATAACGCGCTCGATCTCTAACTCGCGACCGATTACGGGATCAAGTTTTCCTTCGCGTGCTGCTTGAGTTAAGTTGCGACCAAATTGATCGAGCACCAATGAAGTTGATGGAGTTCCTTCGGCTGGTCCATTTGCGGCGACCGCTTCTTTTCCTTGGTAGCCAGAGAGCAATTGAATAACTTGTTGGCGCACTCGATTTAAATCGGCACCGAGCTTTACTAAAACTTGTGCGGCAACGCCTTCGCCTTCGCGAATTAAGCCAAGCAGAATATGTTCGGTTCCGATGTAGTTGTGACCTAATTGCAACGCTTCACGAAGCGAGAGTTCGAGAACTTTCTTTGCGCGAGGTGTAAATGGAATGTGACCACTAGGTGCTTGTTGACCTTGACCAATAATTTCCTCAACTTGGGCACGCACCGCTTCGAGAGAGATACCCATGCCTTCCATCGCTTTTGCTGCGACGCCTTCGCCCTCATGAATCAGGCCAAGCAGAATGTGCTCAGTACCGATGTAGTTGTGATTGAGCATGCGTGCTTCTTCTTGGGCTAGAACAACAACCCGGCGGGCACGGTCGGTAAAACGCTCAAACATGGGCGGTACTCCTTTATTCGTATCTCGCTAAGCCTAACGCCGAGGGGACAGGCTCGCGAGGTGGGTTTCATGCGTGAAAAGAACTTTAAATGTGCCAGTTGTAACCAGATCGAACCCCAATTTATGCCCTGTCGAGGGGGCAGAAACGGGTCGACTCGAAGGATTTTAGGGGATTTTAGAGGATTTTAGAGGATTTTTAGCATTCGGGTATTGCCCAAGGTATTTGGCTTTACCGATTCCAGGTCAAGGAACTCAGCAACGCCAGAGTCATATGACTTAAGTAGTTGAGCGTAGACCTCGGGTTCAACCGGGGTTCCTTGGATTTCTTCGAAACCATGACGACCAAAGAATTTAGTTTCAAAAGTTAAACAGAAAATTCGAGCCAAGCCGAGTTCGCGGGCACGATCAATGATGCGGTCGAGAATTTGATTACCGATTCCCTTGCCGCGCAATCCTTCGACGATTGCTACTGAGCGAACCTCCGCTAAATCTTCCCAGAGCACATGTAGTGCACCGCAACCAACAACAACGCCATCTTGAACTGCAACCATAAACTCTTGAACGCTTTCATAAAGTGTGACGGTCTCTTTTTGCAGCATACGACCATCGGCGGCAAAGTTAGCGATTAATTTATGAATACCTTTAACATCTGAGGTACGTGCTGGCCGAACTTCGATCATTGCTCAATTTCCGGCTTAACTAATGGGAACAAGATGGTTTCGCGAATACCCAAACCGGTAAGAGCCATCAGCAAACGATCAACGCCCATACCCATGCCACCCATTGGTGGCATACCAAATTCCATGGCACGCAAGAAATCTTCATCAACTTGCATCGCTTCAACATCGCCCTTTGCGCCAAGACGTGCTTGTTCTACTAAACGTTCGCGCTGAATAACTGGATCAATAAGTTCGGAATAACCTGTTGCTAATTCAAATCCTTCGACATATAGATCCCATTTTTCAACTACCCCCGGAATTTCCCGATGTGCACGAACTAGCGGTGACGTGTCGACCGGGAAACCCATTACAAAAGTTGGCTCAATCAATTTATCTTTTGCTACGTGCTCAAAGATTGCTTCCGCTAATTTTCCAGGAATCCAGGCTGGGTCGATCTTGATTTCAAGTTTTGTCGCGATACGTTTCAACTCCGCCATTGGCGTTAGCGCAGTAACGGTTTCACCAACACCTTCGGAAATCGCGTCATATAGCGATATCTCATGCCATTTTCCACCAAAATCAATTTGGCGACCATCTTGATGAGTGATCAATAATGAGCCTGCCACGGCCATCGCAGCGTTCTGAACAAGCGATTGAGTTAGCTCGGCAATAGAACGCCAATCCCCGTAGGACTGATAACTCTCGATCATGGCGAATTCTGGCGAGTGTGAAGAATCAGCGCCTTCGTTGCGGAAGTTTCGATTAATTTCAAAGACTCGTTCAATACCGCCAACCACGCAACGCTTCAAGAAAAGTTCTGGTGCAATGCGCAGAAAAAGATCCATGTCATATGCATTACTAAAAGATTTAAATGGACGAGCAGCTGCACCACCATGTTGCACCTGCAACATTGGTGTTTCGACTTCAATGAAATCGCGCTCATGAAAAGTTTGGCGAAGTGAACGCATAACCGCCGGCCGCAAACGTGCTGTAACCCGCGCTTCTGGGCGCACAATTAAATCAACATAACGCATGCGAACTCTAGTTTCCTCAGATAGCGGATTATGTTCATTTGGCAACGGGCGTAGAGACTTTGATGCGATCTGCCATGAATTAGCCAAAATCGATAATTCACCGCGTTTTGAAGTAATTATTTCGCCGGTGACGCTAACTAAGTCACCAAGATCTACTTGCGATTTCCATGCCGTGATTGAATCTTCGCCCACTTTATCTAGTGAAAACATCGCCTGCAGTTCAGTTCCATCACCTTCACGCAAAGTTGCGAAACATAATTTTCCGGTATCGCGTTTAAAAATTACTCGGCCAGTCAAACTTTCGATATCACCTGTTGCGGTATCGGTTTCGAGACCTTGATACTTGGCACGAACTTCAATGAGTGATTTGGTGCGAGCTACAGC
>Ga0214923_10005119_pt1 | contig 15409 bp, 15 predicted proteins | sample LL1510_MetaG_FD_177993 | JGI IMG/M metagenome (GOLD analysis project Ga0214923, IMG submission 177993) | Freshwater microbial communities from Lake Lanier, Atlanta, Georgia, United States - LL-1510 | ecosystem: Environmental > Aquatic > Freshwater > Lake | place: USA: Georgia | collected...
TGCCGGCAGGGCGATGATGTGATCACGACTCAAAACCCGGTTCCAAAGGCAAATCTCATTTATTTTGGAGTCAACGCAGGCCTGCCGTTTTTTGGTTACGAGTTCACCTACTCGCGCCTTCAAAACGGAGCGCTTCACTACCACCTGTCGCTCGGAGGAGAAGGCTCACTCGGTGGCAACGCATTCTCGCTGCGAGCCGGAATCCATCCTTGGGGAAATGCGGTGTTTGTGGGGGGCAAAGCCAGCGTGATGAGCAATGCCCATGGCACAAACGAGTTTCTGATGGGCCCCACGATCGGACTCTCGGGGGGCCGTCGCTTCGTGACCGGACACATTGGCCTCAGCATGCTGGGGGACTACAATCCGCAGTATCGCGTCGTGAATCCGGTTCCCGAGTTGGTGATGGGAATCCGCATGCGGCTCTTCCGCTTCGGAAAATAGGCGAGACTGGCCCACGAAAGGGTTGGATTTCTGGAGTTGAGCCCCTAGAATATAAGGAACATGCGTCGAAACAGAACGTTCTCAATCCATCTGTGCATTCTTGGACTTTTACTTTTCTCGGGTTGCGCGAATCTTCACGCAGTCATGATCGGCGAGCGCAGACTTCCGCCCGCCGGAGGTCAAGCCTTCGACACCAAGGTGAATGAGACCGGCTTCGACGTGAAAGAGGCTACCGACATTGCGGGTGCCATTGGAGGCAAGAACTCGGGCCTCGGCAAAGCAGGAAGAACCGTGAACAACCTCTACTCTTTGGTCTCGTTCGGCCCCACCACCGGGAATCATGTTCTGAATGCCGAGTATGCCGATGCCATCGGGGAACAGTCACAAAATGCCTGTGCACCCGAAAAGACCATCGGGGTGGTGAGTGTCCGCGAAACCATGAAGTACCCCGTGTTGAGTGGTGAAATCGTAAAAGTTGAAGGACTCTGCAAATGAAAACCCGAACTCTGAACCTGACCCTGATCCTCGTTGCTCTCTTCACCCTGTGCTCTTGCGCGAGCCTTCGAAGCGTTTCGGTGACCCGCGTGCCTCAAGATCGATCAAAGCCGATCGAAAGCGAAGCGTGGGGATGGGGAATCTTCGGACTTTATTTCAACAACGACTTTGTCGATGAGGCCGTAAAGAAACTCGATTCCCAATGTGAGAATGGCCGAATCTCGGGCGTGATGACGAAATACACGAGCAAGTTCTACTTGCTGTGGACCACACGATCGATCAACGCCTCGGGCTATTGCCTTGCGGAGAAGTCGAAATGATCAAAGCCAAGCGAATGTTCCCATTTGCCTGGGCGATCGCCTTGGGTCCGTTGCTGAGCGGATGCGCAATCGGCTTTGTGAAGTCCCTGCATGACGTCTCGTACCTGGAACAGGCTCCGATCCCGGCCAAGGCCGAATCGCACCCCATTCAGCGCGATGTGACTCGAAACGTTCTTCTGGGGTTCATCACCGAAACTGACTTTGTCGACAACGGATGGAAGAGCTTTCAGAAGCTTTGTTCGGACGGAACCATCATGAATCCCACGCTCCGCCACTCGACCGATCTTGGATTCCTCGCCTATAAAGAGCACCTTCACTTTTCGGGCACCTGCGTTTCGGGCATCGAAGTCGAATAGCAGCTCAGTAGCAGTCGAATCGAACCTGGACTTCTTCACTCAAAACGTTTTTGCATCAATCACGAATCGATACTTCACGTCGCCCCGGATGGTGCGTTCATAAGCTTCATTGATTTTTCCTGCCGGAATCAACTCGGTCTCGGAGAAGACCTTCTTCCTTGCGCAGAAGTCGAGCATCTCCTGGGTTTCCCGGATGCCGCCGATCAGTGAGCCGGTGAGCTTTTTTCTTCCGAAAATGAGCGCAAACGCCGCCACCTCGCTTGGCTCGGGCGCGGCACCAACCAGCACCATCGTGCCGTCATTCTTGAGCGATGCAAGGTACGGGGTGAAATCGTGCTTTGCAGAAACGGTATCCAGGATGAAATCAAACCGACCCTCGAGGCCCTCGAAGCTCGCCGGATCCTTCGTCATGACGAAATGTTTCGCCCCGAGTTTCTTCGCGTCCTGAGCTTTGCCGGGCGAGGTACTGAAGATGGTCACCTCTGCGCCCATTGCCTTTGCAATCTTGACGGCCATGTGACCAAGGCCTCCGAGTCCGACCACTCCGACCTTTTGGCCTTTTTTGATGTTGTAGCGCTTCAGCGGCGAATAGGTCGTGATCCCCGCACACAGCAGCGGCGCGATCCGCTCAAGGGGCTGGCCTTTTTTGATTTTGAGCGCGAAGGCATCTTTTACTGTGATGAATTGCGAGTAACCGCCTTGGGTCGGGGTTTTGCCGTCGAGTTCGAGACTGTTGTAGGTGAAGGCCGTTTGCTTCTGACAGTACTGCTCTTCGTTGGTTTTGCAGCTCTTGCATTTCCCACACGCATCGACCATGCAGCCCACGCCTGCGAAATCGCCGACCTTGAACTTTTTCACTTTCTTTCCGACGCGTCGAACGACTCCGACGATCTCATGCCCGGGAACGCAAGGGTACGCGGTCGGTCCCCACTCGCTGCGCGCGGTGTGGATGTCGGAGTGACAGATGCCCGAATACAAGATTTCGATGAGAACATCGTTCGCGCCGGGTTCCCTGCGCTGAAAGGTGTAGGACTTCAGGGGTTCAGCCGCGGAATGGGCGGCATAGGCGCGGGTTTCGATCATGGCGGGATCTCCTTGCTTGTGGACGCTAGACCGGAGCGGGAGGGAAGGCAAGTCGAGCGGAGAACGCCGAGCCCCCCCCCCTCAGGAAGCAATGGATATCATTGATTCTTGCTGATTTCGAGTGATGAGATTCGACCGGCCCCTGCTGAGCCATGCCTGACCCAGTAAATGAATCTGAAAATAGGGATTTCACTTTTAGTGAAAACCACCTATTCTAAAAAAGATGCCCCACGAACGAAAACGCCACATCGAGGGCCTGCTCCGGAAGACTCTTGCCTATTCACCGATCACCGGGGTTCTCGGTCACCGCCAGGCAGGAAAGACCACACTCGTTCAGTTATTTTCGGATCGATACACAACTCTGGATGTGCCTGAATCTTTTGCCGCAGCCCGGAGCAATGCCGCTTCTTTCCTGTTGGAGAACGAGGCTCACCCTTTGGTGATCGACGAGTGCCAATTGGCACCCCCACTCTTCCCGGCACTCAAAGAGTGGGTCCGGACTCGAAAAATGCCGGGTCAGTTTCTTCTGACCGGCTCTGTCCGCTTCACCAGCAGAAAGGCGATTCGGGAGTCCCTTACAGGCCGGATCGTGACCTGGGAGCTTTTGCCCATGGACTGGGCTGAGCAGCACGGGCAACCCCTGAGCTCCTGTTTGCCGAGCCTGCTGAAAAGACTCTCGCACAAAGTCCATGCAAATCACTCATTTTCCATGAAAAGCTATCTTCATTCGATTGACACCGGAGGCCTGCCCGGAGTCTTTTCGGTTCGCAATCCTGCGATCCGCGCGCAAAGATTCGAGACTCAAATCAATACGATTCTCGAGCGGGATCTTCGACTCTTGATCGAGACTTCCCTGCCTTACTCAACCCTAAGAAAGATTCTCGAAGCACTCGCGTCTCAATCCGGAGGTCCGTTGAACCTCGCTGAAATCCAAAGAGGCACTCGGGTATCAATGCCCACTCTGCGAAAGTTGATCCCTCATATGGAGTCGCTTTTTTTGATTCGACTGATCCCTTCTCGAGGGGATTTCAAGTCTCCGGTGGTTTTTTTCGAGGATCTCGGGGAACTCCGGCACCTGTTGAACGTGCCCGCTCACGACCCGAGATTCTTCACGGCCTTTTTGTACCACCATCTGAGAACCCAGTTCCACTATCGCCCTGAATTACGGCACCAGTTGTTTTGCTTTCGAACCAAATCCGGTGCCTCGGCGCCGGTGTGTTTTGAGACAGAAAACGGCATCCTGGCCCTCATTCCGGTGATTTCAGGAACCGAAGACGCCCTCTTTCACGCCAAGGCACTCCTGAAGGCCTATCCCCGAGCCAAGGTGTTGCTGGTGGAGCTTTCGGACGATGTTGACCAAGCGGTCACCAACCAGATTCGAAGAGTTCACGTGGGGCGGCTTTTGTAGGGGTCTTGAACCCAGCACCTACAGGCTTTCGCGGGACCCGACCCATCATCTTGAATCGCCTAGTCTTCGAAAGATTCCAAATTGAACCGTGCTCATGTTGTTGGATCGATTGGCAGTCCGCCGCAAAGGCGTCCAGACTTGAAGTTGACAAATTAAATCAGAAATGACACCATCCCACCCCATGCCTCGCAACCCGAACCAATCGACCGACACGCCGTCATGCAGGTTGCAGCCACTGACCGCCCAGATCACACTTTTGGGTTTGCTTATTCTTTTTCTGCCAAGCCCCTCTGCAAAAGCACAGCCCGTGACGGGCTCAGGAGGATTCTCGGAGGCGATGAGTTTCATGCCCGAGTCGGGGGAAATGCTTTTGATTACCCATGCGGATCGGGTTTGGGACAAACAGAAGCTCTCCAAGCGTGGAATCCAAAGCGCAATCCAGCGCCTGAAAGAAAGGATGCCCGTCGTACTCCTCAGTGAGACGCCGGATCCAAAGATGCATTTTTTGTATCGTGACATCAATTTCCTTCTTCCTTCGGAGTCAGGAGAGTTTCAATTTTCGACGAGTGCAACCCGCCTGTTTCTTGCCGGGGGCTACCTCGGGGCATGCCTCGATCGAACCAAGTATTTTTTAATGAAGAACCTCGACCGCGATGTCCGCGAGTTTGATCTCACCTTCATTACGGACGGGATTTTTGGTGGAAGGCAATTCTTGTGGTTTTTTGACCGGGATTTAAAAGACCGCCTCCGGGCAAGCCTGGACCGGAACTCCGGAACCAAAATGGACACCTTGGCCGATTTTTTCAGCTTCATCGATTCCCAAGCGGATGCTACCCGGATCAAAGAGCGCTTCATCGCCGCCTGGCTTGAAGAATACGAGTCGACGCATCCGGACCTTTATGAAATCCAACACGAAGCACGCGTGGAAGTTCGAGTGAACGGCGAAGTGGTATTGGTGAGAGTACCCGATGCTTCCTCGGACCGGGTCTTGCGCATTGATTTCAGGCCAAGCCATTCCCTGTAAGGGGCCGACTCGGGTGTCGCAGCGACCGCAAAGATGGCTAGGGCAGGCACCGAATCAAGTGATTGATCGGTCCGATTGCAAACCCCTTTTTAAGGATCGCACCGTCTTTTCCCAAAAATGTGATCAAGCCCGAGAGGTAGTGATAACCCATGAGGCCATCCGGTTCGATGCGAGTCACGAAAAAGCGAGCCTCCACGAAATCGTCCGCACCGGTCAAACCGGCGGTCCGACGGTAAGCAGAAAGCACATCACTCGTTTCAAAGTCGGATGGTTTCAGGGAAATCTCGGTTTCCAACTCTCCGCCAAATGAATCGCCATTGCGTTCAAGAAAAGAACAGCTCCCATTCTCAACGCTCAGCAACACGCCTGAAAGACCACTGTATCCATCCGGGAAGCGACACTCGACCGACCCTGCCGCAAAAGAAGAAAGTGAAGTCATCTGCAGAAAAACCCTGGTCAACAAAACTGAAAACGCAAATCTCATAAGTCCTCCTTTAAAAAAGTCCCGCAAGAAGAAGCAGGTGGATCACCTGTTGTAAATGAATTTTGTTGATTTTATTGTGTCCATGGATTCGGTTTTTTAAATTATCACCATTTACAAATTCAACCGTTCCCGATACACCATCCCCGCCAGCCCCGATTGGTCCGCAATCAGGATCCAGGAGATCAAAACCCCCTCCGGAAACACGGGAGCTGAAATAAGGAGTTCCGCTGTGAAAATGCTTTCCCTCAGGCCCCTGAAACACATCCTCTGCGCCACCCTGATTTGTTCTCTTCTGGGTTCGCCCGTGTACGCCAGCGCACCCGAATCGGCAGCCGTGAGCCAGTCCCGTCTCACCCTGATTGAATCCGCCCTCTACACCTTCAAATCCGACATCGATTTTGGGAGGATGAGTCTTGCGTCGGGGGCACAGCAGTTTGCGGATCACCTTTATCAAAACGGCATCACTTCCGCCGAGATTCAAGGATATGTTCGCGCAAACTCCTCTCCGAAGGAAATGGAGCGTTTTGAGGCGGCACTTGCCACCAGCATGAAAGGATTGAAAGGGACCTCCCTTGAAACCTTGAGCGAAAAGGAACGAGCACAGGTGCTTGCCCTTGCGATCCAATCCACCCGTACCGAGGGCGTGAGCTGGAGCGGATGCACGGGAGCCACCATCGGCGTGATCCTGATCGTGGCAGCCGTAGTGGTTGGCATTGTGGCCATCACGAAATCGGCAGGCGAAAAACGGATTCAGGCGCGTTATGACGACAGCCGTGCAAACCGAAGCCAGCAGTACCTTGCGGACAAGACCATTCTGCTGAATGAAAAACAAAATCTGCAGAGGAAAATCGGCCAAGCGCAATCCTCGATCACTTACAACAACAACCAGATCAGCTACTACACCGGGGTTCTCGCCGGAGCGAATCTGAACACACCGGAAGGCCAAGCCACAGCCCAGAATGCCCAAGCAAAACTCAAATATTTCCAGGACCAAAACTCGATCCTGAATTCGACCATTTCCGAGCTGAACCTGAAGCTCGCGCTGTTTGACAACCCTCAGTACATGAATACGCGACTATCCGCACTCGAGCAGGATTACGAGCTCGACATGAGGCAGTTCGATGTGGATGAGGCCAATGCAATTGCGCTTGTGCCCGAGAATCAGCGACTTGCCCGGGGCCTGGGAATCGGAGCCGGAGTCGGTGGTGCCATCGGAACTTATCTGGCCATCGACGGATTCCAATCCTGCAACTGAGCAGGAGACGTCGGAAGAACACCTGCAAGGCAGCCTTTCCCCCTGGGATGGGCTGCCTTTTTCAATCGAAAGCCTTGTGCAGTCAGAATCCGCGCTCCATGAACACCCGAAGGGCGGCCCACCGCTTGGCTTCCGGATTTGAGCTGAAGCGATCAATCGAACTCAAGACTTCCCGCACGAAATCATTCTTCAGATCGCTGTCATACGTAAGCGAGCCCATGGCGTTCCAGAGAATCATGAACCCTTCATCCCCGAGCGCATGTTCCAGTTGAACGAGCAGACTGTAGGTGAAGCTCCCGTAAATTGCGACCGAGAAAAGGTCTTGGTCGAAACTGTACAATCCGCGGTACTTTGCGCTTTTCCCCCGGGTTCCGATGCCGAAAGCCCCGTCATGGTCCGCAAGATTCGAAAGCCCCGAAATCTTGTAGGCAAAAAAATTCGGAAACCCTTCGATGATCTGGGTCGACCGCTTCAACTCCAGATCCGACTTCTTGATCACGGCATGGGAGTACTCATGGTAGATGATTTCCGGAATCATCGCAGTGTCGAGCCTGAACCTGGTTTTCACCCTGCCGATGGCAAGACCCACGCCCCTCGGAACGAGCTGTGACAAGCCAAGAGAAAAGGCGAGACTTGCCGCCGCCAGGGTTGGATCAAACGATCCTGCGTTTCCGGCCTGGGCAAAACGGGTCAGATCACCGGTCAGAAGTTGCTCGAAAACCGAAAGTCCGAACTCCCCCGACTTCAAATGGTTCCCCATGGCGGCCATGGTCTTTCGCCGGATCGTCTTTGCCGGATGAAACCAGATCTCCAGGCCCCAGGGCGCGACCCGCCCCATCCGCTCCACAACGGGGGCGCTTTTCGGAATGGTTTTGCAGGTGTTGTAGACTTTTTTGGGTCCGGTCACGAAATGATTCGCATCCGAATACTCCACATCGATATCCATCCGGACCGTGATCCGCTCCCCGAGCGCCGCCCTCTGATCCGCGTTCAAAAGATCGCCAAGGCCTGCAAAAAAATCGCGCGCCCGCTCCAGATGAAAATACAGGGTCGCTCCCTTCAGGGAGGTCACGGGTACGGGATCCTCGGAGGTTCCCGCTACAATTCTGAAATGCTCCCCCTCCAAACGATCTGCTTCCCTGAGATTGGCAAGCACCACCCTTTCCTCATGAAGCCGTTTTCCCTTGCGAACGATGGCTCGTGACTCCACATCGAAAGCAGAAGCAGTGAATGCCGGAATCAAAATTCCGGCCAAAACCAAAGTATACCTGATCCACTGTCGCTCAACGACGGATCGTTTGCGCACGTCTTGAAGCGGCACGACGATACTCCTTCTCTGCTCGAATGGACTCCTGAACCACCGATCCTAAAATCACAACAGGAGCGGTATAGGGATTCAGATATCCCACGGATCGAACCACATTGAGGAGAAGTCCTCCCCAGTGCTTCAACACCACGTTGCCGGGCTCACGGAAGTCGTCCATGGAGATCACATCCCGGATCATCCCGATCTTCAAGCTTCCGGTAAGAACCCCCGCCATGATTAAATCGCTGTAACGAATCTCCTGTCCCCGAAGCAGTCCCTGCCCCTTTTCCAGCTCAATGGTTGCATCCAGACGATTCATCGCATACCGGTAGGCTTCGGGAGCGGTCAAACCCTCCTCGATGGCCTGTCCGTCCTTCGTCTCGATGACCACTTTGAGCGAGCCCATCACGGTTTGCATCATCCGTTCGAGCATCTCCGCCATGCGGTTGATCTGTATCCGGCTGAATCTTGCAAGCATGTATTCCTCGAAGCCAACGCGAAATCTCCTTGCACCGAATCCAATTTTCCGAGGATAGGCACCATCAATCCAGGTGCGGACTTCCGCGGGAATCTCTCCGGTTTCGTTCATTTCAATGCGCGAATTCTTCAACACCTGCTTCACCCGGAGATACCCTGTCAAATCAGGGCACATGACCCTTTCTTTTCGTTTCTTCTCCGGCTGAACCCGCTCGGCATGGATCAGGATTGCACCTTCCTGCACTTCAATCGCAGGAAGAATCCGGAGCAGATTCGATCTGATGATTCGGTCGATGGCTCCCGAACGGTACGCAGCTCGTGCAAGTTCGGAGAAGTCGTAGCTCAAGCAATGATTGTTCTCCAGGCAAAATCCGGTCTTCCCGTACAACTCGGAGAGAAGCGAGGTCAGGAAGGCGTGCAAATCGGAAAAGCCTCCCTCCTCCGACGGAAGACTGAGACGATCAAGGTGTGAAGACAAAATGGAAACTCGAACGGAACTTTCACCGGGCCCAGCGTATGAAGCCGGAAGGGAACCCGCGAGAAACAGGACACTGAAAATGAGTAAGCATCGGGGGGCCGCACGCAGCGGATTTGCCCGCTTCAAAAACAGTCTTGCAATCGAGATTATGCCGAGAGGCCTCATGGGAGCGGGATCTTATGCTTGCTGCGTCATTCAAACAAGATCGAATTTGTATACTTTTCAAACTGGTCCCTTTGAATGGGCATGAATGAGAGGGTCATCAGACATCTGCCTGAGGAAGTGAGAGGTCGAACCACTGAAGCAACTCTATTGCGGAGGAAATTCCAGGACAATTCATCCCTCTAGAAAATAAAAGCCAACAAATCTATTTAGATAGATCAAACAATTCCCTGCAGCGTGCCCATTCAAAAGGGCCACTTCAAAAGAGACTTGCCAATTCAATTTTTTCCGAGTAGAAGAGTCAACCTAATGAAACCATTTAAGTCAGCTATCGCAACCCTTCCCCTTCTTTTTCTTGGAATCGCCTCGGCATATTCTGCGGATTCCTCCTGCAGTGATTCGATCCGGGCCTCGATCGCCCATCTGGATTTCGGCACGCGCTTTGAGCTTTTTGCGGACCAAGCCACCCGCAAACACTATGTGAGGATCGAATCCACTCTCAGAAATGATGAGGATGTGCTCCAGCTGGAAGGCTGTGAGGTGGACCTTGATGAATCCCAATCCCTCACTCTTGAAACCTCGGCGGAACAACCGCTGGCAAAGGGAATCCCCGCCCTATGCAGAAAACTCGAGATCACGCTGAATCGAAAAACCTGCATCCTCAGCATGAAAAGCACATCCGAGATCGAGGGCATCGTCCCTTCGAACGGAATGCCCGCCAAAGTGAAGGAGCTGTTTGAGAAGCTCTCACCCGGAAAAACCACGGACATTGCAGGCGGGGTCGTCACACACGAGTCCGGGATCTGGAACTTCAAGATCACGAGTGCCTATTCGTATTATGCGACACCAACCTTTCGTTCCATTACGCCGGCTGCTTCGGATCGCGACTACTCCTACATGCTGCAGGCAAACTTCTGCAAAAGTGCTGACTGTTCGGAAGAGTCTTCGCTTTTTCGACTGAATTCATTGAGCAACTCCTCGCTTGTTCTGCCCGAAGAAAAGCCCTGACGCGTTGTGGATTAAATCTAAAAAACCAAGTATTGTGCCCGAAATTTTTGGAGGAGTATGAAAGTGAAAAATTTGTTTCAAGTGGTCTTTTTTTTGGCTGTTCCCACCCTTGCGCCTCCTATGCAATCGCGGGCGGATGACTTCTACCAATGCGCGATCTCGGTTTATCGGGCGGGACGCATCGTTGCAGAAAGCGATCTTTCTCTCGCAAAGACTCCTGAATATTCGGTAAGCGCAGCCTCGACCCCTCTCGTAGTGGGAACGAATGGCTGGGAGACGCTTCCCTCTGTGGACCAAAAAACCGGAAAGCCCTTGTCGGGACTTGATTTCGTGATGAAGACGGTGAAGGAAGAATCGGGATCCTACCACTACGCAATTGAAGCCAGAAAAAATCTTTGGAGCAAGCCCATTGCCGAGGTTTATACCGACAGTCTCGATCATAAGATTGGCTTCAAATTCAAGACCATGGGTTACCTTCATGTGGCGGAATGCGGTCCCGGAGTGGCTCGGGGCCATGCTCCGGATGCGGCAAAAAAGCTGATTCAGGAACCTGCAATCGGAGTTCCGTCACTCAGCACCACAAGCAGCTCTGGAAGCCCCGGTGAAACTCCTGCTCCAGAGGTACAGCAAACAAAAGATTCCGAAGGCCCTCCCGCAGCCTCATTGGTTTTGGAAACTTCCTCGACCCCCGCTTCCACTCCTGCAACCGCGGAAGCTCCGACCGAAGCTCCAAGCACTCCTTCACCGGCGACTTCGGAAGTTTCCGTCTCAAACGCTGTTGCTTCCCCCTTTTCTCCGGGTGACTTGACCAAACTGAAGTCGGCATTTCAGCGTGCGCGGGAAACCCATCCCTCTTCGTCTGGCGCCTCGGCTAAAATCCCCGGCACAAGCGGCGCCGGCCAGTAAGACCGGTCCGGCGTTGCGAAGCTCCGATCCTCAGCTTGGATTCTGATAACAGCGATCAAAAGAAAAGCTCTCGGAATCATCCCCGACGGTGAGGGTTCCCGACCGACCTTTTTTGATTCTATCACCCCGGAGAACAAAGCACCACCGGAGGCCAGTCCCCTGGGACACATAAACGCACACAGGCGTTTTCGCATTCTCAGATTTTCACCGCTTCGGCTTTTCTACCGCCAGAGGGGGCCTTCGATTCGATCACAAAATGTGGCTTGTCGTCCTTCAGTACCACCCGGACCGCTCCTCCGTTTTCGAGTTTTCCGAAAAGGATCTCTTCCGAGAGCGGACGCTTGATCTCATCTTGAATCACCCGAGCCAAAGGACGCGCTCCCATCTTGCGATCGTAGCCCTTCTTTGAGAGCCAATCGCGAACCGGCTGCTCGATATCGATCTCGACGTTCTTCGCGAGCAAGAGATGCTCAAGCTCGACCATTTGCTTTCCGACCACCTGATCCATCATCCGCTCATCCAGCGCATTGAAGAACACGACCGAGTCGAGGCGGTTTCGAAACTCAGGCGAGAAAGTGCGCTCGAGTTCCTTTTGCGCGGCACCGAGTCCTGCAGCGTCACTCTGGAACCCCACCGTGCGGCGCTCGGCATCGCGGGAGCCCACGTTCGAGGTCATGATCAGAATCACATTTCGAAAGTCGGCTTTCTTGCCATTATTGTCGGTCAGAAATCCGTGATCCATTACCTGGAGCAGAATATTCCACACACTCGGATGGGCCTTCTCGATCTCATCGAGCAACACCACCGAATGAGGGTTTTTCATCGCGGCATCCGTGAGGAGTCCCGCTTGCTCGAAGCCCACATAGCCCGGGGGCGCGCCAATCAAGCGAGACACCGTGTGCTGTTCCATGTACTCGGACATATCAAAGCGCAAAAAGGCCACGCCCAGATGACTGGCGAGCTGCTTTGAAAGCTCGGTCTTTCCGACGCCCGTTGGACCACAAAACAGGAACGATCCGATCGGCTTGTCGCCGGTACGAAGTCCGGAGCGGGCCAAGCGAATCGAAGAAACCACCTTTTCGATCGCGTGATCCTGACCGAAAATCGTGAGCTTCAGGTTTCGATCCAGGCCCTGCAGTCGGTCCTTCTGATTGTGAGTGACCGTCTTTGCAGGAATTCGCGCCATCTGCGCAATCATCTCTTCGACTTCGATGTCCGTGATGACCGCGGGATTGAGGGCTTCGGAATCCCCCTCGGCCGTACGCTTGATCCGCATCTTGGCACCCACCTCGTCGATCACATCGATTGCCTTGTCCGGCAGGAAACGGTCGGTAAGATGCTTCACCGAGAGATCGACCGCGGCTTTGATCGCCTCGGGAGTGTAGGTCACCCCATGATGGAGTTCGAACTGGGGCTTGAGCCCGTTCAAAATCTGAATCGTCTCGTCCTGGGTCGGCTCAGGGACATCGATCTTCTGAAAGCGTCTCGAAAGCGCCTGATCGCGGTTGAAGGCGTTTCGATATTCCTGAAACGTCGTCGAACCAAAACACCGGATCTCACCTCGAGCCAGCATGGGCTTCAACAAGTTTGCAGCATCCACTGTGCCGCCATTCACTGACCCCGCGCCGATGATCGTGTGAATTTCATCGATGAACAGGATCGGAAAAAGCCCCTTGTTGTGCTTCACTTCGAGTGCCTGAATCACCCGTTTCATGCGTTGCTCGAAATCGCCGCGGAATTTGGTTCCGGCGAGGAGGGCTCCGAGATCGAGTGAATAGATCACCGCCTCCTTCAAAAGGCCGGGAACATCGCCATGGACCACTCTCTGCGCAAGACCCTCTGCAATGGCAGTCTTACCGACTCCAGCCTCACCCACCAAGAGAGGATTGTTCTTGCGCCTGCGGCACAGGGTTTGGATCACTCGATCCAGCTCAGCCTTACGTCCCACCAGAGGATCGAGCCGCTCTTGCTTGGCCAGTTCATTGAGGTTCACCGTATAAGTAGTGAGCACATCGTTCAGAGAAGCTCGCGGCTCACGCTCGGACTTGGGCTCGGGACCCGAACTGCCCGAGGATTCGCCGGACTGAGTCTCCTCGCCCGGAGAATGACCGTGACTGAGAAAACTCACCACCTCAAGACGATCAATGCCTTGCTGATTCAAAAGGTAGAGGGACCAGGAATCCTTGGCCTGGAAGAGCGCAACGAAAAGATCGACCGGCTGGATCTCGCTCTTGCCCGAAGACTGAACCTGAAAAATCGCGCGTTGAACCAGCCGCTGCACACCCAAAGTCGCAATCGGATTCTCGGAGTCGCCTTTCTCGGTTTTTGGAGCAAGCGGCACTTCCTTTTGAAGGTACGCGCGAAGATCCTCGCGAAGTTTTTCGGGAGAGCCCTTGCAATGGTGGACGACCTGAATGACTTCGGGTTCGTCCAGCAGCACCAGCATCACATGCTCAAGAGTCAAAAACTCGTGTTTGCTGTCGACGGCCGAGGCCAAGGCCCGATTCAGTACCGACTCTGCGCGTTTTCCGATCATGACCCGCTCCTCTCGACAGGCTCCATCGTGAGTTTCAATGGAAACCCTGCCCGACGTGCTTTTTCAGTCACCTTGGCAATCTTGCTCTCAGCGATATCGAATGAATAGATTCCTGCCACTGCTTTTCCTTCTTCGTGGACCTTCAGCATGATGCCCACTGCCTCTTCTTGTGGTTTCGAAAAATCCGAAGTCAAGACCTCCACAACGAATTCCATGGTCGTGTAGTCATCATTATGAAGAAACACCGCGTAGCGTTTGGGCTCACCCACCCGCGGATCGGCTTCTTTCACGGCTGCGCCTGCCGAACCTTCACCTTGCCCCTGCGTCAAGTCCTTGTCTTGTTCCATGATTTTCCTAGATTCCAGCCTAGCATATTTTACACAGTCTTGAGATAATTAAGCCTCAGGGGAGATTTTCAATTCATGGGGTTCCGGGTTCCTAACAATGACAAAGATGCCACCGACGCCACTGCGGATGCAATTCTTGATCCGGTTACGGAAGAGCGTACCGACCCCAACCCTGATGGTGCAAGGCCCCGCGCCCAGATGCCGGATCTTGGGATCCTGAACGGCGCTCTTTCTGACCCGGAAATCACTGAAATCATGGTGAATGACCTTCGCAACATCGCCATCGAAAAGCGTGGGCAAATCATCGTGACGCCCATTCGGTTCAAGAGTCTCGAGGAACTTGACCGCGTGGTCCAGACTTTGGTGGGCCCCTCCGGAAAGCAGATCTCCTACGATTCGCCGCTTTGCGTGACTTCGCTTCCGGATGGATCGAGGGTTCACATCGCGGCCCCGCCCATCACTGACTATGGTCCCTGCATCACCATTCGCCGGTTTCCGAAACGATACTCAGTCGCGAATCTGCTCAAGCTCCAATCGCTCGATACCCGGATGGCCCACTTCCTCAACGCTTGCGTCCTCGGAAAACAGAACATCCTGATCAGCGGAGGGACCGGAACGGGCAAAACCACCGTCCTGAACGCACTTCTCTCGCTCATTCCCCACCATGAGCGCGTGGTGACGATCGAAGATACTGCCGAGATCCCCTACCTTCTCCCGAACCAGGTCCGCATGATGACCAAAGCCAAGACCCATGGCACCGAGGGAATCTCCGCACGCGAACTGGTTTCGAACGCTCTCCGAATGCGTCCCGACCGCATCATCGTCGGCGAGTGCCGCGGCCCCGAAGCCCTCGACATGATCCAAGCCATGAACACGGGCCATCGCGGCTCGATGACGACCATCCACGCGAACTCTCCGCGGGATGCGCTCTTCAGGCTCGAGACCCTCATGATGAGCTCCGGACTTGAAATTCCGCTCCCTGCAATCCGACGGCAAATTGCAAGCGCGCTTCAACTCATTGTGCAGATCCGAAGATTCAAGTCGGGATCACGCAAGATCGTTTCGATCCAGGAAGTGACCGGGACCGAGCAGGACACCCTCCTGCTTCAGGAGGTCTTCTCTTTTGAATCAAGAAATCCCTCGGACTCCCAAAGCGATGTCGGCTCTTTTCGATTCAATGTCTCATCGACGGTGATCGAGGACCTCAAGTCCCAAGGAATCAAGGCGCTGCCTTGATGACATTTAGATACCGGTGAACCCGGTTCAGCACTTCCCACTTCACGCGGTCGAGCGCCATCTTGCTCGCAAACCGCTCGTGAAACT
>Ga0214923_10005120_pt1 | contig 15408 bp, 8 predicted proteins | sample LL1510_MetaG_FD_177993 | JGI IMG/M metagenome (GOLD analysis project Ga0214923, IMG submission 177993) | Freshwater microbial communities from Lake Lanier, Atlanta, Georgia, United States - LL-1510 | ecosystem: Environmental > Aquatic > Freshwater > Lake | place: USA: Georgia | collected 2015-10-15
TTGAAGGGGGTTGGGTCGCGCAGTGATATCGCAGCGGCATCCACAGCAAGAGGTTGCAAGCGTTTAAGGCACGTGGCAGGGTTTTTCGCGCTTGATTGCGCGCGCATTCTCGCCACGGCGGAGTCGTCGTAAAGGATCTTGCACGATGAGCCAGCTTCAGGCTCAATGCTTGCATGACGCCCAGAATCCGCAGCGCTCTCACCCGCTCACTGCTTGGTCTTGCTCTCGCAGCCGGTTTCGTTGCGCATGCGCTGCACTGGATCGAGCTGCCGCTGATTCGGCGTCTTGAAGACATCGCCTACGACAGTTTGGTGGTTCTTCGGGCGGACCGCTCGGTGGCGAGCGAAAAAGTCATCATCCTCGATATCGATGAGAAAAGCCTCGCAGCGCCAGAGCTGGGTCGATGGCCCTGGAGCCGCAACAAAATGTCGGATTTGGTGGATATTCTTTTTGATCACTATGGCGCTGCTGTGGTTGCGTTTGACGTTGTCTTTCCCGAACCTGACCGGAGCTCAGGCCTCAAAAGCCTGAAAGCGCTTGCCGACGGGGCCCTTAAGGACAATCAGGCTTTTAAACGAAGCTTGGACGAGCTTGAGCCACAGCTTGACTATGACGGACGATTCGAAGAGGCGATTGCTGCAAGGCCGGTTGTCCTTGGCTATTACTTCAGCGAGGACGCGAGTGCGGGCAAGATCGGTGCCTTGCCCGCGCCGGTGTTAGTTGAAGAGGACTTGAAGAATTTTCAAGCCAGCTTTCCAGGCTGGCTCGGATTTGGAGGCAATCTCGAGCGATTTGCCTCGGCAGCCTTGGTCGGCGGACATTTCAACCCGGTTGTTGATGTCGATGGCTTGGTGCGACGCGTCCCAACGCTCGTTCGATTCGAAGGCGAGTTTTACGAATCGCTTGCACTTGCGAGTGCTCGGATGTACTGGGCGATTACCGAGGGTCCTCAAGGTGGCGCTTTGCGTTTGCAGCCCATTGAACCGCTTGGACCAGCCCAGGATACAGGCGGTTTGTTGGAGTTTTTAAAGGTCGGTAAACGAACGCTTCCAATTGACCCGGCGTCAAATATGTTGGTGCCTTATCGCGAATTTGGAAAGTCTTTCGGTTACTTGTCGATTGTCGATATCCTTCACAAGAAAGCGCCGCGCGAGTCCTTGGAAGGCAAAGTAGTTTTGGTCGGTACCACTGCACCAGGTTTGGTTGACCTTCGAGCCACCCCCTTAAGCGGCATTTATCCGGGCGTTGAGATTCACGCCAACGTGCTCGCTTCGTTGATCGAACCAGAGCGACAGCCTTTAATGCATCGACCCACTTGGGTGACGTTTTTGGAAACCCTGACGACCTGTTTGGGTGCCCTGTTGCTTGCGCTTGCCTTGCCCTGGCTAGCGCCGGGCGCATCGAGTGTGTTGTTCATGGTTGTTGCGGCCGCGGCGGCGGCGGCTCAATGGTCGCTCTGGCATCAAGGGTTCGTCTTTCACGGTGCAACGCTGTTTGCATCTGCGCTCATGATTTATCTCTGGAACATGGCCTATGGGTTTTTCAGGGAAGCGCAGGCAAAGCGCCAATTTACTGACTTATTTGGTCAGTATGTACCGCCCGAGTTGGTTGAAAAAATGGCAGAAAATCCAGAACGTTATGATATGAGCGGGCAACGTAAAGAGCTCACGGTTTTGTTTTCTGATGTACGCGGCTTTACCTCGATCTCGGAAAAGCTAAGCCCAAGCGAGCTTGCAGCTTATATCAACGAGTATTTGACCGGCATGAGCCTTGTCATTCGAGAAGAGGGAGGCACGCTCGATAAGTATATCGGTGATGCCATCATGGCCTTTTGGGGTGCGCCTGTCGATGAACCGCGTCATGCACTGCGCGCTATCAGTGCGGCACTCAGGATGCGCGATCAGGTGAAGGTACTTGGCGATACCTTTCGCGCCAGGAATTGGCCGCAACTGGCCATTGGGGTGGGACTGAGCACAGGCGATATGACGGTGGGTGATATGGGATCGCGGGTGCGAAAAGCCTACACCGTGATGGGCGATGCGGTAAATCTGGGCTCGCGACTTGAGGGATTGACCAAGCAATACGGTGCATTTTGTCTTGTGCCAACGCCCACCAAAGACGCTTGTCCAGAGGTTGTTTTTCGTGAAATGGATAAGGTCAGGGTCAAAGGAAAGCTCGAGCCGGTTACGATTTATGAGCCGGTTTGTTTTGTTGAGAACGCCAGCGATTTAACGTATAAAGAGCTAAAGCATTGGCAGGAGTCACTTGCATTGATGCGAAACCAGCAATGGGATGCTGCGCTGGATTCGCTTACCCAGCTTGCGGCCATCTATGGCAATGAGTATCGAACTGATTTGCTGAGGGAAAAAATAGAGCAACTTAAAGCAAATCCGCCCGGCGCAGATTGGGACGGAGTCACGAATTTCCAGACCAAGTAGGGCGACACAAAAACAGCTGTGAGGGTATGAATGTTGAGGCCAATCAATTCATGTTTCGTTCATAAGGCGTAGCACCGGAAGATCCTGATGATGGACAAGCGACGGTATCTCGTGGTGCTAGCGGCCTCCTTGATGGCCAGCCCTTTTCTTTTTTTACATCGGCGAGCCGACGCAAACGTGGTGGCAGGGTCCATTGCAAGAGTTTCTGGGGTGGCATCGATCCGTACAAAAGATGGCAAGTCGCGGGAGGCAAAACAAAAAGATCCTGTTCATGTGGCCGAAACCATAGTGACCGATGCCGATGGCCAGGTACTTATTCGCATGAACGATAAGTCGAGCCTGCTGGTGAGGCCTAAAAGCACGGTGGTGATTGAGGATTTTCAGTTTGACAATAAGGCTGATGATCGCTCGTCCACCTCGGTGGCGGCTGGCGCGATTCGCGCGGTGTCAGGGCAGATAGCCAAGGATAAGCCGGCAAACGTCAAATACACAGCTGGTACTGCAACCATCGGTATTCGCGGAACCGATATTGAAGTCGCAATCATTGGAGAGGGACAACAGGACCGATCCGGAATCTATAATTATGTCTATGCAGGCAGCACCGAAATGCGGCTTGACACTGGCGAGACGGCGTTTGTTGAGAAAGAATTGACCGGATTCACTCCGGCAGTGTTGCAGCCTGGCGAAGCGCGCCTGCAAGTCCTGCGCGATCGACCCGCTTTCTTGCAAGGTTCGGGATTTGACGCCTTGATGCAGCAGCTCACCAATCCAAGGATTCCGATGATTCGTTAGGGGTTTCACGCCTGTCTTGAGTCAACGCCCCAGAAGTGGTCGAACCCCAATCAAGAGAGTTTTCGATGCTTAGAATCTTTGGAGTCGGAATGGTCCGAAATGAATCTGAGGTCATCGAGATATGGGTGAGATACAACCTCCAAGTGCTCGATGCACTTATCGTGATTGATCACGAGTCAGTCGACAACACCTTTGAGATTTTGACAGCGCTGCGAAATGAAGGTTTGTCGCTATACCTTTTCAAATGGATCGATCAACAGTACTCGCAAGCCGAAGCAATGATCCATCATGTGCGCCCCTTTGCAGAGAGGCGGGAAGCAGAATTTTTTCTACCTCTTGACGGCGACGAACTTTTGGTCACCACGAGGGAAGCGCTCGTTGAAGCCCTGGGGAGTCTTCCGATTGGACATGTTGGCGTCGCACCGTGGCGTACCTATCTTCCTGAAAAGGGCGACGCTGAATCGTTCTTTTTTCGTTCGATGTATCGATATCGAAGTTTCGAGAGCGCGGGCAATGTCAAGGTGGTTGCCCCTGCTGACTTACTGCTCCAAGGGATGTGGTCGACAGGAAATCACGGATTTGCAAGAACATCTGATGGGGTAAATTTCCCGGCTATCAAACTCCCGTTGTTTCTTGCCCATTATCCGGTAAGGAGTCCGGAACAGTTGATTGTGAAGGTCGTACTCGGCGCACTAGCCTCGCGATTGAAGGATCCAAGTCGGAAGTTTGTCGGGGAATCGTTTCACTGGTTCGAGATAGAACACAGATTAAATAGCTTTTTCAATAACGATATGTTAAGTGGGATGAAAGGAGATAAAACAAGTACTGAAAAGCTCCATGAATTGCTGTGGGATGTCGCACTCCATTACGCCAACCCACAGTCAGGTGAGTCAAAGCATGATCAAATCGTTTTGACCGGACCCGTGCCAGACGTTCCCGATCTCGAGCAAAAATACAGCGCTTCACCTTTGACCCTGCAAACGGTCCATGAGCTCAAATTGGCAACGGAGCACAAGTATTCAAAGCACTTGAGCGAGGTCGGGTTTTACGAGTTTAATGCCGGCAATGCAGCTTGGCGGGAGAACCAGTGGGTAAGTGCGTTTCTTCGCTACCGAGATGCTTCATTGCTGAATCCCAACTTAGGGCAGGCAAAGCTCGGCATGGCACGATGTCTTGTCAAACTAGGTCGCTGGGCTGAAGCGAGGGAAGCATTTGCGGCCTGCTTGAGAGTCGAACCGAATAACTTCAGTGCCTGGTTAGAGGCCGGGCATTTGTGCCGTCAAATGGGTGTTGGCAATCAAGCTGTGGGTGCCTACAGGCGAGCAGCGGATGTCGCGCCTGATCGCTATGAATCCTATTTTTCCCTTGGCCGCATCTTGCCAGAACTTGGCGATCCCGCGGGTGGCCGGGAGGCCTTTTTTCAATCGCTCAAGCTACTTCAGCTTAGCGCTAAGCCGGATGCAGCCCTGGCTGAGGCCGCCCACCGAATGGGTCAATATCGCCTGGAGCAGGGGGATACCCATCAGGCAATCGAGGCACTCAAGCTTGCCTTGGCGGCGACAGAGCGTGTCCCCTCAAGCGCCGCTGCGATGGACAGGCCTGAGGAGGCATTGTCAGCAAGCGCTAGAGGGTATGAAATTCAGATCGATCTCGGTGAAGCTTATTGGCGGGTCGATCGCAAGGAGGACGCCTATTCAGCGTTCACCGAAGCGTCGGCTGCTACAAGCGAGGTCACACTTGCCCGGTTAGGTGCTTTGAGTTTTCGTCTGAATCTTTGGCAAGAGGCTATCGCTGTCCTACAACGTAACCTTGAGCTTCATCCACAAAGTATTCATGCGCATTGGAATCTTGCGCACTTGCTTGCCGAATGCTGGCAAATGGATGAGGCTGAAGGCGTTTTGCAAAAAGCCGAGACGCTTGGGCCTATTGAGGGCGCCACCAGCCTTCGCGCTGCGATGGCGGGTAAACGGGGGGATGCTCAATCAGCGCTTTTGCTCTATCAACAATGTGTCAATGCCTCTGAGGCCTCCGGCGGATTTCGATCGGCTGTTGCGATGTCCGCACTGTACTGCGATCATTTGAGTGCCCAAGCTGTTGCCCAGCTGCACCGCGAATTGTTTGCTTCACTGGGGGTTGGAGCCAGAGAACGCAATTCATTCCGCCGCGCTCCCTTGTCGGGGCGGAAACTTCGCGTTGGGCTTGTAAGCGCTGACTTCCACCACCAGCACCCTGTCAACATCTTCATGCAGCCTATCCTGCGCGAGTATGACCGTGGCGCCTTGGAAGTCTTTGTTTACTTTAACGGCGTGAGCTACGACGAGCAAACACGGCTGGCAAAGCAGCGCGTTGATCAGTGGATCGAGTGTTCAACCCTAAACGACTCGCAACTGGCAGCCCGCATCGATATGGATCAAATTGATGTACTCGTCGACCTGGCAGGGCATACCGGGCAACAGCGGATGCGTTTGTTTGCGCAAAGGGCAGCGCCAGTCCAGGTCACTTATCTTGGCTATCCAGGGTCTACTGGTGTGCCGAACATTGACTGGCTGATTGGCGACGAGGTCGTTACGCCGAAGGACCATGACTCGCTTTACAGCGAGCGCGTGTGGCGCCTGCCGGGTATGGTTTTTTGTTTTGCTCCGGAAGCGAACTATCCTGAGCCGCAATGGACCGAAGCGTACAGGCATAGACCTCTAACCTTTGGATCGTTTAACAATGTTCCAAAACTCACACCCCGAACGCTTCAACTCTGGTCTAGCGTCCTTCGGGCTGTTCCGGATGCGCGACTCTTGTTAAAGGCACCAAGCTTCACCGACCCGGGCGCCATCAGAGCGTTTTCCAAGCGCTTTGAGGGTCTCGGTATCGACTTGAGCCGGATCAGTTTTCGCGGACCGACAGGGCTGAGCGAAATGATGTCGGAGTACGCCGAAGTCGATATTGCACTCGATCCCGTTCCGTACAACGGCGGCACAACAAGTTTACAAGCGCTTTGGATGGGCGTACCGGTTGTTGTCTTGAGGGGTCCGCATTTTGTCTCGCGAATGGGCGCAAGCTTTATGACGGCCGCAGGACTCCACGAATGGGTTGCAGAGGACGATGAAGGCTACGTTCGCACCGCTCAGCTGATGGCTGCTGACAGGCGAAAGCTTTTCGTGCTCAAAAAAAACCTGAGGAATCGTTTGAAGAGCTTAAGCGCCTGGGACGCAAAACAACAAACGCGATCAATACAATCCGCATGGGGATCGATGTATCGGCAGGCGCTCAGCGCCGACGCATCCCGGTGATGCGGGTTTACTTTGTTCGAGCGGGTTGGTGCTATCGATTTAATATCTGAAACCAACATAAATCCGGGCCTGATTGCGATCGCGCTCTCGTTGGAAAGCAAGCGCGCCATAAATCGGACCCGAGGATGCATTCACGCCCGCAACCCACTGCACCACGCGAGCATATTCGCGGGGCTTGATCGGGGCATCGGTCACCACCGTAAAATCATTAGCTATTGCATAACTGCCGACGAAGGGCGAAAAGCTCCCCATTTGATAGCTCACCTGGCCACCAAGTCTCAGCTGCCTGAGTCTGGCGTCGCTTCCATCGACGGGCGTTGATGCGCCGGAGGGGAGTGTTGAAACAAAGTCATCGATGGCATCACGCGTGAGGCTGGCAGTTGCTTTACCGGTGAAAAGTGCAGCCTTGGCAAAGGGCTTGATATAAGTCAAACCCATCGATGCGAAGGATCGCTCATCTTTTGGTCTTGCAACGCTTGCGTCGGACTGCGTGCTGGTGAGGTCGTTGACCCCTTTACCCACCGATAGATCCAATAGCCACTCTGGGCTTAGCTGATGCGCGAAATAGGGCGCAACGGTAAAGCCCAGCCCGCGAATGGCGGAGCGTCGATCGGCGGCAGGCGGCACGCGCTCGATCGAGGTGACACGCGCCCAGTCACGGGTGAGCGAAACACCCATGATTGTGAATTCATCGTAGGCGTACTCAAGGCCTGCCAAGACGAGCGACACTGAACCTTCGGACAACAGCGGCTCGATCCGGTTATTGACCGATGAGTAAACCGGCGTGGCCCAAAGACTCCAGGCTGAGTCATCGTTTGAGGCGGCCATACCCCGGTAAGGAGTTGAATCGTTAAGGCCAAGTTGGGTGCGAAATCCCATGAAGTTACCCAAAAAGCTCCCGGTGACGGCTCCGCTGAGTGCTTCCAGCGTTGTCCGGGTGGCTGCCGTGCTCGCGCTTAATGGCTTGGCCTGCTGGGCCTGCTTATCGGCGGTTTGGGCGATTGACGGGCTGCACAATGGCGTGAAGACCGCCAAAGCGATTCCCAACAAGCGCTGAGACTTAAGGTGAAAGAATTGAGAAAACATATCAACACGCCTTTTCTAAAAGCCTGGGCCAAACACTGATCCATCGTGCATCGTGTGATTGCTCAGTAAAGCGATGAACTCTTTGACGAAGATTTTCCGCGCTCAAGAAACGACCAGCGCTTTCTAAGGGTACTTTTCGATCGCGATCACCATAGGCATGAAGACTTGAGATCGAAGACAAGGCTTCAGCGATTTGTTGGCCCGAGGGTACATCAGTAAAGGAGGTTAATCGATGATGCCCGGCCCATTGATTCAAATCCAAAGGCGAGGCCAGGGTAATCAGGCACAGCGGCGCTTCGGTGACCGAAGGCAGAGGGATGGGCTTGAGCCCTGGCACTTGATCAGGATCATGCGTTATCAGTTTGTCGCTTTGAAAGGTCATCGCAAGCAGCGTTGCTAGCGTTCCGCCGCCTGAAAATCCCGCAAAAATGAGTAAAGAGTCTTTGCCATGCAATGCCTGCTGCGCCACGACCGCCGCCTTGAATCGATCGACGATCTGAGGATGAAACCGCCAATCGGTCCACCAGCGATTGTCCTTGCAGCGTTGATCATGCGTTTGATCATCGATTTGAAACTGACAAGGCCTCGCTAAATAAAGCACCCTGTCTCGCGCAGGACTTTGCATTGCCATTTGCAAACCCATCGGTGAACGTGGGGTTGGATTGGGGGGCGCCTGATAGCCAGCAAGACGCCATGAAGCACCGTCGGATTCGATGATGACAATCAGTCTGGGAGCCCGGTGTAAAGCCTCAAGAGCCCCGCCCACAGCCTCGGAGGACCCGCCCACAGCCTCGGACGATAGGATCAAGGCCTTAGACGATGGATCCCGCACCCAGGCGCGATAAGGTACCTCGGTGTCGGATGGTAATTCGCGAAAACCCTGCTCGACTGCTGCCTGGATCCAGGGCGAGTTTTGCATTGCTTGGGCGGTTGGCAAAAGGGGCAGCAGGCTGATGCTCAGAAGGATGAACAAGCCTAATCGACCTGCCAGTATCCTGTCGGTTGGCCAGGGCATCACATCAACGCTCGCGAAAGGCTGACTGCATCGTTCGGGTGATCGGCGAAAACAAATACGAAAATACCGTACGTTTTCCTGTAATGATATCAATTTGTGCGGTCATACCGGGGATCAAGGGCGCCTTCAGTTGATTGAGCGGCGTGAATCCCTCGGGCATACGAATTTGTACAAGAAAGAAGGGTAGACCCTTTTCGTCCATCACTGAATCAGAGCCCACCACAGTCACCTCGCCCTGCGCAGCACCATAGACTGCAAAGTCATAGGTGGAAAACTTGATCAAAGCGCGCTGTCCGGCTGCAAGATAGCCTATTGACTGAGGCGCCACACGGGCCTCGACCAAGAGTTCGGCCTGCGCAGGAACAATTTCAATCACCCGTTCACCCGGCTTGACGGTGCCGCCAACCGTGCTGACCAGGACGCGGTTCACAATGCCTTGGGTGGGCGAGCGCAAGAGGCTACGATCGAGCTTATCTTTTGTGAGGCTCACGCTTGCCCGCGAGGCGACAAGCTCGGATTGGACCTTGGCAAGCTCAGCAACCAAATTGCTACGATATTCATCACGAAGCGTTTCGATAGATGCTTTGCTTTTGCCGATCTCCTCCTGAGCCTGAGCGATGGCGCCCTGCGCCTCTGCAATCGCGCGTTCAATCCTCACCAGACTTATCCTCGGTTCAAGGCCTCTTTCGACCAAACGCGCGGTGATCACCCGCTCCTGTTCGATGGCGTCCTGGCCTGCAATTGCCGCTTTGAGTTTTGCCTCAATACTGGCGATCTCGGCCTGTCGTTGCCTGATGCCCGAGGCAAGTTGCGCCTGACGCTCGCGCAGCAAGCTTGTCTCGGTGCGCAAGGTGTCGGCGTAACTTGCAGCCACACCTGCGGGCAGCGTAAAGCTTTGGCGTCCTTGCAGTTCGGCTTCGATGCGCGCTGCGCGGATTTGCAGCAATGCGCTTTGTTGATTGGAGACCGTAAGCTCATTTTGCGCCTGCAAGGGGCTCAAGGTGAGCAGCAAGTCTCCGGGCTTGACAGCATCGCCGGCTTTGACATGGATGCGCTCGATTCGCCCACCTTCAAAATGTTCGATGGTTTGCAGCTTTGCCGACGAAATCACTTTCGCGTCAGCATTAATCACTTGATCGATCTCCATCACAACCGACCAGGTTCCAATGGAAAGCGCAGCAAGAAGAATCACAAAGATCAGTTGCGTGGATAAGCGCTCCCTGCCCGATGGGTCGTAGCGAAAGGTGTCGCGAAAAAGCACCCATACAAGCTTTAAACCCTTAGGAGCAGGTCCTTCTTGCCGATGACGGGAGCCAAAACGCTGTGCCACGACGATTGCCCAACGGCCTCTAATTGGCTGCAGCAATGTTGCGAGCCTGCAAGAACTCAGCAACGGTCTTGCTGGCCAAACATCGGCCTTCATCCACCAGTATCACGCGATCAACCATTTGTAACAGTGATGAGCGATGGGTAATCAGGATAATGGTCGCTTGAAGCTTTTCTTGCTGAAAGCGCTCGACAAAGGCGCGCTCGGTGCGCGCATCCATCGCGCTTGTGGGCTCGTCAAGAATCAGGATCGGTGGTCGCTTGATCAAGGCGCGGGCGATGGTGATTGCCTGCCGCTGGCCCCCCGATAAGGAGTCGCCGCGCTCGCGAACAGGCATTTTGTAGCCTTCCGGGTGCTGGTCGACGAAACGATCCACGCCCGCAAGCCAGGAGGCCCACAGGAGGTCGGGTGTGCCCACGCTGCCTGCACCCAGTAAGATGTTTTGTTCGATATTGCCTGCCATCAACCATGGCTCCTGGCCAACATATCCGATTTGCAAGCGAAGCGCTGAGGGATCGATCTGATTGACATCGATATCGTCAATGCGGATATGACCCTGATCAGGCAAGTAGAGTTTGGCAATCAGTTTGCCAATGGTTGTCTTGCCCGAGCCCACGCGGCCCACAATCGCAACCTTTTCTCCGGCCTTGATGTGAAGGCTCATGCCTTTAAGGGCATCGCCTTTTTGACCTGGATAACGAAAGCTCACATCTTCAAGCCTGATGTCGCCTTTAAAGACGCCGCGGGTAAGGTAGCGATCTCCGGCGTCGTGCTCACTGGGGGCTTTCATGAGTTGATTCAGTGCCCGATAGCCGGTGATCATTTGATTGATGCGCACCAAAAGCTGCGATACTTGCGCAAAGGGCAAGAGCGCGCGACTTGCAAGCATGGTGCAAGCGATGATGGCGCCAAAGCCAAAGCTACCCTGACTTAAGGTGACTGCACCGACAGCGATTACCGCAATCTGGACCACCTGCTGCACTTCCTGGGTGAGATTGGCCGAGAGATGGGCATATTGCTTGCTCTGTTCTGCAATTTCGGTCTGCCTTGCCAGGACTTGCCGGAAGCGGCGACGCAAAATACCACCGGCACCCAGTGTTTTTACGGTTTCAAGCCCGGTCAGTGCTTCGACCAAGACCGCGTGTTTGGTCGAGCCGTCTCGGAAATTGGTCTCTGCGATCCGCTTCAGTCTGGGTTGTAGCCAGGTATTAACCAGTACGAGGATGAAAATACCACCGAGCACCGGGGCAAGCATCCACTCGCCGATCATACCGATCGCTACAAGAAAGATCACAGCAAAAGGTATATCGATCACGGAAACGAGTGCAGCCGAGGTGAGAAACTCCCGGATTTGCTCATACTCTTTGAGCACATTGGCAAGCGTGCCAACCTGACCGCTGCGGGCCTTGAGTTGCACATCCATGACTTTGGCAAAAAGCCGGTCGGCGATTTGAAGGTCGGCATCCATGCCAGCCGCACTGATGAACTTGGCGCGCGTTACTTTGACCGCGTAGTCGGCAAGAATCAAAAGGGCCATTCCCGAGACCAATACAAAAAGTGAAGACATCGCTTGCGCAGGAATGATCTTGTTATAAACCACCAAAGAAAACATCGATACACCGAGTGCAAAGACATTGGTCAGAAAGGCGGCAATGCCCGCCTGGGTGAAGAAATGTCTGTTTTTCCAGATCGGTCCAAAAAACCAATGCGACTCCCAACCTGGGACGACCGCAAAGGCCTCCTTGGCTCGTGCATAAAAGCGCACAAGCAAGTCAGGATCGCTTCGCTGGATGCGCCGAAAAGCACGCCAATCCCTTTGCTCGCCGGTATCGAGTTGGGTGAAGAGAATCTGGGCTGTGTTTTCATCCATCGAAAACAGCCAGGTCTGCTGGTTGAACACCATCAGCCCGATGCCCTCAAACTGCGCAATTTCAATATCGGGTACTGAAGCAATCGCTTCGACGTCGATGCCGACTTCATCCAGGCAGTCCGCAAGCGCGTCGATGTCACACTCGGCGGGCATGCCGGCCAGTGCATGCAGTTGCGCAGCGGTGAGTCCGGCATCAAAGTGTGCGCTTATTTTTTGTACCAGGGCAGCAAAGGCTTCGGTCGACCATTGCACCGCTTGGCTCGAATTTCCAGATCGGCCTGCTGGGGCCGAAGCGGGATCTAAGGCTTGCGGTCTCAGCTTTGTGGTCATGGCGATCGTATGGCAAGGATATCGAGAAGCCTGTCTTGATGGTAGGTCCACTGATACCAGGCCTGCTGCCGATCAAAGCTTGCCTGCAACAACTTTTGCGCGGCGTTCATGAAATCTTCCTGGGCGCGAAACACGTCGGTGAGCGAGGCACGGGCAAAGAGAAAGAGTTCTCGGGTCGACAGTTCGGCTTGGCGCATCTCAAGCAAGAGCTCGCGACGCGTGGCTTGAATGCGTGCGGAGGCCTCCCATTCCTGCTGAGCGATTTGCAAACGAGCCAGCAACTCGCGCTCAAGTCTTTCAAGCTCAAATTTGGATTCGCCTAAACGCTCGGCAGCCTGTCGAATGCGTGCGCGCTGGGCAAAGCCTGATAAGAGCTCTGATCGAAAGACCACGATCGCGGCACTGCGTTTGCGCTCAAAACTGGAGCCGACATCGTTGATGCTATGCGAAGCCTCGGCGCTGAATGCACCCCAGAGTCGGGACTGTTCGGCGCGCAACTCTTTGGATAGCGCCTCCGAAGTGGCTTGCATATCCCGGAATGGGCTGAGCGTTTTTACATCGGTGCTCGCAGCCTGGCTGCGGTTATCCGCAAGGCTTGAAGAAGACGATAGGGCGGATGGCACTTGAGGCAATTGAAAGCGGGCAGGAAGACTTGCAGCTTGGAGCTGAGGGCCAAAGAGCTCGCCAAGTCTTGTTGCACTCGATTCAAGACGTCTTTGAGCGCCGGGCACCTCGTCTTGCGCTTCAAGCAGCTTAGCCTTTGCGCGTTGCACATCGAAGGGACTATTCATACCCTCGCGCGAGCGGGTGGCGGTCAGATCAAAAAACTGCTGTCGGGTTTGGACAAAGGCCTGAGCAAGCGCAAGCGCCTGTGAGTTGCGTTGCCAATCGAGTACAGCTTGCAGCATGGAAAGCGCAAGCTTTGACTGCTCAGTGCGTGCGCTTTGCTCTGCTGCTGTGAATCGTTGTTCGGCCGCCTCGCGCAGCGCTGGGCTAAGTCCAAAGTCATAGATGAGCTGACTGGCGTTGATGCTGCGATCACCTTGCCCGTTTGCAGAGGATGTTGCCCCGTAGTCGGTTCGGCCTGCACCAAGGCTTGTACTGAGGCGCGGTAAAAAGGCAGCCTGTGCCTCTTCAATGCGCGCCTCGCTGGCAGCAATAGTGCGCCGGGTTTTTGCCGGAATCGGCGACTGGGAAAAGCTTTTTTGAAGTAATTGTGACAAATCAGAAAACGCTCTGCCTTGTTGATCGTTTTGCGTTTCAGAAATGAGTTGATCGCTCAGTGTTGCCAGGCCTGCAGCAGGCTCGATACTCGAAAGCAGGACTTGGCTTTGAGCCAATGCATGGGCGCTTACCAGCCCCCAAAGGACTGATGTCAGAAAAGCCGCAGGCCAAGGAAAAATGTTTGATTTACCAGTTTTCATAAGCCCCTTGCGTTGAATATTCTTAGACAGGAAAGAAAAACGAGTGTAAAGCGCGACGCATGTTTTGAATAGACAAGTCTTGGGAAAAGAGGATTAGACGCGGGCAATCAAGTGCTGCATGAATTGATCATCAAGGGAACGGCTTTGCAGGCTCTCAAAAAGTGAACGTTCAATCGCTTCTTCGATTGACTCGCTCTGCGCGATGTTTTGCTTTTGATTCCAATCAAGCAGGTCAAAGGATCCGCGTGGTGGTGTGGGCGCGGAGGACGTTGGCATGGGAGCGGTTGAAGGAGCGTCTGTGCCCGCGCCGCCTGAAGCAGGCCTTGGTCCAGTGGCGGGGTCGCTTTGATCAGTTGAGTCGGATGGCGCCGCATCGCTGATCAAGTCGTGCTGGGGATCATCGATTGCATCAGCCGCTATGCTAAACCACACATCGGCCATTTCTCGGGTGGTACCGTCTTCAAGGGTGTAGCTCGATACCAACTTGATCTCGTTACCGTTATCGATGCGGTCACTTGGCTTTGCATCTAAATCAAGGCTCAGGATCTTGTGATCGGCAAGCGTAGCGATTTCGCCAGGATCTGTCAGGCCATCGAGATTGGCATCTTCCCAAAGCAAAAGCTCGGCAAAAGCTTTATCAGAAGCGTCAAGTTTTAGATCGTTATTGTCATCAAGATCGCGAAGTGCTTCGTAGCCGTCTTTGGCGGTAGTACCGTTTTTAAGTCGGGTTGAATCGCCGAAAAGTTCGCTGCCATCGTTGATAACGCCATCGTGGTTCAGATCGCGAACGAGGAGTGCGTTTGAGGGGGCGATCCAGCCGGTTTTTACCGCTGCAAGCCTTGGGCCGTGTGCAAAGGTAAGGCCATCATTCACCGACGTGGTTGCTATTGCACCATCTAGCGACAAAACGATGGGGGTTGAAACATTGGATTGCACAGTTATACCGCTCTGCACATAGACCGTCGCAAGCATGCTGTTATTGTCGTAACGGTTGTAAGTGCCGCTTTGCCCGGCCAGGTTGATTCCGGTAGCAGCTAAAGACCAGGTTCCGGTCACGCCAGCCTGCCCGACAAGTTTCACCTCATCGCCTGCATTGCCTGTGACCATCAGCTGATGGCGTCCGGTTGGCTGAAAGAGGTTCGCTGAGCTCAGCGCAAGCACGTCCATGGCGTTGAGCTTGAGGGTGTTGTTGCCTGAGCCGGTGAGATCGATCACTTCGATGCCGCTCACCCGATCGCCACCGAGCGGGTTACCCGCCGATGATTGGCTCACAAGCGTCAGATCAAGGCTAAGGCCTGTTGCGTCGAGCGCCAGCGTATCGATGCCGCTGCCACCGTCGATGCGCGCGAGTTTGCTGAGATTGCCGCCACTTCCCATCGGGCTTTGCAGTGCGGTGATCATGGCGCTGTTGATCGTGAAGCGATCGTTGCCGGCACCGCCATAAAGCACGCTGGCTGCGGTGGCGGTCAGTTGATCATTACCTGCACCGGCGACCAACGTCTTGACGATACCGCCATCGGATTGGACATCATCGCCACTGCCACCGAGCCAATCAACCTGGGTCTGGGAAAAAGCACCCGCAGTTGAGCCAAAGATCACATAGCTGCGGCCGGCATCGGATCCACCCGAAGCAGGATCGCTCCCAAGAGCCCCCACGATGAGATCGGCCAGACCATCGCCGTTCACATCGCCTGCACTGGCGACTGAGTAGCCGCTCCAGTCACCCGTACACTGTCCGTTGATGACAAAGCCACCAGCACCTCCGCCTGCAGCCGTGAGTGCCGAAAGCTCCATCGGGGTGGTGCCGGTTTTGCCAAAGACAACATAGCTGCGGCCGGCTTC
>Ga0214923_10005122_pt1 | contig 15406 bp, 15 predicted proteins | sample LL1510_MetaG_FD_177993 | JGI IMG/M metagenome (GOLD analysis project Ga0214923, IMG submission 177993) | Freshwater microbial communities from Lake Lanier, Atlanta, Georgia, United States - LL-1510 | ecosystem: Environmental > Aquatic > Freshwater > Lake | place: USA: Georgia | collected...
AACTCCAGTTTTTCACTTGGAGAGTTAATAATTGCCACGGGGTAAGTTTGCTCTTACCTAAGTGTTAAGGCTAGGTGAGACTAGGCTGTGTAGGTATGAAATCAACCACAAATTTATTAACCTGGCGGAGGGCGTGGGATTTGAACCCACGAAGGTTTCCCTTGCCGGTTTTCAAGACCGGTGCACTCGGCCGCTATGCGAGCCCTCCGTAGGTAAACATAGCGGCTATTTTCCCGATGCTCAACTTAACAAATAAAAACTTCCAGAACTAATAAGGCGCTTTCCAAATCTTTCAAGAACTACTACTTTTATAGTCCTAATTTTAGTCACCTAATTTTTCATAATTTAACTTGCGAAACTTCCATAATGGTCTTGGATCAATGAATGTTTTGGCCCTTTTTACAGGGGTATCGTATCGTCCTTGAATATTACCTTCAGGGTCACTTAAATAAATTTCTTGCTTAATAACTGTATTGAAGTAACTATACTTTCCATCCGAAATCTTTTTTACCGAATTATCTCTAGACTCATCGCTTAAATTATAAAAAGCATCAGTGGAAAAATTATAGGGAGTTTTTTTATACTTTGACTCATACCTATAAAAATAGTCTCTATCCTCTTCACCGATTCCAAGAAAATGTTCATCAAAAAAACCAACTTCCTCAATGCATTTTTGTGAAATGCCAAAATGACTGAATGATCTGTTTATTGTTACCAGCCCACTTTTAGATATTTGTTGCCTAAGGCTTGGAAATATAGCCTTTAGATTTTTTGGATAGACGTGGATATCGTCATTAAATATTAAAAAATATTCTGAATCGGCATTTACAATGCCCGTATTCCAAAGTTCCGAACACCCATGAAATTTAGAAAAAGCAATCGGATAAATATCTGTGAATTCCCCCAATTCATTAATAAATTTTTGCAATAAAAACCTATTATTAGCTTTTTTGAAATTTCCATTAGTTACTACAAATATTGGAGTATTAAGTGCAGATCGTATAGAAGAAATTAATGGAATAGTATATTCAAAAAATCTTTCTTCAAAGGTAGTTATTATTATAGAGGTGTCTTCAATTCCGTCATCTCTGACTTCTAAATTTGCAAAGTTATTTGAATTATTCTCAACTGTGTTATGAATACTTCTCTTTTTTCTAAGTGATTTCAATAAATACAGCAAAAAATTCTGTGCTTTCAAATATATTATTGCCCTAATTTTTGTAATTTGGAACATGTTTAATTATATACTATTGTGGAAAAATACAATAGGATACTCTCGTGAACACTAAAATTTAGTTTAAACCTATTTTCAGATAAAATATTATTAGAATTCTCGATAACTTTAGAGAATGCAAACCTTATCAACATTTTATCTGAGGAGTTATCAAATTATTATATATATTAAAACGTTGACACCGACTTTAATCGCCTAAAATAATTTTTCGGTCCAAGTTTTTGGTGTTGAATCATTCTGAATTTCGATTGGTAAATGATATTCAAATGGCTTAGGACCCTTACTTGAAATCCATGTGATCATTTCTTTTAACCCCTTATCGAGTGATACTTTTGGGTTATAGTTAAGCATTTTTCTTGCTTTATCAGCAGAGCAATTTGCAAATTCAACTTCCTGTGGTCTTGCTGCAACGAATATAGGATCCAAATTAAAAGACATTAATTTAGCGATTTTACTTGCGAGCTCTAAAATTGTAACAAATTCGTTATCGGGTCCAATATTAATCACATGTTTATTTGCTACTGAACTTTCTAGAACTGTTTTTATGGGTTCAACTACATCTTGCATAAAGGAGAAACATCTTTTTTGGCCTCCAGTCCCATAAATTATAGGCTGCTTTTTTTGTAGCATTCGATTGATCATTATCGAAGCTACGTTTCTAAATGGATCATCATATTTCTGTCTTGGTCCAATAATATTATGTGGCACTAATATTGAATACTCTATCCCATTTAACTCACATAAATTTTCAATTAAAAGTTCCGCAGCATACTTCGCAATTCCATATGGGTCTTGCGGCTTAGGAACCATATCTTCTGTAAACGGTAAGATAGCCTGTGTTCCATATCTGGCCATAGAAGATAAATATATGAATTTTTTTATCTGACGATTTACGCTAGCACTAAGAACATTAGCGGTTATTTGGTAAGTGTTTTCAGATACTAAGCTTGGCGAAAATACTGATAGACCTTCGTATGCGGTACAGGCTGAATGAATTACGACATCTACATTGTCAAAAAAAGGAGCAATTTTATTCAAATTTCTTAAGTCCGCATTAATAAAAGTTGCACCGCTAGGTACATTTGACTCATATCCACCAATTAGATTATCTATTCCAATTACTTCGTGACCTTCAATTAATATGGAGTCCGCCAAATGACTACCCATAAAACCAGCTATTCCGGTAATTAAAACTCGCATACCTATATTCTGGCATGTTACTTTGCTTTTAACAAGCCAATCCGAAATGAATTAGCTAGCAAATAATTAATTTTAATAAAAGTCATTGAATCACCAAAAGAATTTTTATCGATAGCTTTATTTAGATTAAGATTTTAAACTAAGAAGTTGCTCAACCACTTTTGCCACACCATCTTCTTGATGCGCATCAGTTTGATACTTTGCATACTTCATCAAATCAGGATGACCATCTGCCATTGCCCAAGATCTGCTTGCCCAAGAGAGCATTGAAAAATCATTTGGATTATCACCAAATGTCACACAATCATCAGCAGTTAATCCATGACGAGCTGCAATCTTTGCCAATGTTACACCCTTACTAACACCATGTGCTGATATTTCAAGGAGTGAGTCAGTGGAGTTTGAATGGGTAACGGATGCAATGCCAGCTAGCTCTTTACTTGCAATTGCCAACATCTCATCGGATGAAAACTCACCATTGACACATCTTGCTAACATTTTTGAGGCAGGCGCTGTAATTGCTTCCTCAATTTTTTCAACCCCAGCGTCGTCGGCTCCTATATCCCACCTTGGCACATACGCCTTCTCACGATGAAACTGTTGATTAACCTCAACTGCAAATGTAACTGGCGGTAATACTTTGCGTAATCGTTTTGCTGTTTCAAGTTGTGCATTAACAGAAAACAACCACTCTTCAATAATTTTTTGATTTATAAAGTCATAAAGCATTGCGCCATTGCCACAAATACCTAAGCCAAAATTAAAGTTTTTTTTAATCTCAACCATCCATCTGATGGGACGGCCTGTAACAAAGTAAATATGAATGCCAGCCTCATGAGCGGCAGCGAATGCTATTTTGGTGCGCTCTGAGATAAAACCGTAATGGGCAACAATGGTGCCATCTAAATCTGTGCCAATTAACTTAGGGCGTTTACCTGTGACTGTTTGTAAAACACTCACGCGCTAACCAGCGTATCTATCCCAAGAAATGGAATTAAAGCCTTTGGTACCTTAACTGAGCCATCTTTTTGTTGATAATTTTCTAAAATTGCAACAATAGTTCTAGGAACCGCCACTAATGTGCCATTTAAAGTGGCAACAGGTTTTCTGCCCTTGTCATCTTTATATCTAATGTTTAGTCGGCGTGCTTGAAACTGGGTGCAGTTTGAGGTGCTGGTGATCTCACGGTAGGCATCTTGGGTTGGAATCCAGGCCTCAATATCAAATTTTCTAACCGCACTTGCCCCAAGATCACCACTTGCCACATCAATAACACGGTATGGAATCTCAAGTGAATTAAAAAACTCTTTCTCCCATGCAAGTAATTTCTTATGTTCTTCTTGCGCATCCTCTGGTTTACAAAATGTAAACATCTCAACCTTTTCAAATTGGTGAACGCGAATAATGCCACGAGTATCTTTGCCATAACTGCCTGCTTCTCTTCTAAAACATGCTGAGTAGCCCGCGTATCTAATTGGTAGGTGATCTAAAACCTCATCCATATGAAAAGCTGCAAGTGGCACCTCAGAGGTTCCAACTAAATAAAGCTCATCATCTTTTAAGTGATAAACATTTTCCGCTGCTTGACCTAAAAATCCAGTTCCCTCCATTGCTGCTGGTTTTACTAGCACTGGCGGAATCATTGGAATAAATCCTGCCTTCATAGCGGATGAGATAGCATAATTTACTAATGCCAACTCAAGTAGTGCGCCTACTCCAATTAAATAGTAGGAGCGAGCACCTGCAACTTTGGCACCACGGTCTGTATCAATTGCCTTTATTATCTTGCCAATCTCAACATGATCCTTTGGTTCAAAGCCTTCAGCTTTAAAATCTCTTCGAGTACCGACTGTTTCAATAACTTTAAAATCTGCCTCCCCTCCAATAGGAGTTGCTGGATCAATTAAATTTGCAATTCGCAATGCAATTTTATTGACGCGCTCTTCAGCCTCAGCTCGCTTACCATCTGCTGCCTTTACAGATGCTGTAAGTTGTTTTGCATTCTCAAGAAGTGCTTTTTTTTCATCGCCCTTAGCAGATCCCACCGCTTTAGATAATGTGTTTTGTTGAGCTCGTAAACTTTCAAACGCTGAAATTGCAACTCTGCGCTCATTATCTGCCTTTAACAATTGATCAACTACAGATGGATCTTCTCCCCTTACTTTTTGAGAGTTTCTAAAAAGATCTGGGTTTTCTCTTAGCGCTTTTAAATCAATCATATGAAGGTAGCCTACAGATTAATTTGCTTGGGGATAGGAACCTAGAAAACGAATATCCTCACAAATTTCTTTTAAGCCAGCTAACGCTGCGCTAATTGGCTTGTCTTCAATGTGCCCTTCAGTATCAATAATGAAGTGGTAGTGGCCAAGTTGAGATCCAGTTGGACGGCTTTGTATAAAGGTTAAGTTGACCTGATGTTTTGCAAACACATTTAATATCTCAAGGAGCGCACCCGCGTGATCTAGTGCGATAAATACAGCAAGTGAGGTTCGATCTTTCCCTGTTGGCTTAGGTTGATTTCCCGGTTTTTCAACCAGCACAAATCTTGTTACCGCCCCAATATTATCACCAATATTTTCAGCAATAACCTTTAAGTTATAATTTAAAGCAGCATTACTGCCTGCAATCGCGGCATCGTATTCGCCTTTGCTCAATCCTTTAGCTGCTGCTGCGGTTGACGAGCTTTCTATTACTTGAGCATTCGGATAATTTTTTGCAATAAATGAACGGCATTGTGATTCAGCATGTGGATGGGTTGCAATTGATTTAATCTCTTTAGGATTTGTATTACTTAGCGTAATTAGAGAAAAAGTAACTGGCAATATTGTTTCTGCAGTAATTACTAAAGGTTGTCCTAACGCTAACTCATCTAAAGTTCTAGCAACTACGCCCTCTATTGAGTTTTCAATTGGAACAAGTGCTTTTTGGCACTCACCATTTCTAACTGCATCAAGTACGGCAGTGACATTTACAAAAGCAATTAAATGATCACTTGAGGTAGCAATTTTTTGAAGAGCAGCCTCTGTGAATGTGCCGGCAGGTCCTAAGTAGGCATAGTTAATGGTCATTATCCAAGCATAGTTCAAAAAATATCCGGGCGTTGAACTATTAAAAAATCACTTTAAGTGCAAACAGTGCATAATTTAAAAAATCTGTATTTAAGCCCTATAATATTTCTACAGCTACTTGTTCTCTTGTATAAGCTATATATTTATATTTTAATTCATGATCGACTACAAATTCTTGAAATGCTTTAAATTCATGCAATCTCCAGCCGGTGTAACCATAGTACTCATCAAAAATTATAATTGAGCCGGGCCTTAAGTTTTTTACTAACGCATTCAAAACATATTTTGCAGGCTTGTATGTATCTGAGTCAATGTGTAGTAAGGATATTTCCTTATCACCTAACTCAATTTGAAAGCTTGGAACCGTATCCGTAAACCAACCTTTATATAGTTTAACATTACTTTCACATTTTGGCATGATTCCGTTTGTATTAAACGTACCGGCTGGAAGGATCCAACCGCCCCAATCCTCCTCAAGTCCTAAAAAAGAATCGAAACCATAAACTTGCGCGTTAGGGCAACTTTTTGCAAAGAAATTAATTGACTTTCCCTTAAAAACTCCGAACTCAGCAATTATCCCACGGCCTAAAAATTGCTTCTTGTTTTTTGCTTCTATTGATACTGGTTGTAACGCTTTGCTTTTACTTAGACAATAATCCCAAAAAACCTCTCTGTCTATGGTTCTAAATTGTAAGGCTTCTAAAAAATTTTTAGTTCCATAATTTGCCGAATCTTGCATAGCTTCTTCATTAATTAACCTTATAGGATCTTTGGGTCTTATTTCATATCTAATCAAAAAACGCTGAAAAAGGCGCACTGTTGTGCCAATAGTTTTATTAAGAATGTTAAAAATTCGTAATCTCATAGCTTTAGAGTATCAGGTTTAAATATAAATTTACTATAATTTATAAATTGGAGTTGAAATATAACCCCTTATAAGGGAGAAATTTGTGGTTTCAATTGTCAGAATTAGGCTCGATTTATCAAATCTGTATAATGAGTCTAGACTAAATAAATCAGGTTAATGGCGTGTTCGACTAGAATATGGATTCAGCCCAAAATTTATTGAAAATAAAGGATGAATTTAAAGTATCCTTTATTCATATAATAGTTTTATCCAAGGTTTAATCACTAAAATTCACGTTTTGTATGAGATAATATGTCGGTGGAAATAAACTTTATTTTTGAACGAAACTTTTTAATTAGTCTTTTTAAACTTATGTCCAATGATTTGTTTTATGGGATTAGATTTTTGTAATGACCGTTGGAATATTAGGTGGTGGAATTGCAGCACTAAGCCTTGCTTATTTTCTAGAAGAAGATGCAATTATCTTCGAAAAAGATACGACTGTAGGTGGATTATGTAGAAGTTTTGACTTTTTTGATGTGCCGTTTGATATTGGTCCTCATATTATTTTTTCGAAAAATAACGATGTATTAAACTTTCATAATTCATTGACTGAAATGAATACATTTCACCGATTGAGTAAAATTCTAATTGGAAGTAATTTAGTTAAATACCCCCTGGAAAATCACTTATATCAACTGAATTCTATTGAAAGAGATAGGTGTTTAATTGAATTCAAACAAAACCCTTACTCAGCAATGAAGCCTGAAAATATGCAACAGTTTTTCTTATCTTACTTTGGTGAAGGCATTACAGATCTTTACCTTTACCCATATAACAAAAAGATTTGGAAACTCGATCCCACATTTCTTGATCTGCAAATGGTAGACAGAATTCCTAGACCTCCTTCAAAAGATGTAATCGATGGTGCCCTAGGTAACCCAAAAGAGGGCTACACTCACCAAGCTATTTTTACTTATCCTAAATATGGAGGGTTTCAATCATTAATTAATTCATATGTAAAGATTTTATCGAACAAAAACACTAAGTTTCAATTAGGTTTTAAAGTAAAAAGTATTGAGAAAAGCTCAAAAAAGTGGTTAGTGCGTTCTCAGGATAATAAAGCGCAATATGTCGATAAATTAGTGTCAACTTTGCCTTTGCCAAATCTGGGAGAAATTACAAACGCTCCCGCACGAATATTAGCCCAATCTTCAAATGCGCTTTATAACAGCATTCATATTGTAATGCTTCGATATAGCAAGGATGTATTGGAAGATCAATTTGGCATGTATGTTCCAGATCCGAATGCAATTTTTCATAGAATTTCAAGATTGAATTTCTTAGGAGATGGATATGGTGGAAAATCCGGGGAAATGAACTTAATGGTTGAAATAACTTTTCGACAAGGAAGTTACATTTCTAAGATGTCAGATGAAGAACTGATACATAAATGTGTTAGCGATCTTGAAAAAATTGGGATAATTGAGAGCAAGTTTTTCAAAAAAAGCAAAATCCGAACTTTTTCCCATTCATATGTGATTTATGATCTTGGGCATAGAAGCCGAACTGATTTTCTAATTAGCTATTATAAATCTCTTGGAATTACTTGTCATGGCAGATTTGGTAAATTTGAATATCAAAACAGTGATGCTGTTGTTGCAGATTCGATGGAGCTTGCAATTCAGATGAATAATCAATAAGTTTTGAGAGTTTGATAGAACTTTAGCCTAATCATTGAAAATTTCAAAAATTATTTTAATTTTATCGCGTCAAAAATTCTAACGTGTCAAAATAATTATTTCTAGTATTAAATCCCTTAAAATATTGCTTCTAAAAAAACTTTGCGTCACAAAGTTATGATAGATTTTGATCTTTAGAACGTTTATCCAATTCAGTCAAGTAAAATAGCTTTGATTGGATCAAAGAAGTAGATTAAATAGAGAGAAAATAATGACATTTAATGAAACTGCAAAAATGAAATTCGTGATTTTTACTCCTAAAGGATTAAAAACTGGTGGTCCTGAAGGGATGCATCAGCTTGCCTGGGCACTAGATAGCTTGGGTCAAGAGGCCAGACTATTAGCTTGGCCAGGAACTAGAAGGAAATTCTCTGTAGATGAATATAACAAATATAGGCCAAAATGGTGCAAAGTCTACGATATTAATAAGAAAGATATTTTTATTGTTAGCGAGAGTATTAGGTATTTGCCTTTTTGGTATTTCTTATTTATATCCAAGCCAAGGATTTATATGTGGATGCACTCTGTAGATTTTAGTCTCGACAAAGAGTTAAACCAATATGAGAGAAATAACTATTCACTAAATTCTAATTGGTTGACAAGCGAGATGAAAAAATCTAAAATTAAATTACTCCTAAGAAAAATTGGGCTTCTTCAAATTTATCATAAGTTAAATTACCTATTTAATTTATTGAAAAAAACTGCGTTTAAAGTACCAATTAATATACCTCCTTCAAATTATTTATTTGCCTCATATTATGCACAACATACAATTACAAAGGTTAAAAAATCTAGATCCGACATATTGCTTAGTGGTTGGGTTAATGGTGATGAAATACAAAACTTAGCAGACATTGAGTTTTGTCAATGCACTAAGAATCACGTAGCTTTCAACCCAGGCAAAAGTAAAGAATTGATAAGTAAAATAATTGATATTAATATCTTACAAAACTCTGTTATACATTTTATGCCAATTGCTGGAATAAAAACCGATAGAGAAGTATATAAATTACTTACTTCTTGTGATTTATATCTAGATTTAGGTTTTTTCCCGGGGTTGGAACGAACCCCTAGGGAAGCCATTAGGATGAATTGCCCTGTTTTGCTAGCTAGAAGAGGTGCTGCAAGATTTTATGAAGATTTTCCACTTTCAAACGATTATTTAATAAACTTATCTTTGCTTGGACCTAAGGAAACTTATGATACGATTCTAAAAACTTTAGCTCATGGGAAGGAATACAACCTAAAAAATCAAAAACATTTTAAAGAATTTGTAATCAGTGAAAAAAACACATTTCTAGTTGAAGTAAAACGGTTTATTCATTTAATCGAAAATTCTATTCTCTAGATGAGTCAAGATACGATCAGTTTAAATAAGTATACTAACTAGCCTATTGTGAAATTGTCTTTCTTAACTCCTTAGTGAATCTATAATTCATTGAATTAGTGCATTTTTCACAAGGCTAGCAAAAGACTTAATAACATTTTTAAGTCTTGAAATTCCGAGAATGAAATAAATTTACAATTCGGCTTTAAATCTTTAAATTAGATGCAATAGCATCTTCAACAAACATTTTTACAGTCTCCTGAGAATACTCGGATAAATCTTTTCCGATTAATGGTAGTTTTTTCAATAGATCATTAGTTAGCGTAATGATGTCGCAGCCCGACTTTTCTGCCTGAAAAATGTTGAGCAATTCTCTCGGAGATGCCCAGATAATCTCACACTTTGTTAAATTAGTTATGATAGCCGTTGCTTTTTCAAAAGTTTCGAGAGGGTCTCGACCAGTGTCTGCAATCCGTCCACCAAAAATTGAAATATAAGAGGGGATATTTGAATCTAGGTAGTTCACAATATTCGTAATCTGATCAAGGGTCATAACTGCGGTAATATTTAACTTACATCCTTGCTTTACAAGATTTTTTATTACTCTTGATGTTGATTCGCCATTGCAATTTGAAATGGGAATCTTAACGTACACATTCTCGCCCCAGCTAGAAATTTCATTTGCTTGGCGCTCCATATCTTTAAAATCATTACTCAACACCTCAAATGAAATTGTTTTATTACCGATACGAGTTATAATTTCACTTGCAAAAGATTTATAGTTTGAGACTCCGGATTGCCTCATTAATGTCGGGTTTGTAGTGAAGCCTTTTATATAAGGTTTTGCATTTAGTTCAATTATATTTTTTAAATCTGCACCATCAGCAAATAATTTAATTTTCAAAGTGTCTGGATTCATAGATTTATAATTTAACCAATTTCATAACTAACTGTAGCACTGACGTTACTGTATCATAAGGAGGTTTTGGTTTAGGTTCATCATAGTAATTATCAATAAAATAGGATTTGCATCCAGCTGCTTGACCAGCATGAATATCTCGCCATCTATCTCCGATTAGAATACTTTTGTTTAGTGTCAAGTTTAAATCTTGGGCCGCTTTATGAATCATACCTGGCCTTGGTTTTCTGCATTGACATCCGTCTTTATCATCATGTATGCACATATAAACGTAATCAATTTTTAGTTTTTCGCAAATAGTTTTATTGATTTTATCCACATCCTGTAAGCTTACTATTCCTCTTGATACATCAGGTTGGTTTGTGATAATCACTGGGATATAGTTCAATTTTCTTAATGCACTAATTGCTTCCTGTGTACCATTTATTATTTCAATTTCATCATGCGAATATGGTGGAGTTAGTTTACCGTTTCTCCAAATATTTTTGTTCAAAGTACCGTCTCTATCTAAGAAGACTGCAGCGCTCATGTAACTACCAGGTTGTTGGATTAGTTTTTAACTTTGGATGAGAGACCATTAAATGCCAAATAATTTGTTGGAAAGATTCAGTAAATGGTGTTATAAATTCAGTACTAACCGTGGGTATGATAATTACTGGATTTGCAAATTTGGCGGTGTATCCACCTTCTCTGCCAACTATACCTGTGATATTTGCCCCAACAGATTTTGCGTAATCAACCGCGTCACAAAGATTTGCGCTGATATTTCGATCTTTATCTCCACCTCCGACAGACAGAATTAAGATGCAGTCGAGGCTAGAAAGTTTACTGGTTCTTAGCCAGGGAGAAAAAACATTTTTCCAGCCCTCGTCATTTGTCCGAGCAGTTACTTCGGATACGTTATCAGTTGGTGTATATGCTTCTATCTCTGTTAGTTTTCTGAAGTCATTTACTGCATGTGAGGCATTTGCTGCGCTTCCCCCAACGCCTAAAATAAATAATCTTCCACCTTGAGATTTAACATTATACAATAAATCGATAGTTTGCTCAACAGTCTCTATTGGAATTAGTTTTGCAATCTGAGCCACTTCAAGCAGATAATTACTTGTAAATTCGGTCATAATAATTCCTTTGATAATTCTTGAAAATCTTTTGTTCCTTGTATCGATCCTACCTCATAATATCTCTCATAAACTTCATATCCGGCAAGTTGTTTCTGAATAGCGAGCTGACTTAAAATTTTTGATAAATCAAGAAACTTGGTAGGGCTAAATTCAGTAAAAGCCTCTGATTTAAATGCGCTTAATCCGTAATCAATATATGTCATCTTATCACTCCGGTTTATTTTGTCATACTGCAAAACTAGTTTATTTCTAAAATAAACATTACTTGGTTCGAAATTCAGATCGTTCTTTAATACTGTCAATAATCCTGATTTTCCAACTTTCAAGAAGTATTCAGATACTTCTTGAAAGTTTAATGATAAATAAGAATCACCATACAAAACTAGAAAAGCTTTACCTAGATATTTTCTAGCTTTAACTAAAGCCCCGCCAGTTCCAAGGTTTTGCTTTCCATCATTTGATAACCTGATATCTAATTTAGACTTAGGTCGACCCTCGAGATAATTTTTAATTAAATCTGATTTATGTCCAACACAGATTACAACATCCTTACATTTATTTTTTTCAAGAAGTTGTAACTGCCACTCTAGAAATGGTTTTCCGTTAAATTCCATTAGGGATTTCGGTAAACCTCTTGAGACAGATTGAATTCTTGTTCCAAGACCCCCAGCCAATATTGCTATGGGCAATACCGTCATAAGATTACTTTCGTCCCATCGAAATCAAAACCAAATCGAAGTTCTTGAAGTCCAATTTCTTTCATTGACGACCGTAATTTGGACTTATCATGCGCATAAAATAACAAAAATCCACCCCCGCCAGCTCCAACAAGTTTTCCACCAAGTGCTCCGTTCTTAATTCCGATTTCGTACCAGCTATTTATTTGGGGGTTTGTAGTCTCTGGAAAATTCAACTTTTTATGCTCCCAGTGTTTATGCATAATTAAACCGAATTTTTCGACTTCGCTTTTTTCTAAAAGTTCTTTACTTTGTAAACCCAATTCTTTTGTGAAGTGCAAACTATTAATTATCTGTTTATCATTCATCTCAGTTTTTTTCTTCTGATTATCTAATATCTGTCCAGCATTTCGAGATTTTCCGGTATAAAACAGTAATAAGTTGTCCTCTAGGTTCATAATTACTTCGTTTGACATTGATAAGGGCTCTGCTACAACAACTCCGTTCTTATTAATCGTAAATGAGGTTATTCCTCCAAAAGCTGATATGTATTGATCTTGCTTTCCAATAGACTCATTTAGTTTTAGTATTTCAATTTCGCAAGCTAATTCTGCTAGCTCATGCGCGTGAACTACCTTTCTGTTGTGCGCAAATAGTGCCTTAAGGAGGCAAGTGGTAAAACTCCCACTAGATCCAAGGCCCGTGCCAGAGGGTACGTCTGCAATGGTCGAAATCTCAATCTGAGGAATGTTTTGATCAAACATTCTAAGTACTTCGCGAATTATGGGGTGCTGGATGTCGTTAACTTTTTTTACTGTTTCAATTTTCGAGTATTTCAGAATAATTCCCTCGATAAACGGGCGTGACAAGCTAACGTAAATGTATCGATTTATTGCCCCAGCAATAAAAAAACCCCCATATTTTTCATAATAAGAAGATAAATCTGTTCCTCCACCACCCATTGAGATTCTTAGTGGGCTTCGAGCTATGATCATGGTGTGAGTTTGGCATATATTTCACAGAAATCATACATATCAATATACTTGTAGATAAATTAGTTATGCTACGGTGTGAAAGTGACTGGGCAAATTAAACAACGTTTTGCAATAATAGGCGCCGCCGGTTTTATTGGGAGCCACTTCACGGCAGAACTATTAAATAAGGGTCACTCTATTCTTGCGATCGATAATTTATGCTCAGGCACAAAAGCTCACTTAAAGCCTTTTTTATCAAATAAGAACTTCTCTCTTGAACTTATGAACGTTGAAGATACTGAAAAACTTGCTCATTTTTTAATAAACACTGACACAATTATTCACTTAGCTTCAAATCCTGACATTGCAAAATCGATATCCGAACCTAGAATAGATTTTACTCAAGGAACTGCCTTGACGGAATCAGTTGCCGAAGCGGCTAGGCGTGCAAACGTGAAAAGCATCTTATATGCCTCTGGTAGTGGAGTTTATGGTGATGCTGGCGATGCCATATTGTTTGAAAATTCGCCGTTGAATCCAATTAGCACCTATGGTGCAAGTAAACTCGCTGGCGAAGCTTTACTTTCTTCCTATTCATACATGTTTGGGATGAAGACCTTATCCTTTAGATTTGCAAATGTAGTGGGAAGTATGCAAACTCACGGTGTAGGTTTTGATTTTTTGTTGAAGTTAAAACATGATCAAAGCAAATTAGAAATTTTGGGCGATGGAAATCAATGCAAATCTTACGTGCATGTGAGTGATGTTGTTTCTGGCGTACTGACTGCTTATTCAAAATCTGTTAAATTAAATGATGTTTTTAATGTCTCAACTTCTGATGAGTTAACTGTGACTGAAATAGCGTATTTAGCTATCACTACTTCAGGCTTAGATCCTAAATCTGTGGAATTTAAATACTCGGGTGGTGACAGGGGATGGAAAGCTGATGTTCCAGTGGTACGCCTGAATTCCAACAAATTAAAAAATCTTGGATGGAAAGCCAGGTTTACAAGTCGAAGTGCAATGCAAGATGCTTTAACCACAATTTACAATTCATTATAATTGAGTTTTTAATTTCAAGTTAATTGGTATTCACTAAGAAATAAAATTTAAATCTTGCCAAAAAATTCTTTAATTCAGTTTAGTTTAGTATTAATTATGGCTTAGAATTGAGATAGTTGTTCACGTGCTCGCGCCGGATAATCTGTAATTACCGCATAAGCTCCTAAATCTTGGCAAAGTTTTAGATCATTTAAGTGATTAACAGTCCAAACAATAACTCGTTTACCTTTTTTTTTCTCACTTGCAGCAATTGAATGATCTGACTTAAGTATTTCAATACTAATTAACGTAAACTGCGTTGGATTGAATCTTGCTAAAGCTTTTTTTTTGATTAAATATCCACTATTATGTCCGCTTTTTTTATTACGCAACGTAGCGAAGTAAGAAAATGAAATAAGAAGTATCTCAATCCCACTTTTTGTTATCTGATCCCTTTTGCTAGCCAGCAATTGATGAACTCTTTTTTCAATCTCACCACCACTGGGTACTGGGTGCTTGAACTCAATCAATAGGTCCTTCTTATTCAATATCGCAAGATCTACTAACTCATCCAAGCAAAATGGATTAATGCTCACTTTTAGTTCATTGTATGTACTCTTTGCAATCTCAAGATCTAAATTAGCTAATCTTTTTGCATTTTCATCGTGGAAGCAAATAATTCGTTTATCTTTTGTCAGCCTCACATCACACTCAAAACCATCTGCGCCTTGTTCAACGGCTCCAAAGTAGGCATCCTTTGAGCCCTCCAAAAAATCTCCAGATGCACCACGGTGTGCATAGATTCGCACAATAGGGTCTCCCTTCATTTTTCTAATCAATTATATGGTGAGATTGGCTCTATGACCTGGCAGTTTAACTCCTTTGCCCAAACCGATCTTGGTTTGGTGCGTGAGGGTAATGAGGATTCAGCATTAATTAGCGAGAATTTAATTGCCATCGCTGATGGCATGGGAGGTCATGCCGGCGGTGAGGTGGCATCTGCTATCGCTATAAACTCATTAGCAGAGTTAATCTCAGTACTAGATAGTAAAGATATTGATGCAGATTCTAAAGATGATTTGTTTGTAAGTATCACTCATCAAATTGATGCCAAAATACTTCAAAGTTCAAAAGATTATCCAGAGTTATCTGGCATGGGTACGACCTTAACTGCCTTAAATATCTCAGGAAATAATGTTGGCTTACTTCATATCGGCGACTCAAGATGTTATCGATATCGCGATAAAAAACTG
>Ga0214923_10005123_pt1 | contig 15405 bp, 13 predicted proteins | sample LL1510_MetaG_FD_177993 | JGI IMG/M metagenome (GOLD analysis project Ga0214923, IMG submission 177993) | Freshwater microbial communities from Lake Lanier, Atlanta, Georgia, United States - LL-1510 | ecosystem: Environmental > Aquatic > Freshwater > Lake | place: USA: Georgia | collected...
AATGGAGCCAAACACAATTTGATTTCACCCAAAGAGGCGACATCATATTTTACAATCAACGGTAAATCATTCCCCAAATACATTTCCAAATGACTACATAAAGGAGTACATTTAATAAAATGACTCAAACTTTTCAATGAAAATTCGCCTTGAATAATAACCGAAGCATCAGGTTTCTGTATAAATTCCATATATCCATCGGATTCAGAACGGAAAATGCGCGAACTGGCGAAATTTCCTTCACAAGAAAATATCAAATCATTACCGACGGATTTAATTTCAATACGGTCCGAAATACCATTCAAATCACGAATGATTTTTTGGAAATCGGCGGTAGGCAAATTAATGACTGTAGAATATTCCACATCGGGAACTACGAGTTCTTCTGTATCAGGCTCAATCAATCTAAGTTTTTGACTATAACATTGTTTGATATCCCCATTATCATATTGAAGCCCCAAATGAGATACAATACCATCATGATAGTCGGCTTTATCAATATACATGGATAAAGTATCATCATTCGACATCGTGGAAATGACTTTGAATAAATGAAGTGTATTTGCGCAAACGATGATTTTATCTGGATTACACACATATTGCTCGAATTTATGTGATTTTAAACTAACATTCACCAATATGGTATGTGTTTTATCGAAATTGATAATTTTCATTCCCTCTTTGGTAAATGTAATGGTTGCATCGGTTAAGATATCTTTGATCGCCGTAATCATATTACGTATAGGTTGAATTTGAACGGTTTTTATGGTTAATACATTATTTTGTTCGTTCATTCTCTGGTAATAAAATATAGTGAATACTATTTATATACTATTTTATTTATATCATTTTTTCATATATTTCGCTATTATTGATAAAAAGAATAACAATGAAAAGAGGGGCATATTTGTTTCATTCACCATTTTTATAATGGGTTCTCGGGAGAACCGCGTTATTTTTAATTTAAATAAATTCTGTAAAATCGGTAAAAATATGACGAAATATACGCCAGCAAAATAAAGATTCCCATATAATTTCATAATATGGATGGCGTTCCATAGAATATTTACGTGTAATATGAGGGAAGCCAATCTCCAAGCACGGTCAAAACCGAATACAACTGGAAAAGTATAAATATGGTTTTCGCGATCTCCTTGATAATCTCGTATATCTAATAATAATTCATTTAAGAGAGAACCAAAGAAAACACTTCGCGTAGCAATTTGTAATAATTCGGTATTTGTATAGGTAGAAAGAGAACCTGCGGATTGAATAGTTAACCCCGAGAAATACATACCGAAAGCTACCAAGGAAGCACACGAAATATTTTTTACCAACAAAATGCGTTTTAGAAATGGCGTATAGAGGGTAATATTTAATAACGCCAGATGAATGACCATCTGTAAATGGGACGGTAAAAATTTCATAGAAAGTAATTCGGTGAAACCGACAATTCCGATATTGTATAAAATGGCTTCTTTTAGCGAAACTTCACCAGTAATAAGCGGCCTCGTTGGATTATTTATTTTATCGAGGTTTCTATCAAAAATATCGTTGATAATCATACTACTGGACATTATACCAATCGTATTGAGAATTCCCACGAAAAATGTTGGAGAATGAACGAGAGAACCTAGTGAAGGATTGATGATCCATCCACCTGTAAAAGATAAGAAAGTAGTGGGTAGAATGTTTTTATAGCGAATAATCTTTAGGAAACCAGGCGCTTTTTTTTGAATATGGGAAAAAAGAGTGGGTGTATTGTTATTCATAACGAAAGTAGGTTTAGTAAATTGTGTTAACGATAAAGTATTTGTAAAAAATGATATGAATAAAATTAAACAGAAATTGTTCATATGATTATTCATTATAGAAACAAATGTTTATTTTGTTTTTGATTACAAATAAAATCAAAAAAGGAAGGGGTCGTAGGGGAAACGTAGTTTCCCTACAATAAAATTGAATTACTTTTGTTTGTATATTACAGATATAACCAAAACAAACAACAACAAAACCAAAATAACAATCAAAGATGTTCTCAAAATTCGCTCCAACAAATGTAAAAGACCAAAAAAAGGCAGAATTGGCGAAACATATTACCGATAAATTAAAAAAACAAAAAACATATTTCTTTCGTCCAGTAGCAATTGATGGTGTATTATGCTATCCAGTCATTTATGGCGGTAGATATAAAATTGTAAATTTTGAAAGTATACATATCAATTGCTTTGTAAAAAAAGGAGATACAAAACAAAAACAAAAATATTCATTATTATTTCAAAAATATAAAACGATTTTAGACGCATTGAATTTAATTGAAACAGTTGTATCTTCCTACAAAATCTATAATGGTGATTTAGTTAGTCAAGATAGTTATGATACATTGAAATTGGAAGAAATCATTGTTCCATATACACAAGAACAAGTATGTTGTGTATGTAGCGATAATACCACTGATATTACCGTATGTAAACATCATATTTGTTTACAATGTAGAGAACAATGTCTTTTAAATGACCAATACAATTGTCCTATTTGTCGCAAAGAAGAAATTATGAATATGTATCATAACGAATCAAATTTGATTAATAATAATGAATATCATATTTTACAATATGCGATTGAATATGAAGAAGAAAAGGACTATTATCGTAATACAAGAAGAACTCCGACAATAGAGGAGCAAGAACAAGATGAATCTTCATCTGATTCCGACGATGAGGAAGAAATCGATTCTGCGGCAGTACGTACAGACGTTGTAGAATTTACGATTGATCGAACTCCAACCAATTTTGATATGGTAATGGATATTGACCCAAATGAAACATCTGAAACGAATCATCCAAACGAAAATGAAACAGACGAGTTAAGTGATATAAACAATGAAAATATTCGTCAACGTATGAATGAAGTCATCCATCATTATAGTCGTTTGGGATTTCAACAAAGTCGTATAAGCAGCACGTTGAGTTATAATATACAAAATGTAACTTTAACTCGTGGGTCCGATAGTTATTATCCCCGGAGTTTATCTCCAGAATTAGCATTAGAAGACGGCGAAATTAACGAAATGGAGATTGATAACGGTGCAATAGAAAGATATGTAGCATAAATAACAAAAAACAAAAAATAACATAAAAATAATAAAAAATCCGTGAAAAACGGGTTTTTTATTTGTGGGAACACTCTTACTCCAAATTACATTTGCCCTGTTTTTTACAAGTTTTATTGGCTAAACGTAATGCTTTACTGGTTTTTTTACAACCCGATTTCAATATATGATAATCTACAATACTCGCATTCCCGCCAGATACTACACTTGCTAAACGTGCTAATCCCCAACTTTCGGCGGTTTGATTTGGGCGTGAACCACTGGAATAATACGCACCGCGGCCTTTATTCACTATTTTTTCTAAGGCTTCTTGAGAACATTGCGTTTTTTCGGCTAATTCTTTGGAAGGGACAATTTTATCAATACCGTATAATTTGCGTGCTCGGGCTAAATGATTGGATTTGCGGGATTTGAATGATTTCACTTTGGGACGTTGATAATATATTCCTTTTTTGTATAATTTGCGCGATTTGATAATATTCTTCTTTTGTTTTTGTAAATCTTTTTTACTCAATATTTGTGGGATGTACCTTTCTATAATATTTTCCATTTATCTATGTTGATAAAATATTTTATGTTTTCTCGGTAAAAAATATAAAAATTATGGTGTAAAAGAATATATTATGCGTTGGTTATTCTATTTTTCACTATTGATTGGAGCATTTGCATCAAAACATCGCGCGTGTTCTAAGTGTAAATTCTATATTCCCGCGATATACAATGAACAATATGATATGGGAAGTTATATGGGTAGATGTTCCAAATTTACAGAAGTAGATAAAGGTTCGCAAGAAATTGTCTATCGTTTTGCGGTGAAAGCGAGGTTTAATGAATTTGAATGTGGAAGTGAGGGAAAATATTTTGCGAATGATACTAGCGGAGGTGAGAATACGATTGGACTGGTGTAAAATATAACATGAATATGAATGTGTTATATTTTATTTTTTAGAAGATTTTCTTTTTTGTTGTTGCTTCTTATGGGATTTTTGTTGTTTCTTACTGTGGGATTTCTTATTTTTTTTGGATTTACCACCTCTTATCCAATAAGGCGATTCTTGTAAGATGTTGCGTAAAAGATATTCTTCAACTGGTGAATCATTTTTTAATGTTATAAGACCATTCGCGTTGACTTTTAATTTTCCGTGTTTATTGTTCAATATTTTTTCCAAATTTACCTTTACGTATTCAAATTTAGTGGTTGGTTCACCAATTAATTTATTTAAATATCCTCTTTGGGTTTCATCTTGCATCTGGGCTATAATATTTTTTAAATCTGTTATAATCTGTGTATCAGTAAGTTTATTCGCAAAAGTTCCTGTTTGTGCGATATAATGTCTATATAGTTTTTCTGCGAAGCGAACTGGTTGATTTAAATTATCTCTAGCTTCTGGTGTGAACTGAATTGTATCCCCTGCGGTTGTTACATCAATAGACCTCCAAGCAGTTCCTACCAAAGGTGATGCTTCTAATACTTTTAAAAGTCGTGAAAGGTCTTTGTATTCACTGGAGTCTTGTTGGACGCCAGCACGTAGCTTATTTCGAATACTGGCGATAGCATTTTCTTTTGTTGTCTCAAACGACATGTTTGTCGCCATCGACAATAAACCTTTTTTTCCTTGATTTAAATCACGTTTAAATGCGTTTTTCATTTTATCAGGGATTTCACTATCACTAATAAGGGATGTTATAGATGAAGCACCATTTGATTTGGTTATTATCTTACCATTTTGTTTTACATCATTAGATGATTGTTTTGGATCATTATTCATATCTCCTTTCGCGACGTTCATTTTTACAATATCACCTTCAATATTATCCTTATAGCCTACTAATTTTATGTCCAATATATCCATTTCATTTTCTGCGTATGGTTGGATTACAGGTGCTACTGGTGCTACAGGGGCAGGATTTACTACGGTTGGTTGTTGTGCGGATTGGTCTACGGTTGGTTGTTGTGCTGCTGCTGGGTCTACTGTTGGGGCAGCGCTAGATGTAGAACTCAACATACGTTTAAAGAAATCACTCATAATTTATTATATAATATTCAGATATAAAAAATTATATTACATTTTTTCTAAAGTGAATTTCCCCTCTTTTTTTACTAAATGACCTACTAGTATCATTTCTGAACCAGTAATTTTCGCTTCTTCATAACTATTTAAATCAAAAACTTCATTGGTATCTACTTTCAACGCATATTCCACGCCTTCAAACTTTATTTTTTGCGCTTTCCAAGTAATTTTATGAACATTCAGGTCGGATTTCTCACTCTTACTATCTTCTTCATAACTAGGATAAGAACCAAATTGATTCGATGTTATTTTACCTATTCCATAACAAACTAATGGTTCATTTTTATTTTTCGCGGCATAGAGAGAACAATCCACCGATGTCTCTTTCACTCCCTTTAAAATTTGTTTATTAATATTATTCTTAATACTCGCAATCTCAAACAACGTTTCATCTGTAGTGACTGGGGTTTTTCCGTCTAATCGACTAACATCACGAATACGCAACTCCACGTTTTTCTCACTCTTTTTCTGTTCCTCGCTTAATACGGATAAATAAAGGAATACTTTAACGGTTCTCAAGTCTTCGGGTAAATCTTGATGACTACAAATACGACGCGCACGACCAATGACTTGTTCGATACGTACCATATGCCAGTAAGGTTCTACAATATGAACAAAACGAGTGTTTTTCAAGTTGATACCTTCCGCACCCGAAGATGTAATCATAAATACTTTAATGACTTCGCCCATATGATTGTTTTTATGCTTCTTTTGTAATTTCGCCGAAATATCCGAAGGAACGAATTCCCAAGAACTATTGTAAATATTACGAATGATTTCTTTTTCTTCGGGGGTTTCTGTTCCAGTATACAAAACAAAACGTGGTTTGTCTGCGTCTTTTTCATTTTCTACGATATCCCATTTACCACCTTTATTTTCCAATTTGAATTCGGCAAATCCATTGGCCTCTAAAATCAATTTGATGATACCGATACCTTCAATCGTGCGGAATTGACTGTAGACTAAATGTAAACCGCCATTTGCCTCATCTTGTAAATGATTCAACAATTCTACGAATTTAGGACTATAGGTTTGTAATTGTGATTTATTCAAATATTGTTCATCCGCGGGTGCTTCTGGATTATGTTTTAAATCATCCATTGCTTTTGTGATGCGTTTTAAATAATCGGCTTGTTTGACTCGTTTTTCGGTTGTCTCCATATCTTCTTTTTCTTCTGCTTCTTCCGCCACATCTTCGGTGGTTTCTTCGGCTTCCTCTTCGTCCTCGGCTTGTTCCATCAATTTCAATTCTTTTTTAGAAATACCGTTGAATGCGTTTTCGCTGATTTCTTTGCCTTTTTTCTCAGGCATAGGTCTTGGAATCGCGGCTGGGAAAGCAAAATTACAAGCCGAACGAGAGAAAATACGATACGTGGAAGAAATAGAATAGACATCTTCATTTCCTGGATTGTTTTTCGCTTTCACTTGATTTTTTCGGTTGCGTTTTTCGGTTTCGGCCTCTTCATCACGTATTTTTTCATAGACTCCAAATTGGTAAGGGGTCATTTCACATTTCACAATATGGAAAATATCGTCGTCTTCTGATTTTACAAAGGAAGGTAATAATTTTTCTTGCGCACTGCGGAAATAAGAGGTTAAACCCAATATACGTTTTTGGAATAAATCCATATTGGTAATACCATTATCATCAAAATTCACAAATGTATTCAAAAATGTATCGGCATCATCGGGTAGTGCTTTGTATTTTTTAACATCGACTTCGCCTACTATTTTCAAACCATTCTTTTCTAAAATCTCGCGAACAATATCTTCAAATGCTTCGTCAGATATATTGCCTGTATCATCTAAACGCACACCGTTGTATTTATCAAATACCTCGCCGCCGCCTTTATGTGGATTGCTTTCACCATTATAGCCAATTTCATATGCTCGTTGAGCACTCGCCTCTGGTTCAATAGGTAATTCTTCAAATGTTATTTTTTTTGCTACTTCATCATACACAGATGTCTTCTTCTTTTTCGTAGTGCGTTTTTCTTTTGCTTCTTTCGATTTGGCTGTTTTACCGCCATTCAAAAAACGACGAAACCCACCGATCATTTCTTCTACTTTTTCACCTACTTTTTCTACTACATTTTTAGGGCGTTTTGTTCCAACCGCTACACCCGATTTTTTGGCGTTTACAAAGCCAAAAGGATTTCGTGTAATGGTTAATTTATTACCACTATATTGAACATAATCATAGGTACGGAAATTTGCTTTATCAAACATATTTAAAATAGAATCGGTATTTACTTCATCGGTTGTTTCGACTTTTAATGTAAACGTCCATGTTTTAATATAACCACGTAAGATATTAAATAAAATACCAATTTCATTTGGATAATTGATAATTGGTGTGCCTGTTAATAATACAATACGTGCGTTTTTAGCATCCATCAAATATTGATACATCAAATAAGGCAATGTTTTAGGTTTTTTTATTTTATTCACAATGCGACTAACAAAATTGTGGGCTTCATCAATGACTACTACGGAATTATCAAATGGATTGCGAGAAAAATCGCCAGTTAAGGTAGCCAAACCTTTCATATTAATACCATTATAGTTAATATCGGTATATTTGGTTCGTATCATTTCGTTTAATTGTTCATCAATGAGTTTTTGTTCACTCGCGTTTTTATCGGAAAAGTTGGAAGGTTTTTTTACATCGACTAACCAAGCTCCGCCATGAGTGCGAATATATTCACTGGATAACGAAAGGGCTTTGGATAAAATACCGATATATTCTGGTTTTCCTTCAATCGATACAAATTCCCAATATTGATTTTTCTTATATAACTGGTCGCCGCATTTTTTCAATTCACTGAAAAAATTCATTTTCAATGATGCGGGGGTCATAATAAATACTCGTTTATCTGTTTTCATTCCTTCGGCAATCGCAATCGAACTACAGGATTTACCACTACCTAAACCGTGATATAACAATAACCCACGATAAGGAGTATACAAATTCAAATAATCCAAAATTACACGTTGGTGAGTTAATAAAGTAAATTCATCATCGGAACGTTTATCACAAGAAATATCTTTGGTAGCATCTTCCAAATCTTTTTTATAAGGTTTTAATAATTCCATCATTTTTTGAACATATATTTTGCGATTGTTCATATAATACGTAGGAGCGCGAATCGTGGTTTTTCCCATTTTTTGCGGTAATCGTTCGCTAATTAATTGTTCTTGTATTTTGGCCGTGGTCAAATCAATATGAACAGGTGTAGGGCCGTTTTCTTTTATTTTTAATTTCAATTTACGTGGTTTTTTCGCTTCCGCGGTTTTTGGCGCTGGTTTTTCGGCGACAATAGGTTTCACTTTCGTGGTAGGTTCTTCGGCAACATCGACATCAATATCCGTAATGGCGATTTTTTCAACCATTTCTTCAGGTTCACTAACTTCGTCTTCAGAAATGATTTTAGATAATTCTTTCATTTCTTTCTCCATATCTTCGTCGGTAATGGGTTTCTCTTTGGTATCACTAATTTTTTTACCAATAACCGCATAATCATCATCATCATCGCTACTACCGAAATCAATATCAATTGACGCTTTTTCTAAAGGTATTTCTACAGTCTCACTGTCTTTAATAACCACTCTTTTATTCTTCTTCAAAGGTTCTCCGATAGGAGTAATTTCCTCTACTACTTCTGGAGCAGTTTCGTTGTCTTTTTGGACGAGAACCCTGAATGGTAATTTCTCTAATAATTTATCAAATACAATATCACGATTAAAATGGAGATTACGTTTATCTACAATTTTCTGTTTTATTTTTTGTTCCACTTGTTTTTTCTCTTTTTCTTTATCTTCATCAATGAGTTCTTCTTCTCCTTCGACTTCTTTTTCGACTTTTTCCACTAATTCTAATTTTTCAGCAGGAATATTACTTGTTATTTTAATATGTATGTGTTGAAACGATTTGGCTTTTGGTTTTTTTTGTAAATGTTCTAACTGTTTATACATATTATATAATAATTTCTATTATATTATATTGGGATAAAAAACTAAAAAGCATTCGGTAAATCATAAAAATCGGGATTTCCATAAAATAAATAGGAGAACATTCTTTGCGGCGCCCCTACTTCGACCCCATTATCTGACCCTCTCGCCGTTCTTATATTTTCTTTTTGTGTTAAATCAGATAAAATAGGAAACATACAAGAGAACCTTTTTTGTCCTCTTCGTAAAAAAAGAGGTAAAGAATTGTCTTTGTTTAATATTTTATTGAAATTTTGATAATATTGTAAATGTGGTATATCTTCTGAATGTGTTATTTTCATTTGTATTCTTAAATTATCGTCTTTTTGATTGATACAACCGACATGTATTAAATTGGCGTTAAAAATAATTACATCTCCCTTATTACAAGGTAAATTCACTACTTTATCTACAAAATTTATATTGTTCTCGTTCTTGTTTTTATGACTTTCGGGTATTACACCTAAACATTTTTCCATATCTTCTAAATATATCAACATCGTATATGACGGATAGCGTTGTTTTTCATTAAAAAAGTCGCCATTATTGTCTCGGTGACAAGTATGAACCACCGATTTTTTTATTATCCAAATGTAATCTTGAAAAATATATTGAGAACCTAGAGTTTTTTGGATGGTCGTCAACAATCCAGGGTGTTTCAACAATTTTTGTTTTATATGTTCATATTTTTCGCTCGTAGAATCATCCATATATTCGGCGATTTCTTCTGGTTTTATGATATTTTTAAAGATTTGAACCCCCTCATGTTGTAGTGTATAATTATCCGCATTTTCTTCAATAACATCTTTATAAAAAAAGAGATAGATGATTAGAAATGCAAGAAGAATAGATAATAGTAGTATTAAATTTCGCTTGGTAATCATATACTAAATGGAAATATAAAGTATATTCCTTAGCATAATCCACACAATAGTAATTACAAGTATTGAAATTGTAATTACTTATAGCACTTGTTTGTATATTTAGAATGTATTGAGATATCGTATGGCTTCATCGCAAGCAATTTGCTCCGCCTTCTTTTTTATTTTATGAACACCGCCTCCCAAATAAATGAACACTTTACCGTGTACAGACATATATTGATGTATATCTCCATATGATTTGAATTTAGCGATTGGTATGGAACGCACATGCGCTACTCCGTGAACGGGTTGTCCTAGACATAAATAAACACCCATATGATAACCTGTTTCTTGGTTATGTTCTTCGCGTTCCATATAATGCGGGGTTACTTTGAATTCTTTTTGTATTTTCACTTGTAATATATTTTTAAAATTATCATCATTTTTTATTAAATTAATCCAATCTACGTGTTTTTCAAAGACATTTTCTACAAAGATTTGAACCATTTGAAACCCCGGTCCAGTTACAAATATATTTTTGAACCAACCGCCTTCATCTTCAACTGAAATTTTATTGAAATCTAAAAACATCGCACCAATGAAGGCTTCAAACAAACAACCTAATTTTTTTAAATTGGTGCGCGTTTGTTTTGTTTCAGCGTGTTTCGATAATACAAACCAATTATGTAGGCCCATATCGTAAGCGATTTTACCAATCGATTCATTTTTTACTAATGCGATTTTTTTTTCAGTCATAAATCCTTCATTTTCTTTGGGAAAACGGCGATATAGATAATATTTAGTAATACATTCCAAAACACCATCGCCTACAAATTCCAATCTTTCATTTGATTTAGTAAATAAGGGTAAACAGTCGTCGGGTTTAGGAGTAATAATAATATTATTCAATTCATTTTCTAAATTGGGTCGCTTGATATATGACCGATGAATGAATGCTCGTTTATATAAGGTCCAATTATGAATGGGAGTATGAATTCCATAGTTGCGTAATAAAATTTCGACTTCATTTTGAGAAATCATTTTATTTAGCGGATTATAAGGGTCAAAAATGTAAGTTTCGACGCCGTTTTGGTTTTTTTCTACGCGAATGTCGTCGTCCATATTCATGTTATTCTTCAAATAATATGAATTAACTATTATATAATACAATCAATTTTTTATGTTCTTTTGAAAATATATTTATCCATAATTATATTTTTATAGAAAAATATATTTAGTAAATATATATCATAGATATGCCTTTATACAACGCCGCAAAGAAAGCAAGAAATGCTACAAGTATTAGTAATCAAAATCAAGGTGGAGGATCAAAGAAAGCAGGTTTCCCACAACAAGTTGGTAGATCAAGTGCTGTAAGTGTAGCATTCCATATGACAAACCCTGTATGTGGACACTGCTGCAAATTATCATCGTTCAATACCACTATTTTCCCATTAGCTCGCTTTTCTAGACCAATTGGAACAATGCCTGGTGCAAACCGTGCTAAATTTCTATAAATAATATATTTAATTGAAACAATATAATGGTTTTCATATAATCATTATATTCTTTGTTGCGTTATGAAAGTCATTATTGATGAGAGAGAGCGAGAACTTTATGAAAAATGTTATGGAATTGTTCATTCCAATGGAACCTATGTCGTTTTATCCAAAGAAGTATTAGCGTTGGGTGATATTTTTATAACCACCGATGAAGGTAAACATGTTCTCATTATTGAACGAAAATCGTTGTCGGATTTATTGGCGAGTATTAAAGATGGTCGTTATGAGGAACAATCCTATCGTTTAACTCATTCGAGTAATATGCCGCCCCATTCTATTTTGTATATTATTGAAGGACAATTCTCGCAATTACGTACGAGTATGGAGAAGAAGATTGTTTATTCCGCGATAACTTCCCTGAATTTTTTCAAAGGGTTTAGTGTAATACGTACGAATAATTTAGTAGAGACCGCAGAACAAATCGTATGGATGGCTGAAAAAATAGAACGTAATTTTCTTCGTTGTGTGTTTCCTTATTATTTACAACCACAATATTGTAAATATATGCAGATGCCTGAACCTCCTGCGAATGCCCCTATTGATAAAATAGAAGAGGACGGCGAAGAAAGACCTCGAGTATCTGTTTTAGAAAATATAATGAACCCAACCGCTAGAGTAGGTGAAATGTTTACCGTTCCCCCTGAAAGCCTTCCGTCGCCTGCTGAAATTACCAGTGCGAATTATTGCACAGTCGTTAAAAAGGTGAAAAAGGACAATGTGACACCAGAAAATATAGGAGAAATTATATTGTGTCAAATACCAGGAATTAGTGCGGTGACTGCTATGGCGGTTATGAAAAAGTTTGGTACCTTTCCAAATTTGACAAAAGAATTACAAAGTAATCCGCATTGTTTAGATGATATACAATGTGATACAAAAGGTAAGCTGCGAAAAATAGGCAAAAATTGTGTGGAAAATATCAAAAAATATTTGGTATAATCGACAATATTTATTTGATACCGAATAAAATATATCTACCATAGTAAAACGATACGATACATAGATAGATATATATAACATTCATAATTGAATAGGCGACTAATTTCTTGGTATTTTTATAATTTAATTTTATATCGCATAATTTATTCAATACAATTATATTGTTTATAAACAATAACAATACAATATATTTGAATGCCGCGTGAAAAGGATATTCCCATAATAATCCAAAAAAGAACCCCATAAACGTAGTAGGGTCAGTTCCAATTTGTTCGGTATATCGAGCAACCACATAATAAAATTTATAGAAGAAGGCAACAAAATCCACATAGAATGTATTGTATTTACAATTTTCACATACTATAAAATGCATTTTCAATAAAATGCGCGGGGTTTCAGCTTGACTTGTTTTTTTAACTTGATGTAATGTTTTATCAAAATCAAAAATCATATAATCACCCCTATTCAATTTCTGTTCTAAATTAAAATTTATAAATTCGGTAATCGTATCATTGTTATTATTTGTTGCGCCAATAATGACCCTATAAAACTGAATACCGTCAAAATTATACAAAATACAATCGCGGTGAGGAATCAAATTCGCCGCCGCCCCATATAAATTCATTTTATTGAAATTCGGTTTTGGGTTTGAATAATATATTTCATTCATTTCGAAGACGTGTTTCAATATACAATTGGATTGATTATCGCAAATATTTTTCCATAAATCGTCATATTGAATAGAGTCAAAATTCTTTTTTAAAACATCGGTTAAATCATTGTAATAGGTATGATGGGTAGTGGTCGCTTTGTTCGCAACTTTATTTATATATTCTTTTCCAATATCGCTTAATACATTATCTAAATAATAGGGCAATTTTCCAATACCTACATTTCCATCTATATTGTCTCGATGGGTAAAAATACTTTTCATATATAGATAAATAAAATATATATTTATATAATTGTAGAAATATTTTATTAGGTATACACCATATTTTCAAGTGATTATAACGTTTCTTAGTATTTAGGATTTTATTGGAAAAGACAACGTTATTTTCGTAAAATATAAGATAATATAGTCTTTCTATATTATATTATGGAAGACGGTATTGAACAAAGTAGCTCTATGTTGTTAGAAATCATTCGCAAAACAAAAGAAAAGGAAAAAGAACAAGAAAAGGAAAAAGAAAAAACGAAATAATTTACGTTTTATTTAATATTTCCCCCCCCCCATTTTGTAAAGGATAAATATTATATGTATTGATAGTTCCCAAATTTTTCAAAAATACATTTTCTTTCAATATACAATCAAATATAATATCAAAATTGAGTTCGCCTATCTTTTCATAAATATGACGGCTAATTTGTATAGAATCTATATCCGCCGTAGATTGTAGTCTTGACGCGACATTTACCGCATTTCCAACCACACATAAACGAGGGATTTCATTTCCTAATATACCAATGCTAACATTGCCCATAGTAATACCTATTCGCAGCGATAACTGAATATCATCAGGTGTTTTAACCTTTTTTACTGCGTATACTAATTCAAAAGCTAATAATATCATTTCTTTAATGACTATTTTATGATTATTTGAACTTCTATAAATATCACCCACGACCATATAGGCATCGCCAATGGTTTCTATTTTTTGTAAACGCGGGAATTTTTTCCGAATATTATCAAAATTATTGTATACATTGTTTAATAATTGAAAAATAATTTTATCGTCGTATTTTTTCGCCAATTCTGTATAATTCACAATATCAGTTAATAAAATACAAATCATATCTAATTTAATGGTAGAACGTTTATTATACACAGAAGACTGTTCAATATATTCCTTATCAAAATTAAATGGTAGTAATTTTGTTAACAACTCTTTTTTCAATTCATCTGTGTTTTCAGGCATACGCGATGTAATTTTATGTTTTATGAAATCGATATAATGATTACATTTATCAGTAATATATGAATTATTATTACAGTATTCGCGAACTGCTTCTAACATATGACTATTAAATTGAATACTTTGTAAATCCATTCTATCTTTAATATAGTGTTCTCTTTCATTATAATCATTGATGAGTACATTCGTAAGCATCTTACCAATTACATCTATGAATACGTAATATATATTTACATCGTAACTGTTTTTTAATTCAAGTATGTCTATACAATTTACACCCGCAAATAATAACCAAATGAATATATATATATTTGTAAACAGAATATCTCTTTTCATATATAATGTTCTCATAAATAACACAAAGAATATATAAGAGATTATTACAGAAGCATAATATGTATATGTATATTTGAATGGATATGTAATAACGTTTAATGTTATTGGTATGATATGGTATTGAATATGAATATCTTTTAATTTTATATAATTGGTTTTACAATACATTTTCAATAACAACGGTGTACTGAATAACCACATTACATTACGGCTGAATTCATATTCATATAATTTCATACTGGGGTTTAATACTGGATTGGATAAATATTTTATATAAATAAATGCGGTTGCTAATGAATAAATATTGTTTGATTTACAATAGATAAATTGTGATAAAACAAAAAACGCATATACATAAAGCATTATTTCATTGTATTTTGTTATGGAATAATAAAACATTTCATTCGTACTTATTACTTCGGTATTAAAATCAATATGAAACTGCGGTAAATAATATTTATTTATGATACCATCAATATTATAATAAATAAACAAGTATATAAATAAATATTTCATTTTATTATATGTTTATAATTATAAATTCGAATTTTCTAATTATAATTGTAAAATAGGGTTTAAGTTTATTTTTAATTATATACTTTGGTTATTTGGTTG
>Ga0214923_10005125_pt1 | contig 15399 bp, 18 predicted proteins | sample LL1510_MetaG_FD_177993 | JGI IMG/M metagenome (GOLD analysis project Ga0214923, IMG submission 177993) | Freshwater microbial communities from Lake Lanier, Atlanta, Georgia, United States - LL-1510 | ecosystem: Environmental > Aquatic > Freshwater > Lake | place: USA: Georgia | collected...
CGCTTGTGGTAAATGCTGTATTTTTTAAATATCCTTGTTTGATTACAGTATCGCCATAATCATAGTTATTTACATATCTAGTTAAACTAAAACTCCAATTAATTACATCGGCATAACCTAGTAATTTAGCCGAACTAACATCTGGTTCGGCTACTTGTGGATCTTTATTATAGCTTCTATCTACTGTTGCAAATATTGTTTTAGGAACGGCATAGTCTCTAAATGATCTTAGTACAGTATAGTCATGCCCTTCGCCTATTTCATCTACGTTTACTACTAGTGAATTATAAGACATTTTGTTAGCATCTCGTCAATTTGTTTACAATTTTCAGTACCTATAGCATCACTACAATAGGTTACCAAATCCATTAGTTGATAATTAAGTTCTAGTTGTTGTTTCGATTGATTAATCGCTTCAATGTACTTATAACGTCCAGGTATAGGAATATTACTAATAATATCCCAGGTAGTACCATACTCTTCAACAAGTTGTTGAGCACGTTTAGGCCCAACACCAGCTACACCAGGAATATTATCGCCACTATCACCCATAAGACACTTAACATGAACATATTGCTCAGGTTCGAATGTATAGTGATCTGACCAATTTTCCCAAGTAGTTTCTTTTCTAGTAACATAACTAAATCTAGATACTCCTGGTTTTATAAGTAAATCCCAGTCTTTATCGCTTGACATTAACCAAATTTGATCAATAGATAATTTACGCTTTTTGCTAACTATATAAGCAGCAATATCGTCTGCTTCTACGCCTTGAAATCGTAATACTGTATAGTTTTGTTCAAGTAATTCTATAGTTTTGGTAAAATCTTCAAAAAATAATTCAAACTCTAATTTTTCATTTTCAGTTTGTTGATCATATTTATCTTTACGATTTTGCTTATAGTCAGGATAAATAGCTTTACGATAGCTACTAGATCCTTGATCTGTGGCTATAATTATGTACTGTGCTTTATAACTTTTAGCTAAACTTTCCACTGTTCTTAGGTAATCTTCAGCAAAATCTCTAGCCCCACTGTGCTTATAGCGAAATGCAAGATTAAGCGCATCTACTATCATTAGTGTTTTTTCAGTTCGTTCAAATTGTTTAAAGGTTTTCATATTATTTTATGGTGTAATCTATTATTATAACACTATTGATAAAAAAAGTCAATTTACAAATTTAGTTTTGGTATTTTGAAGCCAATCTTCTAGCAAAAACATATAGAATTCATAATCTTGTGAGTAAAACATTAGCCACCGTTTTTCCATCATATTATCACAAACAAAACTAGTAGCACCAAATAATTTACTGCGATCATACTTAAATATTAGTAATGGCATTTTATCTACTTGAAATGCTTGACGTTGTGTTTGCTGCCACCACTCTATAATTTGCGGAGTTTTATGTGTTAGTAATCCACTGTTAATATGATCATCTGTATAACCTTTTACTTCTACACAATAGTTATTAGTATAATTGGGTACATATAAGTCTCCTTTTAAACCATGTTTAGCATCAAGTGCTCCACTACCAGGCACACGCTCCCAAGCTAATCCAGTATGTTTACGCAACATATCACGCGCTAGTGTTTCTGTTCTAGCACCTTTAGCTCTGCTGTCTACCACCGATAGCCTCTCTTATATGTTTAGCTAACTTATCCCAGTCTATAGTACCATCTTGATTAGTATATAAGTCAAGTTGCTCAATTTTCTCTTGTGCTTGTTCACGAGCCTTTTTTCTACGCTCTAGTACTTTTTCAAAGTTTTTATTACGCATATATTCATGCCTCAATGCGAGATACATTGCTACGTTTAATAACATTTACTTTATCCAGTAATGGATGACTAAAACCATGACTAACTAAAAAAGTATTAAGGTGTTCTTCTCGCAATAATACCTCTACTAACTTTTCCTTGCCGTCAACATCAAGTGCTTCTACAGTTTCGTCTAGTATTAAGAGATTAATACGACTACTTGATAAAGTTTGCATCAATTTTCTAATTGCTAAGAGTGTGGCAACATTTACACGAGCTTTTTCGCCACCACTGAGTGCACTAATATCAATATCACGGCCATTATCTGTAACTACTACCAATAGTTTATCACTACTATTTACTTTAAAACTAATTTGAAACCTACCATCACTTAGGTCTACTAGGTATTGATTAGTAATTGACTCTAAATCTTTTACTAAACACTCTATTTTATATGCTACTAGTCCAGTTGTGCTAAAAGTTTTGGTAAGTACACCTAGTATACTCATGCGTTCATTCATTAAGTGTAGCTGAAAACTGTGTTCTTCTAGCTCCTCACGCATTTCTTCTAGCTGTTGTTTAATAGTATCTATTTTACCATTGTGAGCTTGTACTTGTGTATTTCGATCTTCTGCTGATTTAATTCGCTGTTTAGTTTCCTGTATAGTTCTAGCCAGCTCATCATATTGATTTTGTAGTTCATTTTTATCTAGTGTTTTAGTTGGTAGATTATTATCTATTAGTTGATGTAGTCGCTCAAATTCTTGCTGAGCTTTTATAGCTTGTTTATACTGTTTGTCTTGATTTTCAAGTTCACTACTTATAATTAATGCAGCAGCAGCACTTGCTCGCGCACTTTCAACTTCATAGTCTTTACTACTAATTAATTCTTGAGTTTTTGTACTATCAATTTGACTAAAACAAGTTGGGCAAACTCCTGATAAATTCTTGAGCTTTTTAATAAACAATTCACCATCTTTGACAGTTTTCATATTTTCTGTTTGCTCTTGCTGTAGTTTGCGAATATGTTGCTCGTCTACAGGTGCTACTGATGGAAAAGTTAAATCAATAGCATTAAGCTGTTGCTTATAGGTATTATTCTGTACAATCTTACGATTGGTTTTGTCTACATTGCTAATTTCTAGGTTTAGCTCTGCTGCTTTTTGCTCTAGTTTAGGGTCTAGTTGCTCTACTACAACTAACTGTTTTGGTGTTAAATCGGTTTTTTCATATTTATCCAACCAGCCACGTATAGTGTTTACCTTAGCCTGTGTTCCACTAATTTCCTTACCAAGCTCTAATGAGATTTCTTTAAATACTTCACTAGCTTTAGTGTATTTAGTTAGATTTAATATTTCTATTAAAAACTTTTTACGAGCCGTATCAGCACTAGTTAAAAACTCAAGACTCATAGCATTGCTTTGATAAACAATTTGTGCAAAACTTTTATGATCTATTCCTATAATATCTTCTATAATTTTATAAGTTTGAGTAGCTGTATGTGAACTAATATCTTTACCATTTTTTGTCAATTTAACTGTTTGTTGTGATCCTCTTGTAGTTTTAATTGTATATAAATTACCATCACGTTCTAAATCAAGTTCTATTGTATAAGTTTTATCTTTAACATATCTATTAAGGATATCTGATTTTTTGATACCTTTTGAATTTTTGTTGAATAAAACCTCTTCTAAGATAAGAGCTATACTACTTTTACCGTGTCCGTTTTTACCTACAAGTTGTGTTAGTGGAGCTTTGATAAAATTAATAGCATTATTACTACCATAACTAAAGCAATTAGTCCAACGTAATTCTTTTATTGTTATCATTATCCCAAAACTTTCGTTTATTTAAAAAACCTAATTGTTCTATTAACAATATCATATCAACTGCATTATCAAATTCTAGCTGCCAGCTATCTTGTGAGCCGTGTTTGCGTTCAGCAAGTATTCTAGCAACATAATAAAAATTAGGATGATAGTCTGTGCTAGTCATGCTCTATTTTATCCAAATTATTTTGTACTTCTAGTACTGCTTTATCAATAGTTTCTTGAGGTAATGTTAATATATATTGTAAGTATTCTTTTACTTCTTCTACCAGTGTCATATCATTATCAAGCATTAACTGAACATCTTCAATATTTCGTTTAATAACTTTTTTATCTATTAAATCACTATCTTCTAGTCCACCTAATTCCTGCAAATCACCCTCAACTTGATAAATTGTATGATGATAACTAGTCGGCAATTTAGGGTCGTTAGTTCCTACAGTTTTTCTTATTAATTGTGGTAATTCTAATTTAATCCACTTATGTTCTAGTGTTTCTATATCTAATAATATGATGCCAGTATCAACAACATCTCTATGAAAACTAGTGGTAACAGGACTACCAGGATACAAGATATTACGCTGACAATTCTCATAACTGTGTAAATCTCCGGCTAGTACAATATCCCAAGCATTAAATATATCTAAATTAACTTCTGCTGTAACATGTGGAGGTATTTCTCCTCTAACGTGTGTACATAAGAGTTTGCCGCCTTCTGGCCAAGGATTATTATGTTCAAAATCTTTAAGTTTATTGTAAGGAACAAATTCTATACCATAATCACTGTAATAGTCATCTATAATTATAACATTACGTTTATTACTCATTAAGTTAGTGGCTCTAGCTAAATTAGTCATAAATGTAGTAGATTTTTTAACTGCTTCATGATTACCGCTATAAATAATAGTTGGTATATTACAATGACTTATTAAGTCAAAATAAACTTCTAGTTCATCCATACTAGGAAGTTTATCAAAAACATCGCCACCTATAACAAATAGATCAGCCTTAGTTTGTTGTTCAGCTAATGCTTTCCACAATAAGTTATAACGATTCTTAGCCCAATCTACAGGAACATTTTTTTGACCTAATTTTATATGTATATCTGCCGTAAAAAGCACTTTCATTATTTTTCCTGAGATAAAAAAGCCCAGTAATTTTCATTACTGGGCCACTGTTTAACCTAATTCTTTAACAGCTTCTTGTTCACTACTATCTTCATCGTTTTGTTCTGCGATTTTATCTAGTAAAGCTTTAACCTCATCTGCTGTTGGTCTAGGAAATTTTTCATCAATGTTTTGTGCTTTTTCTGCTAGCTCACGTTCCGTGTCACTTAGTGCTCGTGGCTTACAGCGTAAAACTTGTAGTGTATACTCAACATTAAATGGAAGTGGGCCAGTTTTTTGACGCTTAAATACAACATCCCAACCTGTATCATAATCAGTAGGATCGCCTAAATCTTCAGCAGCTGTAACAATCTGCTCAAATAGTTTCTTTTTAAGATTTAGTGCTTTAACTTTACCATCTTTAGGATCTATACAGTTAATTGAATAACTCCAACTACAACGTAAATCTGGATAATAGTCAGGTACATAATCTTTTTCAAGATTGTCAAACTTTTCTTTTTCGCGACTAAAAGCTAGACATTCTACAGGAATATCTTTATCATTAGTACCTTTAAGCCAGTAAATATATCTTGGCAATACTCCACCAATTAATCTAACTGTATTCTCACCATCTTTATATTCGTAGCTTTCTACTTTATTTGATGCTGCTTTGCCTTTTGTTTGTTTAAAACTAAGTGCCATTTATTCCTCGTATTTGAAATATATTTTGTTGTTTTTTGTTATTAATAGCGGATTGTGTTTTATTGCTTCTAAGTTTAGGTCTGGGAAATAACTTAAATCTAAATAATTGATTCCTAAATCTTTATATTGCTGATAGCTTCTACGCGCCGCTAACTGTATATACTGTGCTTTAAAAAGCACATCTGTATTACGATCAAAGAAAAGCTGACCAGGATTAATTAAATAGCTGTTACCTATAAGTTTATACTTAAATCCTTTATAATAATCTTCCAATAATTGTACTAATTGTACTTGATTACCTTTAGCCAGCAACTCTAGCTTAGTAAGACTAAATGTAAAGACATTTCTTTGATTCATAATATATTATACCACAATAGATTAACTATAGCAAGTTAAAATTTCTATACCGATAGAATTTCCCAACCTTTTTTAATATAAAGACCAAATCTATCATTATTTTGCTTTTTATCTGCCCAACCACTAAATTGAATATCTACTACAATTGGTTGTGGTTTGTTAGGATAAGGACGCATAATTCTACCTACAATTTGTTCTAATAAACTATCATTACTCATTGGTACAGCTAAGATAACGCAACTAAGTGCGTTGATTGAGATTCCTTCACTAAAAATTTGGCGGCTACCAGCAATGCACATTTTTTCTCTGTTAAGGATTTGTTCTTTAGCATACTGCCTTTCTTCATAGCTGGTGTCGCCAGTAACCAACAAACACGTTTCTCCAACATAGTTTTTTACTGCCTCTAAAAATTCTACACGATCTGCTACTACTAATACGGAATGGCCTCCCACAATATGATAATTAGCAAGACCACTAATAAACTTTCTATAATAGTCATTTTGTGTTAAATCATTTATTTTTTCCACCCAAGTTACGTTAGGTTTTAGTGTTAAATTACTTTTTACTAAGTGTACAACTGGATTTATAGTATTTGCTTGTTTTGGTCTAAATATTATATCACCAAAATAATCACGAAATATTATATGTTTACCATCTTTGCGTTCCATTGTTCCACTAAGCGCCAATCTATATCTAGCATAAAAACTATCTATAGTAGTACTAAAAGTTGTTGCAGGACAATGGTGTGCTTCATCTAAAATTACAGTACCAAACTCTTTATTTATTCTATCCAAATATTTAACAATGCTTTGAACATTGCCTACTACAATAAAGTGATCTTCTATTTCATAATACCCACTACCTATTATACCTGGTTCATGTCCAAATAATACTCTGACTTCATCACACCACTGATCGCGCAATGCAGTTGTGTGCGTAACTATCAGTGTTTTTTGTCCCCACTTTTTAGCAATATGTAATGATGTAAAGGTTTTACCCCAACCTACTAGTGCATTAATAAAGCAAGTGTCATTAGCTTGATTATATACTTCTAGTTGATCTTCGCGTAGCTCGTATTTAGTAGCAGGAAAAGGCACAGGATTTGTTACTCTTTTATCTACTATTTCATAGTCATCTGGTATTAGATCATGTCTACCTTGTGGTATACTTAATATACCTTTAGCTAATGTTTTATAGTTTCTAATAGTTTCTATAGTATTAAATTTTTTACTGCCTGTATTTTTTGTTATCTTATACGTAAGTTGTTCAGCAATAAATTTGCTTTTAAGTTTACCAGGATCATCCATGTAAATTCTATTTGTAATAACAGCTTTCACACTAGTCTCCAGGTAGGTTTTATTTTTTCAGCATAATATCCATATAATAAGTTGCACTTATTATATTGTAAAATACCAGCATATAATTCATATTCTTTAGGAACTACTAAACTTTTAAATCGTTCTGATAGACCCTCAACCTCTAAAACACACCCTATCCCACCCGCAGGCAAAACTTGAATAATCTTGTGTGTGGCCAGCTTGGCGCGCACAAGTTTTTTATGTTGAAATACTTGCCCTATACTATCAATAAACCAAGTGGTTGATTTTGCCAATTTAATTACGTCTTGTAAAAAATATATTGCGCTACTAATTGGAAATAAATTTATATTTTGATTTTTTAGTACAAGCCTACGTAAACCTAGTGTAGGCTTGTCTATATCTTTATCATCTACAATTCTATAACGACTAAATAATTTAGGTTCATCTAAATCTATATATTCACTTGCATAAAAAATTATTTTGCCGTTAGTATAAGGCTCATGTTCTCCTAGTCTAAATACAGGCCAAACTAAGTTCGCCAGCCCTATAGGTTTCCTCAAAACTGCCGAAACTGTAGTCATCACCTATATCCTGATCAACGCCAATAGGAAATCCAGGAATATTACAACCCCAGTCATATTGTGTACATTGACGTAGTATGTTACAGTATTCATCTACGTCGCTGTTCTTAACAAGTGCCACGATTGAGTCATGGACAAGCATGAAGATTCTTGCGTCAAGTTTACGCTCTCTAACTGTTCTAGCAGTTTTAATAGCTCCGAGTAAGTTAACGTCACTTGCAAGGGATTGGATTTCCGAATTAATTCCACTACGTACTTCGTGGGCTGCGATTCCTTTGTCACTGCTGAATACGTTAGGTAGGCGTCTTTTTCTGCCAAAAAAGCTGTAAGTATATCCATTTTGTTGAATAAATTCTTTCCTAGTGTCTAACCACTGTTTTAATTTTTTAAATGTTGTAAAGTACTGTTTAATATCATCGCGGGCACGTTCTACTGGATAATGTTGTCCCGTTGCTTTAGTAACTGTTACACTAACCTTATCTGCCCCTGAACCATATAAGATACCAAAGCTAATAGCCTTAGCACTTTGACGCATGTCTGGGTATAATTTTTTTACTTGTTCAACCTCACATGGCAAATCAAATACCATTTTAGCTATACTACTGTGAAAGTCTCCACCATCAGTAAATACTTTTTGTAGATTTTTATCGCCACTTAATACAGCAGCATAATACATTTCAGCAGTTCTTAAGTCTTGCGAAACAATCTTATAGCCCGCTGGAGCTTTAATACACCCTTTGATAATCGGATCATCGCGTGGGATTTGCTGCGCGTTAAACTTACCGCTACTAGATAAACGACCACTAGTGGTAAAGATAAGATTAAAATTAGTGCGTATCCTATCATCACGATCCAGCTCTGGAAGAATTTTATGTATATAGGTATTCTGGATTTTTGATAGCTTTCTGACTTGTAGTATCGCTTTAGGAAGTTCATGTTCTTCACTCAGTTGTTCTAAGACTTCTGCATCTGTTGATATAGCACCTGTAGCGGTCTTTTTACCAGTTGGTGTCAGCCCTAAGTAGTCAAATAGTATTGTACGTAATTGCATTACGCTGTTAGGATTAAAAATCTTGCCTTCGTTCTTTTCAAAAAGTTTTACTTCGTCAAAAGTATAGATATGCTCTTTAGCTTCTTGAATTTTCTCACTAAGATATACGTCAGCTAGTTGCATGCGCTCACGACTGATAGGAATACCAATTTCTTCCATATCCATTAGGAATAGTGTACCAGGAATTAATATTTCTGTGTAGACTTTATGTAATTTATCGTTCTTTTGTACAATAGGCCAAAATTTGTTAAATAGCTCTAGTGTGACCGCTGTGTCTATTGCGGCATATTCACTAATAATATCAAAAGGTATTAAGTCGTAGGTAAAATTTTCATTGAGTACACCATGCTGACGACAATACTCTTTTTTAAATTCATCCAGTTTAGCGTCATAATCACCATAATCGGTATATTTTAATGCTAGTTCTTTTAGCCCATGACTATCCGTTTCATCTAATACATAGTGCATAACCATTGTATCGTGCACTCGTGTACGATCAAATTCTAGATCTAGATGATATTTTAGCATTTTGTAGTCAAATTTCATATTATGAAATACTATAGTAAATTTCCTACAAATCTCCTGCAATAGTTTTGCATTAGTTTCACTCAAACAATCACAACTAATATATCTACCATGATTAGGTTTATAACTAATACTAACACCAAGTACATAACCATCTCTGGGATATAAACCAGTAGTTTCTGTATCAATTGCAACTACTTCTTGAGCATTTTCTAGTACTTCTAGTAAGAAATCATACGCTTGATCTTCCCTATCAATACCTAGAAAATCACCAGCTTTTGTATCCTTTACTTCACCTGCAATATATTTATGAATTTTATCTATACTACGTTCAAAGTCTGGTTTACCTTCTGGCTTAAACGCAAGCATAGCTGGATTACTAATTGGTATAAACTTATTGTTAATAAGCTGACCAGCATAATTTGTAACGCTAGTAATTTTAGCGTATTCTTTGGCCGCCTCTGCCCCTACCAAGATCACTAAATCGTAGAGATCAGTATCAATGTCTAAATCTACATCTTTTTTTAGTAATTTTGTAATAGGTTTTGAACTCATATGAAAAACCTCAAAATCAAACTTAAAATAGTTTTCATATTTTGTACGACTAGGGGCTTTATCAATTACGGCTATTTTCATTTTGATGTGTACTCTCTTATGCTATCAACGTCTTCTTTAGATAATTCGCCAGGATCAACGCCATCAGGCAATTTAATTATTTCTACTAAAAATTCATCTTGTTCTAGAACTGGCTTAAGTTGTTTTGCTGCTTTTTCTCCCGCCTCATCGCCATCAAATAAGATGAATATGTGCGTAACACCTTGAGCTTTAAATGGTAATAATTTTTGTTTTGTTGAATTTTGCAATGTATTTGTTCCAAAACAGCATATCGCATTTTTTAATCCCTTATCATAAAGGTTTAACATATCAAAAATGCCTTCTACTAATACAATACTTTTTTCTGGTTTATTTAAATAACTGGGATAAACTGGTAATTCGATACCACTCGGATAATTTAAATATTTTGGATTCCCATTACTTAGAGTATGTCGACCTACAAAAACTTGTATCCTATTAGTAATATCACTAATAGGAAATATTATTCTGTCTTGTAGCTTTTCTACTTGATTAGTATAAAATGCTTCGAAATACTTTAATGTTTGACTGCTAATTCCTCTAAATGGTTTAGTCCAGGGAGTGTGTCCTAGTGGAAGTTCTTGTTCTACTGGTAGTCTAAGTTTTTTTAACTTTTCTTTAAGTCCCAGTATTCTAATAGGTACAGGATTACTAAAAATACCAAAATATTTAAATATATTTGTTTTAAACCCACAACTAAAGCAGTGAGCAACACCACTAATTCGATCTACTCTAAAACTAGGATTTGTATCTTCGTGATCTGGATTTAAACATTTTATTAGATAATCTCTGCCACTAACTGTAAAAGCTAAATTATTTTTATTTATTATATCTAGTACGGGATCGCTCATAGTTTATGTGTGCCAAGGTAAGTCTGCAGAGCTATCATCTTGTTTTAAATCTTGCTTTTTTGTTGCACGTTTTACTGTTTCTTTTTGTTCTGGTTTATCAATACTTTGTGGACTTATTCTAAGTGTTTCCCAATCAATTGGACAGGTAAATCTCATCTCTTTACCGCCACGAATTTTAGTAGTTTCAAAACTAATAGCATTTGTACTTTTATCATGCGCTTCCATCACTAAGGCAATATCAGCAGCATCAAGAATACCTTTAGCAAATCTAGCTTCGCCGCTAGCATCAATTTGATATGGACTTACTAATACTATTTCATATTTTCTAGCTAGATTTTTTAACTTTTTGCTAACTTCTATTTGTGGCTTCCAATCATACATATCACTACCTTCGATTGTAATTTGATTTAAATAGTCTACAACTACTACTTGCAATTTTTGACCAAATTTAGCCTTAGCTTTACTTATATGTAAATCAATACTACTTATTGTTAAGTCTCTATCATCAACTATAATCATTTGATTATCTTGCTTAAGTTGATGATTTCTTACTAAGTTTTCTTCAAACTTATATCTATCCCTGTGCCTCATAAAATCTAGAATACATTGATCAGACTCTTCGAACATGTTCGCCCTAGCTTTTACAACACTTAGTATTTCATTATCTGTTAATTTATTTTGTTTTAATCGTTGTAAATCTACTTTTGCTAGTATACTTAGATTTCGCTCCATGACCTCGTATGCCGTCATTTCTACTGAAAAGTATATACTTGAAAAACCATTTTCATACTGATTAACAAAAATATTACTACTAGTAATACTTTTACCACTACCTCGTTTACCGCCTATGAGTATGAGTTCTTGTCTAGCAACACCACCAAGAACAGCATCAAAAGTGTTATTAAGTCCAAGATAAACACGTTCTTTTTCCAATTCATTAGGATGCCTAAATAGCATCATATCTGCCATAGTAAAAACTTTTTCACTGGTATGTGTTTTTTCTTCTATGGTCATAGCTATTGTGGCTAAATTTTCTTTTATTTCATTGCTATCATATAGTGGTAATTTATCTACAAATTTATCTAGTAATTTTACAGTTTCATTTTGAGTATATTGATCTATTAATGCATCTAGTGCGATTTCTGCACTAACATCAGGAACTTCCGTTAAGCGGAGAGTTGCTAACGTCTTAGACGCTGGACCCTCCCTTAACGTAAGTGTTAAATCGTCAAACGAAGGTACACTATTATACTTTTCGTAATGTTTATTGATTACACTATAAAGAGAGCTGTACGCAGGGTCTAAAAATACTAGTTTGAGCCTAGCCCATAATTCTAGGTTTTGCTCTGCTAGTAGTTTATGTAAGACTACTGCACTTGTATCCAAATTTAACCTACTTTCGATTCATTATCTATAATTACTTGATCTATAATTTCCGTTACTTTGTACAGTACTTCTTCTCGAAGCTTTTTTATATCTTGCTGATAACCAGCATCTCGTTCAAACAATAAACTAAGCTGTTCGTGTGTTACTAGTTGTTGTAAACCAAAATAGATATAATCATATGCCATTGTTGACTCAGGCATTACTTCTATTTTGGCTGCCTTACCATAATTATGAACAGCTTGTTTTACTACTTCTTCTATTGTAAAACTTTCATTGTCGTGATAAGTAATCATTACTTTCATGCTGAGCCTTTAAAGTACAAAAGGCTAGGAGCTATGTAAAACTCCCAGCCTAAGTTGTATTACTTAATTAAGCAGCTTTTTTGCCGTCTGCTTTATCTCGTTTTGCGGCCCCGTCGTAATCTGCAACTTTAATTCCACGACGTGTAAGTAGTGTTTTAAGACCTCGCTCAGTTTTATCTACTGCGCTAGCAATTTCTGCAACTGTCATTGAATGAATCTTATCACCAAGAGCTACTACAGGATCATTATTTTCTTTAGCATAGCTATTCTTCTGTGCAGGAATCTTAGCAATTTGTCCTTTGCGAGTAAGACTAAGGGCTTTACCACGAACACTTGCAATACTCTTGTTAAGAGCACCGGCAATATCTTCAATAAATGAACCACGCTCGGCCATTTGAATAAATTTAGCTTCTTCACTATCAGTATAGGTACGAGCAACTTCTACTTTTTCAGCAGGTTTAACGCTGCCTGTTAATTCAAGGGCTAACAGCTTACCTTGAATTTGTTTTGCAGTAAATTTGCCATTCATAAAGTGCTCAGCAATTTGCTTATAAGTAAAATCGCCGCTGTTACTAACTACAAACTCTGCAAGCTCTGCGCCTTCATCTTCAGTAAATGCGCTAGTTTTTTCTTTGGCCATACTAGCAACTTCTACTTCAAGTTGACGAAGTTTGCTAGCTACGCTACGTGCAGTAAAGCCTTCACCAAGCTGATAGGCTGCATTTTCAACAGTGTCGGGACTAACAGGACGCTGTGATCCTACCAAATCCATAAGATGTTTAACAGTAGCTTCAGACCATTTCTTTGTTTTTTCAGTCATTATTTAGTTCTCTTAAAAAATTATCTAAGTTTGTGATGATTTTAATGCCGAGTTCTTCGGCTTTTTTACGTTTTGCACTACTTTTATCGCCTTCGTCAACTAAATAATCCGTAGTTTTAGTTACAGATTCGGTAATTCTAAATCCGTTATCTATTAAATGTTTATATGCTTCGGTTTTTGTTTTATAAGACGATAGTTTACCAGTAATACACACAGATTTACCGCTAGTATCTACTACTGGCATTTCACTCTGAAATGAAAAAGGCAAAAATTCTTTCATTTCTGGAAATTCGGTTTCTAGCCAATCTAATAAATTTTGTGTTACTTTGTCGCCTAAACCAGCTTGTTTACAGGTTTCTCGATTGATTTCACTAATATGATTAACTACACTACAAATTTTTGTACTTGCTGTATTTCCTACTAGTGGTATACTCATACTAGCCAATACTTGTTGTAAGTTAGCACTACGACTACGATCTAATTCACTAATTAATTTTTCAGCAATTTTTTGACTACCCAATTGTTTAGCTAACTGATCTACATCTAGATAGTACAGTTCTGTAATATCCGCTAATTCTAGCTTTTCAATAGTTTTAGTACCCATACCCTTAATGCCCATAGTTTTACAAAAATGTTCAACTCTTTTTAGTAACTGAGCATCACAAGCCTGATTGCGGCAAAACAATTGATCATTAATCAATTCTAGTTTATAATTACAACAAGGACAATGTGTTGGTATTTCAATCTTCATATTCATTTATCAACTTAAGATATTATTATACAGTAATTAGTTTTCTGTTACAAGCTAAAATTTTGTCTACCCCTAAGCTGTAAAATTATGCATTAACTTTATGTAGTATACAAGGTATAATTTCACCCGCTCTTGCAACTGCTACAATGTCGCCAATTTGAAGATCTAAGGCATCAATAAATCCAGGATTATTTAATGTAGCTCTGCTAATTAATGCATCACCAATATATACCGGTTCTAGCAGAGCAGTAGGAGTTACTTTGCCAGTTTTGCCTACATTCCACTCAACACCCAGCAATTTAGTCTCTACATGTTTAGCTCGTTCCTTAACAGCATAAGCACCACGAGGATGTTTACTAGTATAACCCAATTCTTCAAATCGCTTGTTATCTACTACACGCACTACTAGTCCATCTGTAGGATAGATTTTGTCTAGGTCTGGCTCTAAAACAGTATTAAATCCGCAATCTTTTAGCCAAATCATATCTTCTACCCAGCTGTTATGAAATATAGGACTTATTTGATAGGCAAAAAACTGTATGGCACGAGTTCTAAATTCTGCTAGATCTTTTAAGTTTAGTGAGCCTGCAGCATAGTTACGGGCATTTTCAATATGTTTTGGTGCTACAATTTCGCCAGTAATTTGAATTTTGTGATTACTATTTATTTTTAGTGGAACTAGATTACCAAACTCATATATTTTGTCTGTAATAAGCTGACCCTCAACTCCATCACCACGAGTAACGGCCATAGCTAAATCACCATGTAAGTATAATAAGCTAATCGCTGCGCCATCTAGTTTGATACTGCTAGTAATTTGTTCATCTTTTAGTGGACTTTCGCGGCCTTCATCCTCATACCACTTCTGCAAACTATACATTTGATAGGCGTGTTTGGCCTTGCGGCCATGTACCTGTGCACCTACTTTGCTATAGTCACAACTATCTGCTAATATATCAAATGCTAAGTCATTAATGATTGGATTGCCCGCATAGTAGGCTTTACTTGCTTCGTCTAGGTATTTGTGTAATTTATTCATAATAATATTATTATAGCAGTTTATAGTATATAATTCAAGTTACTTTTTTACTATCTTATCGTGAAAAAATTTAATTACCTCTTCACCTTCAGCACTAGCGCAAATATCTAATAATCCGTATAGTAGTTGATGTATATTTTCTATACTAGCAGGTATACTAACACCTTCACGACTAGGTATCCACTCGCCTTCATAACTAAGAAAGTATTTGCGTAATTGTATATAAGTAACTTCTCTAAAATCGTTTACGACTAACTTGACTTGAAATCCTTTTTCGAGATTTTCTTCTATTAGTCGTTCGTATAATATATTACTATCCACTATACTTGTACTCCAATTTTTCTTAGATGTTCTAAACTGGCTAATTCATAAGCTGGTTGCCAACACCACTG
>Ga0214923_10005127_pt1 | contig 15393 bp, 14 predicted proteins | sample LL1510_MetaG_FD_177993 | JGI IMG/M metagenome (GOLD analysis project Ga0214923, IMG submission 177993) | Freshwater microbial communities from Lake Lanier, Atlanta, Georgia, United States - LL-1510 | ecosystem: Environmental > Aquatic > Freshwater > Lake | place: USA: Georgia | collected...
TATCACTATGTCTAAAGCAAAATTTGAACGCAATAAGCCACATGTTAATATTGGCACTATTGGCCACGTTGATCATGGCAAAACTACCCTTACCGCTGCTATTACTACCTATTTAGCTAAAAAAGGTTTGGCAGAAAAAAAGGGCTACGATCAAATCGATGCCGCTCCTGAAGAAAAAGAAAGAGGTATCACCATTAACACAGCTCACGTAGAATACGAAACTGCTAATCGTCACTATGCCCACGTAGATTGTCCTGGGCATGCCGATTATGTTAAAAACATGATCACTGGTGCCGCTCAAATGGATGGTGCAATTTTGGTTGTTTCAGCAGCTGATGGCCCAATGCCTCAAACTAGAGAACACATCTTGTTAGCTAAACAAGTTGGTGTTCCTGCTATCGTTGTTTTCTTAAACAAAGCCGATATGGTTGAAGATGCCGAACTTCTCGATCTAGTTGAGATGGAAGTTAGAGAGCTACTTACTAAATACGATTTTCCTGGTGATAACATTCCTATTATTAGAGGCTCTGCCCTTAAAGCTCTAGAAGGCGATACTTCTGAGGTTGGTGAGCCATCAATTCAAGCCCTTATGGATGCTGTTGATGCTTCTATCCCAGAACCAAAAAGGCCTGTTGATCAAGCTTTCTTAATGCCTATCGAAGATGTTTTCTCTATCTCTGGTAGAGGCACTGTAGTTACTGGTAGAATTGAAAGAGGTATTTTAAAGGTTGGTGAAGAAATCGAAATCGTCGGTTTAAGAGCTACTCAAAAAACCACCTGCACTGGTATCGAAATGTTTAGAAAACTTCTCGATGAAGGTAGAGCTGGCGATAATGCTGGTATCTTGCTTCGTGGCACCAAAAAAGAAGATGTTGAAAGAGGTCAGGTTCTCTGCAAACCAGCCAGCATCACTCCACATACTCAATTTGAAGCCGAAGTTTATATTCTTAGCAAAGATGAAGGTGGCAGACACACTCCATTTTTCAAAAACTATCGTCCACAATTCTACTTCCGCACTACCGATGTTACTGGTTCAGTAACTTTAAAAGAAGGTGTAGAAATGGTTATGCCTGGCGACAATGTAAGACTTACCGTTGAGCTTATCTCTCCTATTGCCATGGAAGAAGGCTTAAGATTCGCCATTCGTGAAGGTGGCAGAACAGTAGGTGCCGGAGTAGTAAGTAAAATTATTAAGTAAAAAATCTACTTTAAAGCAAGGGGTTAAAATCTTGCTAATAAAAAAATTTTAACCCCTTCCCTCACCTTTCTACCTTATTTTTTTAAATATTTTTCAATGATAGATATTATTTCTTTGGCAACTCCATCTACCATTCAAGAAATAAATCTTATGCAACAATTTTTGTTGCAAAAAAATATTGAGAGTAATTTTTTTAATTTAAACTCTCTTACCACCTCACAAATCAACCCTCATTCATTTTCTACTTCTTCTGCACAAAATCGCTTTTCACAATTTCAACAGGCTTGCTTAAACCCAAAATCATCAATTATTTGGTGTAGCAGAGGTGGCTATGGCTCTTCTGATATTTTACCTTTGTTGGCAAAAATGCCAAAACCACCACAAAAAAAACTATTTATTGGTTATAGCGATCTTACAAATATTGCTAATTTTATTGTTAAACATTGGCAGTGGCCAGTGCTGATGGCCCCAATGTTAAATTGTCTTATTAAGCAAAAAGTAAGCCACAATTCTCTTGAAAAATTATTTACTTTTTTAAATAACAAAAAAAATAAACTCACTTATAATATTAATTATTTAGCTGGTAAAAAAACAGATATTCCCATTAGTGGCAAACTTGTTGGTGGTTGTTTAAGTGTGCTTTCAGCCAGCTTTGGCACTAATTATCAACTCGATTTTTACCGTAAAATTATTTTACTAGAAGATATCAACGAAGAAGGTGAAAAACTCGATCGTTATTTTACCCAATTATTACATATTTTTAATAACACCAAATATTTACCAAAAGCAATTATTCTTGGCAATTTTACTCAAAATTTTAATGAAACGCAAATCAAAAATGTTAATTTTGCCATTAATATTTTTGCTAATAATTTGCAAAAATATCATCCAAATATTTTACTTTTACAAGAGTCTAGCAATGTTTTAGGACATTCTTACGAGATGTTGCCTATAGTTTTAGGTGAAAAAATAACGATTCACCTGCAAAACTCTACATTAAAACAAAATTTTTACTATGAAGCTTCGTTATAAACCTTTTCCATTTTTTCATTTACAAAATATCGTTTTAAGAGAGCAAAAAGAAGCAGATATCCCAGATTTTTTTGCCTATTACAGCAATCCAGAAGTGCACAAATATATCTTATGCCACATACCACAAAACTTAGAAGAAGCTAGATTTGAGCTACAATATTGGCAAAGAATTTTTTATGACGAATCTGGGGCTTATTTTGCCATCGCCACAACCGATACCAACACCATGATCGGCTCAGTTGGGGTGCATAATTATAATTCTCAACACAAAAGAATTGAGTTAAGTTATGATTTATGCCAAAAATATTGGCAACAAGGCATTACCAGCAAGGCTATCAAGCAGGTTTTGCATTATGTATTTAGCGAATTACCAGTAAATAGAGTAGAATGTTGGGTAGATGTTAATAACACCCCTTCAAAAAACTTGCTTTTAAAATTAGGTTTTACTCTTGAAGGCACCATTCGCCAACACAGATTTCATAATAATAAATTTCATAATGTTTATTATTTTAGTTTTTTAGCCCAAGATTATGCTAATTTAACTAATAATCAACAATTATGAGCTTTAAAATCAGGCAAGCAACACCGCAAGATATTGAGCAAATTATCAATATATGCAGTGGCAATTTGATTAAAAATAAAACAGGGCAAAACCTAGAAAAATCTGGTTTTTTACTTAGCGAATACACTTTTTTACAATGGCAAGAAACAATATTAAATAAACAATCTTTAACCTTGGTTTACGAAGCAAAAAATGAAATTACTGGTTATTTAAATGGTTTTGACATAACAAAAGCAGAAGATATAGTGCAGAAAAATATTTTATCTCTGTCAAAAAATATCAATATTGAAAAAATTTTTTACTACCGACAAATTGCCAAAAAATTTGGCACTCATACCAAAAATATTGGTTTAGATTTGGCTTTAACCATGATTAACGAAGTTTCAAAAAATGGATATCAAGCTATTTTTTGCCAGATAATTCATGGCCCTATCAAAAATGCTATTTCTATTAATTTTCATATAAAACTAGGCTTTAAATGTGTTGCCGAATTTTATGAAAATAATTATTTAAGAGGAATATATTGCCTTTTAATTTCATAAAATTTTAATTTTTAAATAAAATCTTCAGTTAAGGCTCGATACACTCCTTTTGTTGATATAAAAACATTGTTGCCTCTTTTGTTTGTGGCATCATCTCGTGATCGCCAAAAACTATGTATTTTACCATCTTCTTCTTGTAATTCGCTTTCTTTATAAAGCTTAACTGCAAAAAGCTTTTCTAACATCAGCCGAATTCTTGGCAAATCGCCATAGTTGGTGGCATAAACTGTTTTATTTTCTATTTGCGAAAGATTATTGCCAAAAAGCCCTATATTTTGTAAATTATATTCGTCAAAGCCAAAGCCCAAAATATAAATCTCATCACTATTTTTTATTTTTGCAAAATTCGCTGTTATTTGATCTGGTGATGTCTGTGTACGAATCAGAGAGATTTTTGTTTTTTCCCTTTTATCTATGAATGTTTTTATATCATTAATGTCTTTACTACCGCCAATATACATTAAACATTCTGCAAAAAAAGGTAAAAAACACTTGTTTTCATCAATAGAATTTTGAGAAGTATGTTTTTTTATCTTGCCATAAATATGTGATTTTTCTAGCTTTTCTTTTATTTTTTGTGTAGCTTCTTTTCTATCTTTTGATGATAAAATATTAAAAAATTCGGCTGCACTAAAATAACTAGATAAATGCAGATCGTAGTTAAAATTTATAAAATCAAGATTATTATCTATAAAAGATGTCAATTGTTCAGATTCTTTTGAAAACCATTTATAATTAAGAGAATTTATATAATTTTTCTCATCTTCATAATGATAACAATTGCATGCGATTATATCGTCCACCAAAATGCAAGCAAATTTTTTAATTGTTGCTACATCTGGCAAACCAGTTTTATTTGCATAATCATTAGGGTCTAGACAATTTTAGAGAAAATCCTCTCTAAAATTGTCTAGACCCATTATTTATATTATTCTTAATAATATTAACTATAGCTTTTAGTGTATTGGTTTTCATAAATATTTAGCGATTTGTTTTGCAATTGCATAGGCCAGATTAACAGGAACAGCATTGCCGACCATTTTATAGCCATCTAAAATATTTTGGTAAATAAATTTAAAATCATCTGGAAAGGTTTGTATTCTGGCACATTCGCGCACCGATAATCGGCGATATAATTCTTCGCTTCCTTTTGCAAAAATTCTTTTATTTTGCTCAACAAATTGCATTTTTGGAGCTTGCGGATGAAGCGGTGCATGCCTTCCGCCAGCTTGAATGGTAAAAGATGGCTCTTGCCAACTTCTCACTCTGTTTCTAGACATAAAAATAGTAGAAAAACCTGCGGTATAATATTCGTGGTTAAATTCATTTTGATTATTATTTTGATAGGGCTGAACCGTGTTTTTTAAATCAAAAATTGCATCTTGTAAAGTTAAAAAATTCTCATTTGGCTCTGGAAAAACAAAACTATTATTGTTTAAAAAACCAACAATAAAAACTCTATGCCTATCTTGTGGCACATCGTAATTTTTGGCATTTAAAAGCTGATACCGCACCTGATAGCCAAGCTCATTAAAACTATTAATAATAGAATTAAAAGCTTCTTTATGCCTGCTATGCAATATGCCAGCAACATTTTCTGCCACAAAAAACAATGGTTTTTTATCTTTAATAATTCTGATATATTCAAAAAATAATTTACCTCTTGCATCGTTTATACCTCTTAACGAACCTGCTTCGCTCCAGCTTTGACAGGGCGGACCACCAATAACACCAACACAATTTGGAATTTCTTGACTATCAATATTTCTAAGATCGCGCCTATCTAGTTTTACAGATGGAAAGTTATAAGAAAATGTTTGCCAAATTGTTTTATCGTATTCGTTAGCATAAACAATATTAAAGCCAGCCTGTTTAAAGCCTAAATCCATACCGCCAGCACCAGAAAATAAACTAATTATTTGTGGTTGTTGCTTAAATTTATCAACCTCAATATCATTTTTTTTGATGTTCATAAAACATTATAAAAGCTTACCAATTAAGCTACTTGGCCGTGCTTTAACTATTTTTACAGGCAAGATTTTATGAAAATAATTTTCGGGCTGTTGCTCGTTTTCAAGCTCAACTACCACCGATTGAAGCCACTCACTTTTGCCCCAAATTTGGGTGCTTTGTTGCTTTTGCGATTTGGGAGCGGTTTTTTCAAACAAAACATTAACAGTTTTATCTTGAAATTGCTGGTTAAATTCAAGCTGTTGCTCGTTTAGCAAGGTTTGTAAAATTTGTAATCTTTCTTCTTTTACCTCTTCTGGCACTTGATTATTTAAATCGCAAGCTGGAGTGCCTGGCCTTTTTGAGTATTTAAAAGAATAGCATTGAGTAAATTTTACTTGTTTTACTAAATCGATGGTTTGTAAAAAATCTTCTTCTGTTTCGCCCGGAAAACCCACAATAAAATCAGAAGAAAGCCCAATTTGTGGGCAAGATTTTTTTAGTTTTTCGATAATTTTAAAGTAATCTTGCCGAGTGTGTTTGCGATTCATCATTTTTAGCACTGCATTTGAGCCAGACTGCACAGGCAAATGCAAAAACGGCATTAGTTTAGCAATGCTACCGTGAGCATTTACAAGATCGTCTGCCATATCTTTAGGGTGCGAAGTGGTGTAGCGAATTCTTTGCACCCCGTTTAGTTCAGATATTTGACGTATGAGAGAAGCCAGCGAACAAGAGGTGCCATCTGGGTTTAGGCCATGATAAGCATTCACATTTTGCCCCAATAAATAAATTTCTTGACTACCGTTATCAACCAACCTTTTTACCTCATCTAGCACTTGTTGAACCGAGCGTGAATATTCGGCTCCTCTGGTGTATGGCACCACACAAAAAGTGCAAAATTTATCGCAACCTTCTTGTACACTTACAAAAGCACTGGCTTGATTAGTTTTTTGGGTGAGTAAAGTGAGAGAATCAAATTTTTGGTTTGGAGCAAAATTAAGGTTTAGTTGCTTCTTTTTTTCTCTTTGCACCTTGCCAACTAAATCTGGCAAGGTTTGATAACTTTCAGGGCCTACCACAATATCAACAACTTGCGATCTTTTAAAAATTTCTTCGCCTTCAGCTTGTGCCACACAACCAGCCACCGCCACAATCATTTGTGAGCCTTGTTCTTGTTTTTGCTGTTTAAATGGCCGAAGCCTGCCGAGATCGGAAAACAGCTTTTCGGAAGCCTTTTCGCGTATATGGCAAGTGTTAATGATAACCATATCGGCATCTTGCGGAGTTTCAGTGATTTGATAACCACAAGCTAGCATTAAATCTTGCATACGATCAGAATCGTAGACATTCATTTGGCAACCGTAAGTTTTGATGTGTAGTTTTTTTGACATTGTTTTTAAATATTTTTATCAAAAATCATCTTATAAAATTAAATAAAAAAACAAAACAAGGAGTTTTTGCCACTTGTTTATTGAAACTGTTGCATCCCAAATTATATTTCACTTTTTTACCATTTTTTGGAGAATAAAATATTAGTTGCACTGACACAACAACACAATTTCAGCTATTTTTACCTTAATATGCTTAATATGAGGGCTAAAAATAACTATCATTTCTCCTAAAAACTAGCAAAAGATTAAAACAAATTTGGAATGCAACAGTCCTAAATTATAATTATTTTTTAAGAAGTAGCGGTTTTAGATTTTTTTTCTTTGCCATCTTCTGCTTTTTTTAGCGATGGTAAAGAATTTTTTGCTCTCACTAATTCTTCTATTTCAAGAGAAATTGTAGGATTTTCTTTGAGATAGGTTTTAACATTTTCTTTGCCCTGCCCTATTTTAGTGCCTTTAAAAGCATACCAAGAGCCAGATTTTTCGATAATTTCGAGCTTGGTTGCAATATCGATGATTTCGCCCATTCTCGAAACCCCTTCGCCGTAGATAATTTCGAATTCTGCGGTTTTAAAAGGAGGAGCAACTTTATTTTTTACTACTTTAACTTTGGTTTCGTTGCCGAGAATTTCTTCTTGTTCTTTGATGGCATTACCTTTACGAATATCGAGTCTTACTGAAGCATAAAACTTTAAAGCATTACCGCCAGTGGTAGTTTCGGGGTTACCAAACATCACCCCAATTTTCATTCGAATTTGGTTAATAAAAATCACTGTGGAATTACTTTTTGAAACGGTAGAAGTGAGTTTGCGTAAAGCTTTACTCATCAACCTAGCTTGTAAGCCCATTTGGTTATCGGCCATACCACCTTCTAGCTCAACTTGTGGCACAAGGGCGGCCACAGAATCGATGATGATTAAATCGATAGCACCGGATCTAACCAAAGTATCGGTGATTTCAAGGGCTGCCTCGCCGTTATCTGGCTGTGAAATAATGAGATCATCTAGGTTTATTTTAAGATTTTTAGCATAAGCAGGGTCAAAAGCATGCTCAGCATCAACAAAAGCACAAGTTAAACCCATTTTTTGAGCTTCGGCAATAGCATGTAAAGTGAGAGTTGTTTTACCAGAGCTTTCTGGGCCGTAGATTTCGACAATTCTGCCCCTAGGATAACCACCTACTCCCAAAGCTAAATCAAGGCTTAAAGAACCAGTAGGGATTACTTCGATATCGAGCTCGGGGCGATCGCCGTATTTCATGGCAGAGCCTTTGCCAAATTGTTTATCTATTTGTGATAAAGCCACTTCGAGGGCTTTTTTACGATCGAGGTTAGACATATGGTATTATAAATTAATTGGTTTAGGTGATGTAAAAATAATGCTACAAAAACAGCATTAAAAATAACTTAAATAATTAAGTTATCATATATTTTATCAACCATAACATCAAAAGGCAATAGTTATTTTCAAACATTTCAACAGTTTTATAATGTAATTAGTTTGAGAAATTTTCTTATATTTCTAACCAAGCAAAAATTACCGACCATTCTGTTTTTAATGCATCTGGCGACTTATTGATTATTTTTTGCATTTTGCCAGAAAAATCTTGATCTTGCAGATTTTTTTCAAAAATTAATTTATCAATTTTAATTTTATTGTTAATTAATTTTATCATGATTTTATCATTTTTAATTTCTGCTATTTTTAGAGATTTATATTTTTTTACATCTTCAATATTTAAAATGCTATAATCTAGCAATTCAATAAAATTATGATTTATAATATTATTCAAAGTAAGATCGGGATGCGGAAATTCATAACATAATTGACCTTCCATTCGTTGATTGATAAATGGTTGTTTATTATGAAAAAATTGTAAATTTTTAATTTGATATAACTTATTTTCTAAATCTATCATAATAATTAAAGTTATTCTATCGTGCTGACCTGCATCTTTATATAGCTGATCGATGTTGCCTTTTTTAATTGAAAAAACACCTTTAGCTTCTGTTTTAAGCTCTATACAAAACTCTTGATCTTGATGATTTTTACAGATTAAATCGGGCTTGGTTGTTTTTTCTCCTTCTATTGTGATTATTTTATTAACTTTATCATATAAAAATAAATGAGAAGAATCTCCACCATATAAACTAACAGATTTAAAATGGTTATTTTGTTGCAAAATATGTAAAAATATCTTTTCTATAAACCAACTCCAAATAATATTTCTGCCCCATTTTAAGTTGCCTCTGCCTAGTGTTCCGCCTTTTATTTTATAGTTTTGGATATAAAAAGGGACTGTTACATCCCAAATTGTATTTTACTTTTTTGCCATTTTTTGTATAAATTTCAGCTATTTTTGCCCTAATATGTTTAATATGAGGGTAAAAATAGCTGAAATTTCTCCTAAAAACTAGCAAAAAATTAAAACAAATCTGGGATGCAACAGTCCCAAAAAATATATTCTTGGTAAATATTTTCTATTTCTGAACTAATCTTTTCAAATATAGCTTGATCAATAAAATTAAAAATTCTTTGATATTTTAGTTTGATTTGATGAAAATCCATTTCGTCTGTAGCATTTTCACTAAATAATGATACTTTATGCAAAATATTTTTGAGATAAAAATTTTTAAAAAACGAAGCTGTATTTTTATACAGCTGAGGCTTTTTGGAGATTTTTAGCCAAAAAGATGAAGCATAAAGTGGAATTTTAACTAACATCATTATTTAGTGAAAATGCTACACTCTATTCATTTTCTTGGCATGGTTGTTATTAAATTTAGGCAAAATTTTGGTGGAAAAGATTCGCCAAGCACTTGTCGAATCAGGTTATCGCTTGCCCAGTTAGGAATATTCCAATCATCAGGTAGGCCAGTGAGGCGCAGTAGCTCTAAAATACTTAAAACTCTTGCATCGGAATATTGATTTTCATTTATTTGCCTGCCAGGATGCACATTATTTTGCGAAGAAATAGCACCATTGCACATAGTTATGGTTGGTGCTGGCTCGTGCCATTTAATGCGTTTATAAGTTGTGGCAAAGCCTTTGATTTTTCTGTTATTTTTCTGCGGAAAAAAAACCTCGTTATCTAGAGCGGTTTTGCCTGTTGGGGTATGTTGCATCCAGAGTATGTGCTGTTGATTATGATTTTTGGCAACATGATATTTAATGCCCGAATCTTGCCCGCTTTCAAGGCTTGGTAAATCGCCAATAGCATCAAATACAGTAATTTTAGGTTTTTTTGCAGGAAATTGCCACATTTTATGTTTAGAAATCAAAAAAATTGCTCTTTTACGATATTGGGGAGTATCATAATCACTAGCATCAAGCACTGCATAATTAATAAAATATTTTAAAGGAACAAGTTGCTCTTTAATAAAATCAACAATTTTGATTGGTTTTTCTTGATATGTAATGGCAAAATTTAAAATATTTGCCACATTTTCGATAATGATATTTTCTGGCTCGGTTTCTTTAATAAAATCGATCACATTAATAATTAGCTTGTTTCGAGGATCATCTTTATTCATTTTACCAGCAATACTCATTCCTTGACAAGGCGGAGTGGCAATAAGAAAACTACATTTTTCGCTGTGAAATTTAGCAACTAATTGCCGAAATATTTTTTCGTTGGTAATATCGCCACAAATCATTTGCGAATGTTGATGCAGGTGCTGATAAAACTTTGCCCTTTCAGGTAAAAGTTCATTAGCCGCCACAATAAAAATATTTTGACTAGATAAATAAGTTTCAGAAATTCCAACATTGGCAAAAAGCGAAATACCTTTAACAGGTTTTAAAGAGGTTTTTTGTGATAAATTTAAGCGGTGAAATAAATCTGTCATGGTTTTGCACGGGTTGTTGTTTTATTTGTGTGATTATTGCAAATAATATTAGCATTTCCATTCCATAATGCACTATTTATGCTTTATGGAATGGAAATGGTATAATATAAAGAGCTAAATAAATCTACACCCAAGGGCGATCGTATTCTGGAGATTCTTGTGAAAGTGGAGCAGAAGGAATATCGGCATAAACTTGGTTATGCATTTTTACGACCACTCTACCAGTGTTGGTAACTTCGCCAATTACTGCAAAATCAAGTTGCCATTTATCAAAAATTGCTTTGGCAAAATTTTGCTGTTCGGGCTTAATAATCATCAGCATTCTCTCTTGGCTTTCGGAGAGCATAATTTCGTAAGGAGTCATGTTAGATTCTCTTTGCGGAACCTTTTCAAGGTGCAACTCAATGCCTGTGCCACCTTTTCCAGACATTTCAAAAGAAGAAGAGGTAAGCCCCGCCGCCCCCATATCTTGGATTGATAAAATGCAATCAGATTGCATCAGCTCTAAACAAGCTTCGAGCAACAATTTTTCGGTGAAAGGGTCTCCCACCTGCACTGTTGGCCTTTTATCTTCGTTGTTATCAGAAAATTCATCAGATGCCATAACTGCACCATTAATGCCATCTCGACCAGTTTTTGAACCAACATAAACAACACTAGCTCCAACTTGTGAAGCAGCAGAGTAAAATATTTTATTAGTATCTGCCAAGCCAATAGTCATGGCATTAACAATAATATTGCCGTTATAACTAGCATCGAAGGTTATCTCACCCCCCACCGTTGGCACACCTACACAATTACCATAAAAACCAATGCCAGAAACCACTCCATTTACTAGTTGCTTGGTTTTTGGATGGTTAATATCACCAAATCGCAAAGCATTTAAATTGGCAATTGGCCTAGCTCCCATAGTAAAAACATCGCGTAAAATACCGCCAACACCAGTTGCTGCTCCTTGAAAAGGCTCAATGAAAGATGGGTGATTATGACTTTCCATTTTAAAAACTATTGCCTGACCATCACCAATATCAATGACACCTGCATTTTCACCAGGGCCACAAATAACCCAAGGAGCAGTGGTATGCATTGTTTTTAACCATTTTTTGGTTGATTTATAAGAACAATGCTCAGACCACATAGCAGAAAAAATTCCTAACTCGGTAATGCTGGGCTCTCGACCTAAAATTTGCAAAATTTTTGCATATTCTTGCTCGGTTAGATTATGATCTTTGATTAATTTGGCAGTGATTGTTGTCATAGGTTATTTATCAAAATTATTTTTTGGCTTTAGCTCTAGATACCAAAGATTTTTTGCCTCCAGATTTTTGTTGGAATATTTTTAAAACCTTCTCGGCCTCTTCGTAAGGAACTGCAAAAAATGAAAAGCTATCCATTACTTTAACATCATCGATGTTTCTTTTACTTACTCCTGTGGTTTTTTCAAGGAAATCAAGTAGTTTATGGGTATCGAAGTTATCGGCTTTACCTTTAGCAATAAATAGACGTGCGGTTCCTTTGCGATCAACATAGCTTCGTTTTTCTTGTGAACCTAGCGGGCGATAGCCTGTAATGCCGTGATCGTCGTAGTAAAAATCTTTATTTTTTTTATAAGATTCGAGATCATGGATTTCATTGTAGCTTTTTTCACTTAACTCATCTTTGAAAGCAAGTTTTAACAAAGCAGAAAATAAATTTTCAGTAAGCTCGAATTCTTTTAATAAATCATTAGTAATGCTTTTAACATCAGATAAATCGTTATTATTGATAATATCAACAATTGCAGATTTTATTCTTTGTTTTTTGCTATCAATAACAGCTGAAACATTAGGAACTTTTTGCTTGGTAATTTTAGTGTTAGCAACTCGTTGTAAAGAAGTGAGTTTGCGATATTCGGAAGGTGTAATTAAAGTAATGGCGGTGCCACTTTTACCTGCCCTGCCCGTTCTACCTATACGATGCACATAACTTTCTGGATCTTGTGGTAAAGAATAGTTAATAACATGAGTAAGGTTATCGATATCAATACCTCTTGCGGCCACATCGGTAGCAACCAAAACAGTAATTTGTTTGCCTCTAAATTTTTGTAAAACTTTTTCTCTTTGACCTTGCGATAAATCGCCGTGAATTGCTTCAGATCTGCAACCACGATTGGCTAATTTATGAGCAATTTCGTCGGCATCAATTTTGGTGCGACAAAATACCATACCATAGAAACTTTCTTCGATATCGATAATTCTAAATAAAGCCTCGAATTTATCGGCTTGAGCTACCTCAAAATAAATTTGCTGAATGTTATCACGACTAATTTGCTCACTTGCTACTGAAATTATTTCGGGGTTTTTCATATATTGCTTAGCAAGTCGCTCAATATTTGCAGGCATTGTTGCCGAAAATAAAACAGTTCGACGAGAAGCAGGAGTGGATTTTAAAATTTCTTCGATATCATCAACAAAGCCCATATTAAGCATTTCGTCGGCTTCATCAAGCACTAAATAAGAAATAGAATCAAGTTTTAAGGTTTTTCTACTGATATGATCAATCACTCTACCTGGAGTGCCAACAACAATATCAACACCTCTTTGAAGCCTAGAAATTTGCCTTTCGATTGGCTGACCGCCATAAACCGCTATAATGCTAGTTTTTTGATTTTCGGCAAAAGAACTCAGCTCTTCGGTTACTTGAATAGCAAGCTCACGTGTAGGGACCAAAATAATCGCTTGCACTTTTTTAGCTTGAGCAACAATATTTTCGATAATAGGAATACCAAAAGCAGCAGTTTTACCTGTGCCAGTTTGAGCTTTACCGATTAGATCTTGCTTGTTTTGCAATAAAAATGGTATGGTTTTAGCTTGTATTGCTGTAGGCTCTTCGAAGCCTTTTTTTTGTAAAGAATCAAGCATTGCTTCTGACAACCCCAATTCACGGAATTTAGCTAAATTTGGCATAAAAAATAAAATATAGAATTAAGGTTTTAAAAAATCATCAAATATTATGATACAACAAAAAACAAAAAGCAAGAGCTAATGAAATTAAATATTTTTTATAGGATGAAGAGTTACTGAATCGGTTTGTTTTTGGCGGTATTCTTGCAATTTTTTAGCAAGTTCAACATCTTGTAAAGCCAAAATTGCAATAGCCAACAAAGCAGAGTTTTTTGCCCCAGCTTCACCAATTGCCAAAGTGCCAACTGGCACACCCGCTGGCATTTGCACAATCGAAAGCAAAGAATCAAAACCAAACATATTGCGACTTACCACTGGCACACCAAGCACTGGAAGCTCAGTTAGAGCAGAAGCCATACCTGGTAGGTGAGCAGCACCACCAGCGGCGGCAATTATAACCTGAAAGCCTTGTTGTTTGGCAGTTTGGCAAAATTCATAAAGCCGATGCGGGGTGCGATGAGCAGAAACAATAAGGGTTTCAAATGAAACATCGAACTGTTGTAAAATTTCTTCAGCATGGTGCATTACTGAATAATCAGATTGACTGCCCATAATGATAGCTATTTTTTTATTCATAGTTTAAAAATTTCTATCTAGGATTTTTTAAGATTTTCTATCGGCTATTTTTTGCTTAATTTTACCAATTACTTTTGCAGGGTTCAAGCCTTTAGGGCAAGTTTGAGTGCAGTTCATAATAGTGTGGCAACGATAGAGCTTAAAAGGATCTTCGAGATCATCTAATCGTTTTTCGGTGGCTTCGTCGCGAGAATCAAAAATCCATCGACCAGCTTGTAAAAGCACAGCAGGACCAAGATATTTTTCGGAATTCCACCAGTAACTTGGACAAGAAGTAGAGCAACAAGCACACAAAATACACTCATATAAACCATCTAGTTGCTCTCTTTCTTCTGGCGATTGGAGCCTTTCAGAATTTAAATTACTTGGCTCTGGCGATTGCATCCAGGGCTCAATTGATTTATATTGCTCATAAAAATGGCTAAGATCGGGAACTAAATCTTTGATAACAGGCATATGAGGTAACGGGTAAATTTTTACCACATTTGATTTGCAATCAGAAATAGCCTTGGTGCAAGCAAGAGTGTTGCTTCCGTCGATGTTCATAGCACAAGATCCACAAATTCCTTCACGACAAGATTTACGAAAAGTTAACGAAGAATCTTGCTCGGATTTTATTTTAATTAAAGCATCAAGCACCATTGGGCCACATTTATCGAGATCTATTTCGAAACGATCGATATATGGGTTTTGATATTGCGGATCTTCTGGGTTATAACGATAAATTTCGAGGGTGCAAATATTTTTAGCATCTGCGCTTGCCTTGTGGATTGTGCCTTTGGTTTTATCTATTTGGGAATTTTTAGGGAGAGTAAATTCGGCCATATATTTATTTTGGTTGATTAATAAACTCTTTTCTTAGGAGGGAAAGCAGAAACCTCATTAGTAAGGGGCTTTAAAACCACCTCGCGATAGTCGGTTTTTAAAGCACCAGCTTCATCACACCACATAATAGTATGTTTTAGCCAGTTGTCGTCGTCGCGATCTTTAAAATCTTCTCGAGCATGAGCTCCTCGGCTTTCTTTACGATTTAAGGCAGAAGCGATGGTGACCAAAGCTTGCGATCTGAGGTTATCTAGCTCTAAGGCCTCGATTAAATCAGAATTCCAAACTAAGCCTCTATCGGTGATTGCCACAGAAGAAAAGCTCCGAAAAATTTCTTGCATTTTAGCACAACCTTCTTGCAATAAGCTTTCGGTGCGAAATACTGCAGCATGTTTTTGCATACAGTTTTGCATAGCCAACCTTATTTTGGCAGTTGATAATTCACCTTTGGCATAACGGATTTTATCGAGCCTTGCAATTGATTGCTCTCCTTCGTTGCTAGTAAAATGTTCTTGCTTAGCATTT
>Ga0214923_10005128_pt1 | contig 15388 bp, 13 predicted proteins | sample LL1510_MetaG_FD_177993 | JGI IMG/M metagenome (GOLD analysis project Ga0214923, IMG submission 177993) | Freshwater microbial communities from Lake Lanier, Atlanta, Georgia, United States - LL-1510 | ecosystem: Environmental > Aquatic > Freshwater > Lake | place: USA: Georgia | collected...
ATTAATGTCTAATAATTACAATACATTACAACAAATAAATATAGTAAATATAACAACTAATAAAAATATTAATTTATATTCAGTTAAACTATTTGTAGTAGAAGAATCAACAAGAGCGATATTATATGTTGAAAATATGTTGATACAATCTGATTATAATAATTTTAATACACAACCATCATACTTTATATCAACATATTATAGAACACCTGATACATTAACTACATTAAATTTTGATATAAATTTACCATCTGGATACTATTTTATATATGATAATATATTATTAACAATATACATATATCAACAAAATAATTACATACCCATAACATTTTTAGGATCAATAAATACGATGACAAATACCAATGCATTAACAAAAATAACATACAAGTTAGTTGGATCAAACACGATATCATTTACGGACAATATAACAAATTTTTCAGGTTTTAATTATATAAATCGTACAGTATCAATGTCAGGTCAATCAATATCGATAATCAATATTATTTCAGTAGATCCATCTACATCAAATGTATATAAAAATTATACGAATTTAGATAATGTATCAGTAAATAATTTATTAAAAATATATATATATGATTATTCATATTATAAAATAAAGAACATAATAATACAAAATGAAACACTAAATAATTTATTACCAACAAGAAAGACAGATGTTATAAATTTTGTGATAGATGTATTAGATACGAATGGTGATTCATATTATAAATACATAGTAAATTTAAATTATGATTTAATAGATAATGATAATAATTATAGTTTAGTAATATTTTTTAAAAATTTTATATCAAATCAAAATTATACAGATATTAAATTATATGTATTTGAATATGATTATTATAAATTTTTTAGTAATTTAACGAAATTTGATTATGAATTACTTCCAAAAATTATATTAACTGATGCGATACTATATGATTTACTAATAGGCTCGAATGATAATTTAATAACACCAACAATACCAACAATAAATGTAGATGATTTTAATACATATCTTGATAAGATCATGATTATAAATAATTTATTTTTAAATCAAAATATTAATGTAATATCTGAATTTTTAAAATCTAGTTTAATTACAATTGATTTATTAGCAGATTATTTATGTAATTTTAATATAAAACCAGATAATTTTTGGAAATTAACAAGTAATTATTCAAATATACTAAATTTAGATGTTAATAATTTTTTATTAAATAGTTTATTAATGAATGTTAATATTATATATGGAATAATAAGTGATGATACAACTATTGATAATTTTTCATATTATAATTTATATGCTGAATTATTTAATAATAACAATAATATTGATTTATATCATAAAAAATATGATATAAGTAATGTTAATAATGTTAATAATGTCAATAAAAAATCATTAATTACAAATTGTATTATTATGATTTTAAATTATGTTAGAATTAATTGTTATTTTTATAATGATATTACAGATCTTGATAATGTTTTAGGTATTTTTAAAAATACTATCATTACAAATCCATATATTAAATTTAATAATTTTATTTTACCTAAATCTAATGTTAATTTAAGATTTGATGTTGATCAATTTTATAATCTTAAATTTGTAATTGATTTACAATTATCTTTTAAAATATTAGTTTTTAAAAATAATACTATAAGTGATACAATTTTAAAATTCAAAACAAATAATTATATATTTGAAATTTTTAATATACCAGAAATCAATGGTAATATAGATAATGAAAATAATATATTTTACATAGTTTTTAATAGTATAAATGAAACAAATGAATTTATGAATTTTATTACGAATGGTATTTTAGCAGAGCCTAATAATATTTCATCTTTTTTTAATATTACTAATTCATTATATTTTAAAAAAAATGATCTTACTGGATATTATGAATTAAGTTCAGAAACAACTTCTGTGATTAATTTTACAATATTAAATTTAGATTTAACTGTTGGTAGTATATTTAATAATAATATAACAATAAATACATATTAAATAAAAATTTAATAATAAATAATATAATATAAAAATTGATTTTTGTAATATTTAATTTTATTACAAAAATAATAATTAGAACACAAATTATAAATACAAGAATTATAATACAATAATACACATTTTTACACATATGCCATATCCTAATACAAATAATAATATCAATTTGTATGTTAGTTATAAACCACCCAAAGATGATGTTATAATTATGGAAATGCATATAATCTTTATAATATGTATAATAATTTTTGTATTTATAATAATTGTAAAAATATAATAATTGTAAAAATATAATAATTGTAAAAATATAATAATTTAGATTTCATTATGAAATTAAATATATAATGAATATCATATTTTAGACAATAATTTAGATTTCATAATAAAATCATCATAAGAAATATTAATTAAAGTTATTAACTCTTTATTTTGTAAAATTATATTTAATATATTAGGAATATTTTGAATTGAAAATTGTTTATCTTTAATATTTTTAATAGTATAATATATACTAGATGAATTATCTAAATTAATAGTATAAACATCACTAATATTATATATATCAAAATTAATTCTAATAATTTCAAAATTATCATTAATCTCGTTATCATTCATATCTAAATCCATAAATTCACTTGTTGATATTAATTTAAAGTATACATGGATTATTTTTTTATTTTGTAATTTATTTTTAAATTTATCTGTTGAAGCAATCAAATAATCTTTAATTGTATTAACTTCATGTATTTTTAGTGATTGTTTATTATTTTTTAATACTAATTGTCTTAAATTCTGAACATCAGTAATTGTTGATGCATCACTAATTAACAGTATACCATTATTAATATTATATTTAAGCAAATAATTTCTTAAATATGATAACTGTCTATTTAATAGAGTATAAGTATAGGTAAGTGGCATTTTTATAGCTAGTTCTATTTAACTAGTGTTCATATAATATATTATTTCAATTTTTTACAATTAAGATATATAAATAATAATAAAATAATAATAAAATAATAATTAAAAATATATTTTTTTATAATTTTAATTAATATTATTATATAATGGATACACAATTAATTATATTATTCCCGACACAATTATTTGAAGAGCACTATATAAATAAAATATTTGATAGTAATAAAACTAAAAGCGATAAAAAGTGTATAATAATATGGGAACATGAATATTTTTTTGATAGATATAAATATCATAAATTAAAGTTAGTATTTCACAGAAGCAGTATGCAAAAATATTATGATGATTTAAGCAATAAATACACAAAAATGTATATAGAAAATAATGATAATTCAAGAAAAGAAATTTTAAATTTTATAAAGAAAAATAAAGTTTCATCAATAAATTTTTTTAATCCAATTGAGAAAGATTTAATAAATAAAATAAATAAAAAAGAATTAATAAAAAAATGCACAATAGAACATATAATGTATCCAACGCCATACTTTTTGAATGGATCATCGTTTGAAGTAAATGATAAAATAGAAAGCACAATTACAAGCACCAGACATGATATATTTTATAAGAATCAGAGAATAATATATAACATAATGGTTAAAAAAAATAAAGATAAATTTATACCAGAAGGCAATAAATGGTCATTTGATACAGAAAATAGGAAACCATTTGAAAAAGATCAAAAAGAAATAGAATTAATAAAATTCAAAAATAAAGAACGAAAAGAATATGTAAAAGAAGCAATAAAGTATATAAATAAAAATTACAAAAATAATTATGGAACATGTGAAGAAGAGAATTTTATATATCCAATAGATAGAGAAGAATCATTAAAATGGTTAGATAATTTCATTAAGAATAAACTTGATAATTTTGGTAAATACGAAGATGCAATATCATATAAAATAAAGTTTGGATATCATTCATTATTATCAGGATTAACTAATGTGGGTTTAATAACAACATATGATATATTAGAAAAAGTAGAAAAATATAATAAAAATATAGCATCAAAAGAAGGTTTTATAAGACAAATAATTGGATGGCGTGAGTATTGTTATTATATTTATGATAAACATGAAAATGATTTATTAAAAAAATTATTTTATGATAAAAATAAAAATAAAATACCAAATAATTTTTGGTTAGGTAAAACACAAATTCCAATTATAGATAATATTATTAATAATATTAATAAATATGCATATTCACATCACATTGAAAGATTAATGTGTATTGGAGTATATTTATTATTTATTGGTGTAAGTATAGAACAAATATATATTTGGTTTCAAACAATGTATATAGATGCATATGATGTATTTATGATACCAAATGTATATGGTATGCTCTGTTATGGTTATATTAATGAAAAAGATCATATGATGACCAAGCCTTATTTTTCAAGTTCAAATTATATAAAAAAGATGTTACAAAAAACAAGTAAAGAAACAAATGAAGAAAATAAAGTAGATAATGAAATAAAATTAGGAAATAAAATATATAAATGGGATGAAATATACGATAGTTTATATTATAATCATATAAATAACTATAGTGATAAAATGGGAAAAATATATTCTACAGCAATGATGGTAAAAAGATGGAAAAATTTTTCAGAAGAAATTAGAAAAGATCATATTAAAGTAGCAACATTATATATAAAATCATTATTTTAGTTAATATTTTAGTTAATATTTTAGTTAATATTTTAGTTAATATTTTAGTTAATATTTTAGTTAATATTTTTTATTAATAATAAATAATAAAAAATATATAATTAATATAGAAATACAGATGAAAAATATTAATTTATTATCAAAACTATTAAAAGAATTAGATGAAAAAAATACAATTAATAAAAAACGAGGACCTAAAAAAAATAGATTATATGAAGTAACTGAAGTAAATGAAGAAAATGAAGAAAATGAAGTAAATGAAGAAAATGGATTAAATGAGAATATAAAAGAATATAATGATAAAATTCAATCATATCAGAATCGTAATTATAATATAGAATCAAATATTAATAATTGTATAGAATATATAAATGATAATAAATATGACATACATAGTCAAGAAATTGAATATAAAATTTTAGATGATATAAGTTACATAATAAAAAACAAAGACAGCATTGAATTGATAGTAAATATTTCAAATAAATGTGATTTTTTATCAATCAATAAGATCAGATTATCTCAAAAAATTAACAATTACATAAAAGACATATATGTTAAACAAAATACAGAGATAATATTAACGAAAGATAAGTTATTAAATATAAAAACAAAGGATATTAATAATATAATAAAATTTTCAAATGAAAAATTAAATTTGCATATAATTATTGAACCAAATAATTTAAATAATATTATTAATTCACATATATATATACTATTTACGTATATTAATTTTCGAAATAAAGTTAAGTATTATTAAATTTTGTAAGAAATATAATTTAATAAAAATTTATTCATAATTTTTATATAAAAAATTTTTATAAAATGTTATATAAAAAATTGTTGTATATAAATATATAAGTATGTCTAGTACACAGATTCATAAAGAAATATATAATAATTCTAAAAATATATTATTTGAACTTGAAAATGATTTAAACGATGAAGTAAAAAGTATGTCAATTGATGAATTAGATAAAGAATTAGAATTAATAAATAGAGCTAACATGTATAAAAAGAATAATTATACATCATTACCGAAAAACTATGGAAATAAATGGACAGAAGAAGAAAGGAAAGAATTACTAAATATGGTAATGAATAGTCAAAATGAAAATGTAGATAATATGATAAAAAGAGATAATAATGATGATATTGAATTTAAAGGTATAGATATAATAAAAATAGCGAATAAATTAGGAAGAACAGAAGGAGGAATAAGAAGTGAAATTAAGAAGATAATATATAATAAATACATAGAAGGAGATAATCCTGAAAAAATAAGTAAAGATTTAAATTTAACATTTAAATGTGTAAAATCGATAATAAAAATATTTATAGAGAAAGAAAGTGAACAAGAAATATCTTTATTAGAAAAAGAAAATAAATTATTAAAATTAAAAATAGAAAATTATAATTTAAGGAAATCACTCCTTCACTTAAATTTATAACAAAATTGAAGTGATTTATAAATTTTCAATAAAAAGATATTCATTATAATTATTTTTCTTCATAACATTAATTAAATTATTTAAATGGTCATATTTAATAAGTTTAATATTAACTTTAGAATTATTATTATCATCATGATAAACAAGTTGATTTAAATTTTTATCATCTAAGAATAATAAATTAAATCTTAATTTATTTTTATAGATATTTATAGAGTCGATACTTTTCTGAGACTTGTTAATTTTATATTTAAGAGTTTTAACATCATGTGTATTAACAGAACTCAAGACATTATCATCATGATCGAGTAAAGTATTATCATAATTTTTAATAAATAATAGAACGCCTGATTTAATATAATAATTATTAATATTTATATATTCTGAATATTTAAGATTTGTGGTATAATAATTAAGACTAGGGTAATATTTACTTGATTTAAGATAATTATTAAATTCGGTATTTAAACTTGATTTAACTTCATCTTTATTATCAAATTCTAAATATTTATCTGGTATAATATCAATAATATTGTAATCAATATATTTTCGAGATAAATCATTTTTATTAATCTTTCTATGAAGGAATTTAGATTTCTTCTCATCAAAATAAAGACAATTAAATAATCTGTCAAAATTATCTTCACTTAGATAATAATTAGAATTAATGAATTCTGGATTATTTGGAAAAATTATATCTTCTAAAATATCTGATAATAAATATCCGGCCATCATAAAATTACTTGCTTTTAATTTCTCATCATTTATTATAAATGTTGATTGACCTATTGATGAAAAATATTCATTTGAATATGATTGACTTGTGTAATTATCTTCGTTCAATTCATCTATGTTGTATATATTATAATTTTTTGGTATCATACTAAAATATAAAGCAGCTTCCAATTCATCATTAATTTCATCATTTAATCTAATTTTATAGTTATTTCTAATGATATTAGATAATTTAGTTTTTTCAGTTTCATCATAACCTAAATATCTTTTGATTTGTTCAGTAACTAATTCCTTAATAGCAGAATGAAAGCGTAAAGGTATATTTCCAATTTTAAAGTCAGTTATAGGGTCGATAGTTAAATATTTACCATTTAATGGATATCTTAAAATATCAATAGGAATACCTAATTTAAGTATACAAGGATAATTAGGTGAATCATTCAAGGCGTAATAATATTCATTAACATGTTTATTAGCAAAAGAACCTAAATTTAGAAATAAAATATTTTCAGAATAAGTTCCTTTAATTTTTTCGAAAATATTAGCAAGAATAAATTCATCATTTAAGAATCCTATTTGAAGATTAGTAGCATTAAAAGATAAGAATAGTATATATTTAAAGAATAATTCTTTTTTAAGTATTTTTAGATTATCAGATTCTTCAAGAGATTTAGAGATCATAACAGATTTTTTATTATTACCACCAAAACATCCAGCTAAATAAGGATTTACATCAATTCTCCACTTAAGATAAGGAAAATAAAATTTATAGAATTGGAAGACATAAAAAGGAACATACTGATATTTTGGGTTATTAAATTTATTAATAATATTTTTATCAGTTAAACTTAATCTACAATCAAGATCTCTAACATGAAATTCACAATTTTCATTTAATGGTAAAAATCGTAAATTTACAGATAAATGACATGATAACATACCAAATGATGATTTCAATTTAGTATTATTAATATTAGTATAATTAATTTCTAAATTTTCAGAATCAATTTTAACATTTTTTTTATTTTTAGATGATTCTGCGCTAATATTTGATGTATTTGATTTACTATTCGTATTACCAGTCTCATTACTCATGTTTAATAATGGTGATTTTATATAATTATTACTTGTATTAAATAATATATCAATATAATATTTTTTAACTTCTTCTAAATCATAAATTATACCATCAAATATATTTTCATTATTAATTGTATAAAAAGGATTAATATAAAATACAATCATTTGAATATTATTCCCATATGTTGGATCAATATCTTGTAATATTTCTAAAAACATATTAAATATATTGTATGTTTCTGCTGATCCAAATACACTATGAAAATCAATATATAATCTCATTTTATAATCTTGAAAATGTTTTCTCATAATTGCATAATTATATATTAAACCTATGAAATATGTAAGATTTTCTACATTTCCTACGAATAATGTAAATGCAATTATTTTATCTGTTTCTGGAACATCGTAATAATCTATCATTGATTTTAATTTAAATGTATTTGCTTCTAAACTAAAAAAATAATATAATTTGTTTTCATTTAGTTTATTAATTAAATTAGTTTTAATATTATTAATCCATTGTATATAATTTACCATTAATTTATTATAATAGTTACCTGATATTAATTTACTATTTACTGTATTTATATGATCTTCTAATTCTGCAATTTTCTTTTTTTGATATTCTGTAAATTCTTTTTTATCTAATTCTTTATCTTTTTTTGTATTAATTTTTGTATTAATTTTTGTATTAATTTGTGTATTATTTTGATTTATATTATGATTATTAATAAAATTATTAAATTTATTATTAATTTGGTTATTTTGATTAATAATATTAATTTGATTAGTGTTCATATCATTATTTGATTTTTTAGAATCAATTAATTCCTTTATAATTAATTCATATTGACCAATTTCTGGATTATTCATTTTATAATTAATATATATATAATAATTATAATATATTTTTATATAATAAGATATCATAAAATTATAGTGTCCAATTTTTATCAACATCCATAGCCCAAAAAAATTTATCTATTAATGTTTGAGAAAAAATTTTATCTAGCGCAAGATTATGTTTTTTAAAAAAAGCTATAGTTATTCGTGGATCAATATAATTTGTTTTTGAAGTAGTTAATGATAAATTTTTTATTTCCATTTTAAGATCTCTTTTACTTAATTTATCATTAATTTTATTTTTTAATTTTTTAAGTTTTTCATTTAATTTTTTATTTTTACTTTTATCAGAAGTTTCAGATTTTAATTCTTCTAATTTTTTTCTTTCATTTTTAAGCTCTTTTATAATAGTATTAATTTTATTTAATTGTTCATTAAATGATTTTGATACATTTTTTTGATGATTGCATAACATTGCAACTTTAACATTTGCTTTATTATACATATCTAATATTAAATTAACTTTTTGTGTATCATCACCTTTAAATTTTTCTATAGTATTAGATATATTATTTAATTCTTCTTGAAATAAATTAGAAGCATTAAATGTTCTAAATACTTTTGCAGTTAATTCTGGCATCATTGATTTTAAATAATTGTTTAATAAAGTTGGATTTATTAAATCAAATATGTCATCTGATTTTTTTTTATTATTCACAAATTTTAATAATGTATTATATACTTCACTATCTATTGTTACTGTATTTTGATATCTTATACTATCTTTACCTAAAAAATCTAATTTTATCTTATTATCATCTTTAAATTCTATATGTTCTACTCTTAATGAACAAACACCTACTGTATCTGCTTCATCATCACCTTTTTCATTACCAACTCTTAATGCTAATTTATCGATTAAATACAAAGCACAAGCTAGTTGTTTAGTTTTTATATCATCATGATTTGTAGAATTAAAAACAATATTATTATAATTAACTCTACGTATACCGAGTATTAATTTTTTTAATTTCCTTGCAATATCAAATTTATGTTGATCAGATTTAGCTTTAAAATCAGACTTTGCACCCATCCATACATATTTAACTTTTCCAGTAATATTGTCTTTCCAACTTGCTAGCCATTCTAATGTATTATCATGAATTACTTTATTCCATCTATTATTTTTATAAAATGGTGGCATTTTAGGTATAGGTGATATTTTATCTATATTTATTGTAATATCTTCAGGATAAATTCTTCTTTTTATTTTACCTGCTTTAGGATGACAGCCTCTACCTAAAAATATACCAGGTGGTTCAATTCTAAAATTACCAGTAGATTGTTTTTTACCATTAATAATTGCAGTTTTAAACTTTTCTTCAAATTTATCTCTTTTTTCTTTTTCTTTTAATTTTTCTTCTTTAGATTGATTTAATTTTTGTTCACGATGTTTAATAATATAATTTTGTAATAATGAAAAATCGCATTTAGATAGATCAGTTATTTGAGTAAATCCTCCATCTTTCAGATATAACTTCCAATCATTAAAAAAATTTTTATTAAAAGTTTTATTTTTAGTATATTCTGTATCTAAAAATTTTGCATATATTGTTGCATATTCTTCTGATTCTTTATCCAATTTTATTTTTTCACCATCGTAAATTATTGGTATTCCATGTGGTTTATATGGTTCTGGAAATAATACTCCATTGTGACTAAATGTAGTCCATTTTATATCTACATTATTTGTACTACCTCCAAATTGATTATATATGAAATAATTAAATAATTTTAATTTTATTGTCATTATACTCTTCTTTATATAAAGTTATATATTAATTTTATACAAAATATTAATTTAATAATTTATTTTTATTATTTTTTATTATTTTTTATTATTTTTTATTATTTTTTATTATTTTTTATTATTTTTCATCATTATAATGTTCTCGACAAACAGGGATATATTTATCAGATCCTCCTATATCGATATTTTTTCGTGATTTAGTTATTTTTTTAGAATAAATTGCAATTCTACAATTTTTTGTTTTTGCACATTCACTACAATATGCATTTAATCTTTTTATATCAGTACAAATTGGTATTAAATCTAATATTTTACCAAATTTTCTACCTGCAAAATCTGCTTGTAATCCTCCTACAATTATATATTTTCTTTTTTCTAAACATAAATTTACAAATGTTACTAAATCTTCAAAAAAATGTGCTTCATCTATTATTATAATATCAATTGATTCTATTTCAATATCTTTTAATAATCTTGATTTTAACATTTTTACATTTTTATTAATACTCTCTTTTTTAATAAAATCTACATGATTATCAAAAAATGGATTATGTGTAGAAAATACATTTGTACTTCTATCATCAAAATCAATATTAATATATAATATTTTATAATTTAATTCTGCTAATTTAGCTATTTCTGATAGTAAATATGTTGTTTTTCCAGAAAACATTGTTCCTATTATAATATCAAGTCTGCCATCTTTAAAATCATTCATCGTTATTTTATATTATTAAATTATTAATATTTAAAATCAATTTTTTATAATTATATTATTATCATGTTTTATAAAAATTTAAAATTATTTTTATTTTTCATAAAAATATTTTATTATGTATCATTCAAATTAATTATAGGTTTTATTGACTTTATTTATAAAAATTCTATATATGATATTGTTAATCAATTATATATTTATACATATGATTATTTTTTTGGTAATGATCAATTTAAATTATCAACACCAAATTTATATAATTTTACTATTTCTAAAATAACACCAAATTCTAAAGTTTTAGATTTTGGTTGTGGTAATGGTATTTGTTTTAATAATAAAAATGTAATAAATACAATTAAGAATAATAATTTAAAAATAACAGGGATTGATATTGATGAAATCTATATTAATCAATGTTCAAAAAGAATAAGTGATAATAACTTGTTAGATAATGTAGATATAAAGTTATTAAATATATTTAATTATAAAATAGAAAATATAGAAGATAGATTTGATTATATAATATTTTCAGAATCAGCACCATTATTATCGAATAATTTTTTAATTGAAATAATAGAATATATTGATAAAAATTTAATTAAAAAAAATGGTAAAATAATATTCATTAATAATTTATCAGAAGATGATAATTCTATTAAATATATTAAACCATATTTAAAATATTTTTGTTTGATAGAATTTGGAAGATTATTAACAAAAAGTGAATTTATTAATATTGCAAAAAAAATGAATAAAGAAGTTGAAATTAATTTAATAGTTTCTATGCGATTAAAAGAAATGTTATCATTTTTTAATTTAAATTTTATATATTATATTGTTTATCTATTTGGAATTACCGATTATGATATTGAACAATATGAAATAATATTTAATTCAAAATAATTATATAATATATAATTAATTTAATAAATGCAAGAAATTGATACTGGGATTTTTATTACTAATAATACTAATAATAATATTTATATTATTGGTGATTTACATGGTGATTATCAATGTTTATTACATTGTTTAGTTGATTTATGTAAATCATGTAATATAACTAAAATATATAATGATGGAGAATTTAAAAATAACAGAAGAGAATATATTGAATGGGAAAAAAATAATAATTCTGTTATAGTATTTTGTGGTGATTTAATACATAGACAAAGATTTCCAGATCATATATTAGATGATGAATGTTCAGATATATATATAATTAAAACATTATTACGATTAAAAAAAGAAGCAATTAAATATGGTGGTAATATAATTATTATTGCCGGTAATCATGAAATAATGAATATTGTTAATGTAGAAGATGATACATATCTTAGTCCTCTTAATAAAAGTATTAATAACAAATATTTTAAAGATAATGAATTTATAAATGAATATGTTTTAAATAGTTATGCATGGATTAAATTAAATGATATATTATTAGCTCATGGAGGTCTTTGTTCAGATTATTTAAATTATTTAAATGACCAAATAGACAGTAAAAAAATAATAAGTTATGTTAATGATAAATACAGAAGTTTTTTTAAAAATTTTATATATCATAAACATAATCTTGAAACTTATGACAAAACAGCATTTGATTTATTTATTAATTATGATATTATTCATAAATCAAAACATAATATATTTTGGTGTAGAGAATGGGGTTATGGTAAAATTAATGTTGATAAATTAAAATCTATTTTAAATAAAGTTAATTGTTCTAAAATGATTATTTCACATTGTCCACAATTCTTATCACCAGATACACCAAAAATGATTAATTTTGAATGTATTGATTGTGATAATAATAAAGAATATTTATTAGCTAGAATTGATTTAGGTATGTCAAGAAGTTTCGATTATAATAAAGAAGATAAGTTTTTTTATTATTTAAGTAATAATTATAATCGTAAAATATCTATTCTAAAACTTTTACATAATAAATCTAATCCAAATAATTTATATTTTAATAATAATGGTATAATAACTTATAAATTATCTTGTATTCAATATTTATTGCTAAAATATGGAAAAACTATTGATGAATGGAATAAATATAATATTAAATCTAATTGGATCGGATTCAATCATATCGATAATCTCTTAAAAAATCTTAATAACAATAATAATAATAATAACAATAATAATAATTTATGTGATGTAAATGATAATAAATATAATTCAAATAATGTATTATTATGTTTATTATATCAAATACACCTTAAAAATATTAAACTTAGATCAATCGATCAATTTAGAAAATTTTATTAAATATATTAATATATATATTAATATATATATATATGGCTGGATTTAATGATATCATAAATGATTTTACTGGAATAAATTCTCATATATTAATAATAATTTATGCTTTACTAATATACTTTTATAGTGATAATATGAATATGTTAAAACATATTTTAATTACTGCATTTGTTTTAAGTATATTTGATATGTATCTTAAACATATATTATTATTTAATATTGAAGATGATTATCATATATTTATTATTAATAATATTATAACTATTATAACTATTGATATTTTAATTACTTCTATTCATGATAAAAACAATCCTAAATTAACAATATTAAATTATTTCAATATTGCCATAGCTTGTTTATTTTATGAAACAATTGTTTATAAATTATATAATTATAATAATTTGTGTAATCAACGATTACGATCTATTACAAAAACTATTATGAGATTAGCAACTATTCATATTCTTTCTAATTATTTAAGTGGTAATGATTTTGATGATATATGGTATAATTTCTCTTTCTCTCAATTATTTAATTTTACTCTTTTTAATTCTATTTTTGAGGAATAACCATATCATTCACCTTTAATAAATTATTTTTTTAATAAATTATTTACCTTCTTTATATAATACTTCATAGCTTTTTCTTTAGATATTCCTGTTAATTCTTTCCATGCGGAATATTTAGCTTTTCCTCGTAAATCAAACATTCCTGGTTCTGCTATATTACAATCACCTTCAATACTTTGTTTATAATAACTATATAAAGTTAATAATTCATCATTGTCTAATTGTTTATCTATCTTTTTAATATCTTCTGCAGCTTTTAAAAATTTTATTTCTAATTCTGTTTTTTGTGACATTCTGAATATAAATAATATTAATAATATCTATTATTATTATTTTATTAAATAAATTTATTTAAAAATTTTAATATTTTAATATTTTAATATTTTAATCATCTTCATCTTCTTCATCAGAATCATCAGATAATTCAATTACTGTTTTATTAGATTTAGGTTCTTCTTTAACAACCTTTTTTGTTTCTTTTTTCTTAGATTCTTTAGTTTCTTTAGGTTCTTTTACTTCCTTAGTTTTAATAGCTTTTTCTGGTTCAGCTTTTTTAGATTCTTTCTTAGTTTCCTTCTTAGCTGGTTTTTTCTTAGTATCCTTTTTCTTAGTATCTTCATCTGATTCATCTTCGTCTTCAGATTTATCAGATTTTTCAGAATCATCATCTTCATCTTCATCAGATTTTTTAACTTTAACAGGTCCCATAGTAGAACCAGTTTTTGAATTCGCAACTGTTTTAATCATTTTTTTAATATCTGTTACCTTTACTTCATATAAATTATCTGATAATTTAGGTTTATCAGTTAAACTTTCAGTTAATTTTTCTGTTAATACAGTAAGTGATTCTGTTGATTTACAATAATATCCTTTAACCTCATTACCGTAATATTTTTTTAATTCTTCTAATGAAATTTCTGCATGTGCGGCTCCTGTTGCAACAAAACATAAACCCACCTTCATTGCTCCACCGTATACACAGTATACATAATTACTTGAAAAAACTGTAGTCTTATTCTTCTTTGATGCCATTTTTGCGTTATTGTTTTATTATTATTTTATTAGTTTATTATTGTTTTAGTTTAATACTATTGCATTATATTGTTATTTTTTCAACTTTTTGATTATTCAACTTTTTTAAACCTTACACAATTCTATCCATTCATTATATCTTTCTTTTGTATTAAATATAGGCTTTGGATGTATCTTTTCATTATATTTACTATCCCATTTA
>Ga0214923_10005129_pt1 | contig 15387 bp, 13 predicted proteins | sample LL1510_MetaG_FD_177993 | JGI IMG/M metagenome (GOLD analysis project Ga0214923, IMG submission 177993) | Freshwater microbial communities from Lake Lanier, Atlanta, Georgia, United States - LL-1510 | ecosystem: Environmental > Aquatic > Freshwater > Lake | place: USA: Georgia | collected...
GCTAGGTTTTGGCGAGAAATGACCATTTTGAATTTCTTGGGAGAGTTGAAGAAGATGGGCTTTTCCCTGCATTAAGAGTTCATCTAATTGTTCAGAGTTTATGACATGCCCGCGGGTTAATTGGGGTTTGAGTTCCTTACTGATCCAAGTTTCATCAAAAACCCCACGCCGCAACTCCCCTTTTTTAAGATCGTAGAACAGAACCCCTGAGCAGGGGTGAGAGTTTGTCGATTTTGCCGCTAGGATATAGAGCAGGGCCTGGTAGTGATCTCCTCTTGAGATGTGGCTCGGGGAAAAATCAACGGTTCCGGTTTTGTAATCGATGAGTAGTTGGGAGGTGTTTTCTCTTTCGATGATACGGTCCATTTTTCCCACATAGGTAAATCCCTCAATCTTGAGTTCAAAGTTCTTTTCGAGGCCTAAATTTCTTTGATAACCAAACTCACTTTTTAGCTGTGCTTCGAGACTTATAAAATGAGTTTCAATCTCTCGAAACTGTTGAACCATCATTGTGTAAATAGGATTCTCGGGATTCAAATCAGTAGATAAACTACTACAGGACTTTTGAAAAAGTTCACTCAAAGACACTTGCGGTGTTTGGAAGTAGGATTCTAGGGCCCCATGGACTGCAGTTCCAAAAAGAAGGGCATATTTATCTTCAAGAGTTTGTTGGGGGCGAAGCTTTAATCTATACCGGGTTAAATATTGAGTAGGGCAAGTGGCATAGTTTTCTAGTTGTGTGGCCGAAAGCCTCAGTTCTTTGGCTGATAAATTAAGAAGGGGTGCTGGTTTTTCTGGAATAGGCGGGTTGGCTAAAGACTCTACATTGATGAGTTCTTCCCAAGAGACCTGGCTAGAAAGATAGAGCCTCTCCCTGCCGAAACTCTGCGAATGGCTTAGCATTGTCTTTAAATAGTTTCGGTCGGTAGAAATTCTTGGAATATTAAACCCACCGTTCATCAGAGTGAAAAGCTCCGCTTCAGTTAAAATAAGCTTCTCTTGCCCCGCAAAAAAAGATTCATCGATGTAGCTCCAATATTGGAACCGATTCAAAAGCGGAGTGGATTGAAAAGGGAAAATAAGAACCGGAGTCTCTTCTCGAGCCTCTTTTTTGGAAAAAAGGGAACTGAAAGGAACTCTCAAATGTTTCAGAGCGGATTCAAAATAGAGTAGAGCATGAGGGGCGCCACCAAAAGCCACAAGCTGTTTTTTTTCGGAGGGAAGTTTCTCTGAAATCTGTTCGGCAAGTTCAGTCAGAACATGAGCTGCAGAGCCCGAAAGCGGATTCGGGGCTAGTTTGTTTTCATGGATTTCCTTCTGAGGAAGTTCCCAAAATTCGATAGGTTCAGAGGGTGAATCCTGAAGGTATTGATGGGCCCGGGCCCACTCTGAAAAGAGAAATGTAGAGCTGCGACTTTTGACAAAGAGTCTAGCCTTAGATTGGGGCTCTAAGCGTTTTTCTTTGAGCTTGCCAAGGGCGACCCAGTAGGCCTCGGCGAGGTCATTTTTCAGAGGCGAGTCCAGATAGGCATAGAGCAGTTTTTGGAGAAGAGTATTTTTAGGTGTTGGGTAGAGCAAAGAAAAACAGAAATCGATCTGATCTTTGGAAACTATTAGCGAGAGGCGAAGCTGCTCAAGCGTTGACAAGTATCTAGTGAATTCTTTTTTGTCATCTAGCTTCAGAAAGGCCGAGAGTTGAGCCAATCGTTCATCTTGCTTAGTTAGGGAGATACCAGTTTGCTCACAAAGAAGATCGGAAGCCAATCGAGCCCAGGATCGGTTTTCTGGGAAGAGATGACAGTAGAGATCGAAATGAGATTCGCTTTCAAAAACTATCTCTGCAATGATTGACATGGTTTTAGACATAACACTATTTTGGAGAGTCGAGGAGAGTGAGTGTGGAAAAAATAATTATAGGTTCAGGAGTCGTTTCTCTGTGGATGCGCCATGCCAGATCTTTGAAAGATCGCCGGCAAGTGACACAAGGTTTAATTCAGAGACTTAAAAATGAAGGCTTTAGCGCTACTGAAGTAGACTTAGGTGAAAATTTTAAAAGGGCAATGATCGGGTTTTGTTTTTGTTCTGGAGAATCTGAAGTTGTCACAAATCATATGGAACGGGCAAAACGGATCTTTGTGGGTGATTTTGAGATCGTTCATGCGAAAACAGACTTTAATGAATTAGAAACTGGGTTTGAAATGCCTTTGATTGACCCGGAGGTTTAAATTTATTTCGAAAAGATGGCGCGAACCTTCGGTAAAAGCCCCTTTATGTTATTTGTGGAAGAATGAGTTTCTCTGTCGTTTTGATTAGATATATTTTTCTGAGACTCAGCGAGATATGATTGTGCTGATCGACTAAATGAAAGAGAAGCTGCTTGAACGGGCTCAAAGCTTGCATTGGGTGTGTTAACTGGTTTTATGGCTTTTTTATCTATGAAATACTTAATCACTGCCTGAGTCGCTTCGGCTCCGCTCTTGGAACCGGTCGGAATTTGGCCTACGACTCCTAACAACGCATGAATGCAATTTATCCCCTGATCTGAACTTGCTGAAGCTAGAAACTTGTATTCAATATTTCCTGATTCCAATTTGTTTTTTTGAGTAACTGCTTTTTGAAATATCTCTTCGTCAATCTCGAATCGCCCATGATTTTTGATCGGCTTTTTACCTGCGAGTACTTGGGTCTCTTCAAAACTTCTGTTTTTGCCAGGAACCGAGCTGAATAGTGGCATGCGCCCTCCGTGGCGCAGAAACTCATCTTTGGGCAACCAGCTGATATCAATTTTTTCGGTGACTTTGCCGTTCACTACTTTCACGAAGCGGCCAAAAGTGTGAGAGTTGGCCGGCAAGCCAAACTTTCCCTCGTAGCTATAAAACTCGGCAAAGTATTGGGGTGCAGCTGTGTCTGATTCAGCTTTAGAGCTGACTTCTCTAAATGAGCTTTCAGCCAAACCAAACCCGGAAAAGAAAAATAGAATAACAATTGTGAATTTCAGCAGAATACACCGCCTGAGCTAAATCGTTTACCAATGGATAAGCAAAATAGATTCCAATCTAAGGTGTGCTCAAAAGAACTGGCTACCGAATGAATTCGGTGAGAAGGGTTTGGTCAATTTAAATGAGTTTTACAGTAACATCGATCTACTGTTTTAATTGGGTACTTAAAAGAGCTTTTTTAAGCGCTTCCATCTCTGGATCTACTGGAATTCCAAGCCACACTCGCCAGATATCAGTGACAAGCGTGGGGCCCTGTTCTTGAATCGATTTGTCCTCTGTAAAAACAAGGATATGTTCTTTATTGTCGGTTTTTGTCTTGTATCCCGTTAAATAAACCCTCTGTCCTGCATCGAGGTAATAAGTGGTTTGTTCTCTAAGCGCTGTAATTTCAGGAGAATATAAGTTCACATGGTTTACATCCAGAGCATCATCAAATTCAGCGCGAATATCCTCAGGGGTTACGTTTTGAACCATCTGTAAGATCATCAATCGGGTACCCGCAGAGTTTAAACTTTCAATCGGTTGTTCGGCATTGAGCAGGGCTGGGTTGTCTAAGTAATGAATGGCGATATAAGCATTTACCTTAACAATCGCTAAAAACTTCTGGCGCGTTCCTTTTCCGCTCAAACTGAGATTTACTGTTTCTCCCGTCGGGAGATTAACTAAGGCCTCGGGGTAAATATTAATCGTGGTACCTCCCAAAGAGCAGGGAGTTGGAGTTCCTTGAAAAATCACTGTATTTTGAAGATTGGGTGAGCCCCAACTACGAAAGGAGAACAAAATCGAAATTAAAATTAAGCCGTACGATGAATTAAAATATTTAATCATGCCGCTAATAATATCAATAGTTTTAACTACGGCAAGGATATGTTTGCGTTAACTCAAGATGGGCTTCCACTTTTTTCCTTGAGCTCAATAACATCTCCTCTGATCTTGTTGAGGATGACTTCAAATTCTTTGAACTCATCGTGCTCGCCCAATCTCAGTTTGTGACTCCAGTCGCCCCTTGAATATAGAATGAGTTGGCGTTTGATCGCGGCTACTGGGGAAGTAAGTTTTCGAACCATTAAAAAAGCAGCCACAAACATGGTTGAAATCGAAACTAGGAAAAGGATAAAAAGCCAGGTCTCTAAAATCCTTTGTTCATGACGGACAATCTGGATAACTTGGGCACTCACTCCCAATTCGTCCCCCATGAAAAGATTGTAATTTCGTTGAATAAACCAAGCCATCACGAAAATCATGACCAATGAAGTAAATCCCCCCGTAAGAGTAAGATACATGACATACTTAATCTGGATGGGAAGCGCTCGTAGTTGTTTTTGTTTTTTGAGTTCTGCGGCGTGGGAGTTTTCTCTTGGCATGTCTTTAGGATATCAGTCTTTTTCCAATTTGAGAAAGAGTCTCTAGATCATGAATTTCATCGGATCTTTTCTCCAGTTGTATGACGGGTGTGTTGCTTAAAAAGCTAGCAAACTTTTTCAACCAAAATTGCTGCTGAGTGACTAAGTTGGATCGGTAAGAAAGAATTTTTTCGATCTTTTCTCTGTCTCCAGTAGCAATTTCAAGTGTTTTCGGAACCTCTCCTGGAAACTGTTTCTCTAATCGATTTAAGATGACTCCAGATAGGTTGATCTCCTTCTGTCTGAGAACTTTGATGAAATCAGTGGATTCGGTATATCTTACTTCGCTAGGATAAGAGACGAGAAAAAATCCAGTCGCGTTGCTTTTTAAGATGTTAATAACTTCTAAATTTCGATCGCGAAATCCGGTGTGCATACCCTCAAGATCATCCATGACTTCCGCTAGAGCTTTAAAAAAATCACTGCCAAAAAGTTTTTCAAGAAGCTTCATTGCCATCTTGGTGCCCTGTCGAAGAATAGAAAAAGGAGTTTTGGAACTTTGAAACCAACGCAGAACTGAATTGTCCATGAAGTCAGCAAGTTTTTGAGGGGCATTGAGTAAGTCTAGAGCATTTTGTGAAGGGGGGGTATCGACCACGATTTTTTCAAACGTGGAGTCTTTGGTAAACTCAAGCAGTCGTTCCATCGCAGCGTATTCGTGGCTTCCCCCAAGGCTTTCCACCATGATTCGGTAAAGCCGGTTATTCAAAATTTTATCTCGTTGTTTCTCAGAGCCCGCAAAACGAGCGATGACTTTATCGAAATACCTCTGAGTGTCGAGCATCGAAGCAAAAAGTCTGGGCTCTTTTATTCCGGGTAGATTTACAGCTTGGAGCTCCCCCGTAAAATGTTCGAAACCTAGAGCTTGAGCCAATCTTTTTGCGGGGTCGACCGTCAGGACCACAGTTTTATAACCTTCGAGTGCTAACTGGGTTCCCAAAGCTGCAGCAACAGTTGTCTTACCCACCCCCCCGGGGCCTCCGATCAGAAAAATTCTTTTGTCTTTCCAAAGTGATGTCACTCAACTCTCCAACTGGTTTGCGATCTGTTCGATGGTCTCTTTTAAAGCTTCGGTGGTAAACTTGGGTATCTTTTTGATGGTCATAGGCAAGTTGTTTGCTTTTTCTAAATTGGTTTTCTCTCGTTTTATTCTAAAACTGTGATCAGTTAGGCAGTCTGTGATTTCGGGCGAGAGTCCTTTCGGCATAGGGTCGGGCAGGGGTAAGTCGGGAGTGCATTGATTGACCCACAAGAACCCTAAAGGAAATTTCCCTAGCTCTGAAATATGTTGGATGAATTGATCGCTTTCAACCAAGGGCATCTCTTCAGGTAGAGTGACAATGTCCAGCCTCGTGTAAGGATTCACAAACATATCGCAGATATTTCCAGCTTGGCGATGAACAAATCCGGTAGCAAACATTTTCTCTATTCCCATCGGAGACTTGAAAAAGGAAAGGGCATGGCCTGTCGCGGGAAGGTCCACTATCAGTGTGTCCTGCTCAGCACGGTCAAAAAGATCCCACACTTTTCCCGCAATCACTGTTTCTGAAAGACCTGGAGCCACCTGGATAAAGGCTTTGAGAACTCTGTTTTCAAAAACAGCATCAAAAAACTTTTCAAACTTTAAAGTTTTTAAAGCATATTCCTTAAAGCAAGCTGAGGCTTCGAGTTGTTCCCAGGGGATACCCAAAGATTTTAAAGCGGTAGGTTCGGATAAAGTTTCAAAGGGGCTCCAACTGACAAACCTGACTTTTCTCTTTTGGCGGGACAAAGCTAGTGCAGCCCCCCAGGCCACGGCAGTTTTCCCTACTCCCCCCTTGCCTGTGAAAAAGATCACTTTTCTTTTTAAGGAATCATTTAAAAAGGACTGAGAGGATGAAGTCTTCATGGTTGGCGAGCCCTGTTTTTGGAGGTTAAGGGTTCCGAAGGTTCGGACAGGAAAGGATTTTCAGTTAACGGCTCCTCGGTCAGGTGAGAGAGAGTAATTTCCAAAACCCGCTTTGAAAATAAAAGCCCAGCGTGTCCTACTCTCGATAAATGAATATTTCGCACCCCTTCCCACCAAGTGCATTCTTTGGGGCGGATTACAATGTCCAAGTCTCCTGAAACTGCAATCGCTCGAGTAAATTTGGGCACGGGGCACTGGTTTAACAGTTCAATCGTTCGACTTTGGGGGGCTAGCTCTCGGATGTGCGGAATCAGCGAGTATTTCGACCATTCGGTTCCACGGTGTGGAGTTCCCAAGGTGATAAGATTTCGAACCAATCCATCTCCCCCAAGAAGTTGGACGAAATATCTGGCTATGACCCCCCCCATGGAATGAGCAATGATATCGATTTGGGGAACTCCGTGTTTTTTAATTAAAAGCCTCGATTCGCGAGCCACTTGTTCTGCCAACCGGGGGATTGGATGGATACTGGTTAAAAGGTTAACTTCTTTAAAGTGTCGAAACCCTTTAGAGTACAAGCGTTGTTTTAACCACGCAAAAGTGCTCCGGTTATGAAAAATGCCGTGGATAAAAAGTATGGGAAGCTTTGGCTCGTGGCGTCGCAACGAGAGTGAAGGCAGTGTGGGTAAGGATTTCGAGACTAAACCCAGGGGGTAAAGTTCATAGGTCAGAATTGAGGCCGCCGATTCTCGGGCGATATCCCAACCTAGACGAGAGACGATATGAATAGGACGTTTCAGCTTCATTTTCAAACAGCTTTGACCTAAAATCCTTGTTTGGCAAGGTGGTCAGCAAAAAAGAGAGTCATCCTCATGACTTTGGTGATTTTCTTTGGCGGATTTAACCTTGACTTGAGAGCTTAAGAAAACGATAAACAGGGGCGTTAAAATTTAGCAGAAGTTGAACTTTTATTGACGGCGGACTGACATATGCCAACACCTAAATTTCCAGAATCCGAAAACACTTTAACCCGCAGGGATTTTTTTAATTGGGTAGTCGTGGGTTGGGCCGGTTTTGCAGCCGCGATGGGTGGCTTTCTAACAGCCGTAGGACGGCTTTTCTTCCCAAACATCACTTTCGAACCTCCTCAGCAGTTCAAAGCAGGTTTTCCAGCAGAGTACGCAGTTAACAAAGTGGATGAAAGATTTAAGAAACGTTACGGGGTCTGGATTGTTCGTAATGAACGCGGCATTTATTGCCTTTCTACGGTTTGCACCCATTTAGGTTGCACTCCCAACTGGTTAGAGGGCGAGGCCAAGTTCAAGTGCCCTTGTCATGGAAGTGGTTTCTATTCGACTGGAATCAATTTTGAGGGGCCGGCCCCAAGGCCGCTTGAGCGTTATAGAATCGGGCGTTCAGAGGACGGTCAAATTGCTGTGGATAAAACTGTGAAATACCAGTTTGAAAAAGGTCAGTGGAACGATCCCAATTCATTTTTGGAGTTAGCTTAAGAGGTTAGTATGGCTTCATTTAAAGAGTTTTCTGAATCAATTACCAAATCCCAGGCTTGGAAATCGATTTTCCGTCATGGGGCCCCAAATAATGCGCGTAACCGGGTTTTAGTGGTTTTAATGAACGTGTTCCTTCATTTGCACCCTATCAGGATGAAAAAATCTGGTGTTCGTATGAGTTTCACTTGGTGCATGGGTGGACTCACATTCTTCTTATTTTTAGTGGAAACAGTTACGGGCGTCCTTTTGATGTTCTATTATCGTCCGACTGCCGATTTTGCTTATATGGATATTATTGCCCTTCGTGAACACGTTCCGATTGGAATTATGAGGGAAGTTCACCGATGGGGTGCTCACTCCATGGTTATTACTGTGTGGCTCCATATGTTCCGCGTGTTTTTGACGGGCTCCTACAAGCCACCTCGCGAGTTCAACTGGGGAGTGGGAGTTATTCTTCTCGTTTTGACTTTGCTACTGAGTTTTACAGGATATCTTCTGCCATGGGACCAGCTAGCTATTTGGGCTATCACTGTGGGTTCCAACATGGCTCGTGCCACTCCCTTTTTGGGGCACGAGGGGCCGGGAGCTTCCTTCATTAATAGTGTGATGGGTTTCGATGTGGTTCATGCTGGAAGTGATGCGAGGTTTGCGCTTCTTGCGGGAAGATTGGTAGGAGAAGCCACCCTGTTAAGGTTTTACGTTCTACATTGTATCTTTATTCCGTTGGTAGCTAGTGTTCTGATGGCAATTCACTTTTGGCGCGTGAGAAAGGACGGGGGCATTTCAGGGCCTCTGTAAGACAACATGGCAACCCTTGGAAACTTTCTAACCTCAAGTATCAACGCATTCTGCCAGCCGTCGATTCTCTTCACGGTTTCGTGCATTCTCTTCTACTTGGTTCTTTTCAAGTGGCGTGAAAAATTCGGGGAGAAAAAGACGCTCTATTGGATGGAAGGCTCGATGGCCGTTTTCATCTTAGTCAGCTGTCTAAATCCAACTTTTAGAGATGTTGTCACTAAGCCTGATAATATTCCCATCGTGGGCATGTTGTTTTTAGTGGTTTTCTTTACTTGGCTTGCCATTCACAAAGCAGTCATCAACGATCGGTTAATTGATCAGGGCTTAGATGTTGAGAATAAAAAAGAAGCAAAAGAATTAGTATTTACTTGGCCCGATTTAGTTTTCAGTGAATTTATTTGCGCTATCATCGCTTGGTGTGTGCTTTTAGTTTGGTCGATTGTTCTGAAAGCGCCCCTTGAAGAGCCTGCGAATCCCGTTGAAACTCCAAACCCTTCTAAAGCCCCTTGGTACTTCTTGGGTCTGCAAGAGATGTTGGTTTATTACGATCCTTGGTTAGCGGGGGTGGTGTTTCCCACTCTAATTGTCATTGGTCTTATCCTGATTCCTTACATTGATATCAATCCCAAAGGTAATGGTTACTACACTTTTAAAGAACGTAAGTTGGCGATTACTTCCTTTCTTTTTGGATTTTTGATTTTATGGATTCTTCTCATTATTTATGGAACATTCTTGAGGGGACCTAACTGGAACTTCTTTGGTCCGTATGAAGTTTGGGACCTCCATAAGCTCGAAGTTCTTAAAAACGTTAATCTTTCCGAGTACTTATTTAGAAGCACAGGCCTGAACGGCGGAAAACTTCCAGATAATCCATTCCTTAGGGAGGGATTGGGTATGGTGCTAGTGATCGGGTACTTTGTTTATGGTACCATCCTGCTACAGAAGAAATGGATGAAAGATTTGTATGAGAAAATGGGTAAGCCAAGGTTTTATATATTGGTGGGGCTCATCCTCTCTATGGGTGCACTCCCCATCAAAATGGTGCTTCGATGGCTCATCAACTTGAAATACATCGTGGCGATTCCCGAATGGTTCTTTAATATTTAGGGGCTAAAGCTATGGCCAACAATGCTTCAGACGATAGGTTCTATAAAGGTAATACGCTGATTAAGGCGTTTGCGATCTCCAGTATTGTGATGCTCGTCTTCACAATTTGGATGATTCTGGATGATTTCGGTCGCGAGTGGAAGGGTTATCAAAGTCAGTTTATGGCTTTGAAAACCAAGAAGTATCAAGAGCAAATTGAAGCCGCCAAAGGGCAAATTGATGAGGCCAAACTTAAAGAAGCTAAGGATAAGTTGGCTCAATCGGAAGAAGAGATCAAAAAGAGATCAAAAGAAGAGAGCAAGATTGAGAAGGATCTGACTGACGCTAAAACTAGAATGACCAATGCGACTGTCAATTTCCAGGGGGAAAAAGCGGTCTGGGACGTAGAGAAATATCAGCATGAAGCTAAGTTTGGTCACAAAATCGCAGAAGGGCATTTAGAGCTCACCGATCCCAAGGCAAAAAAATCTTATGATGCACTCATGAAGCACTGGGATGAAGTTCAAAAACTTCGTAACATCATGAACATCAAAACCCAGGAGTTTGAAGCGAAGCAGGCGGAAAACTCCGCTTTCATGGCGTCAAAAAACCAAGCTGAAAAAGAGATCAAAACTTTAAGAGCTGATGTCGAGAGATTGGAAGCTGCAAAACAAGGTGCGGAACTTACGATAGCTAAACTTCTCAGAAGTGCTCCCATTCTTGACATGGCGAGCCCCACTTTCAAATTACAACAGATCGTACTGCCGACTATTCGGGATGACATTTACTTCTCTCAGGTTCAAAAGGTGGACCGTTGTACGACCTGCCATTTGGCTATTGATCTTCCTGGATTTGAAAAAGAGGCCCAGCCTTTTAGAACCCATCCAAAATTGGATTTAATGTTAGGAAGTACTTCGCCCCATCCTATTGATAAAATTGGCTGTACTGTTTGTCACGAGGGCAGAGGTTCTTCGACTGAGTTTTCTAGAGCTGCTCACACACCTCGAAATGAAGAGCAGAAGAAAGAGTGGGAGAAGAAGTATCACTGGCACGAGCAACATCACATTATTGAGAAGATGATCCCGCTTCAATACACAGAAGGGAAATGCCGCGTTTGCCATAAGGATACCGAGTATGTGCCCCGAGCTGCAAAACTAAATAAATCGGTTCAAACCATCCGAGGCGCGGGCTGTTTTGGTTGTCACAGAATTGAGGGCTGGGACCACATGAGGAAACCGGCTCCATCTTTAAAGCGAGTTAAAGGTAAGTTAACTCGCGATTGGATTGTGAAGTGGGTGCGAAAACCGCGAAGTTTTAATCAATGGACCCGGATGCCTGCCCAGTTTCACCAAAGCAATATCACTTCCAATGACTTCACTCAGTTTCAAGAAGCGGAGCTTAATGCATTGACCGATTACATTCTTGAGGAGTCTGAAAATTACAAACCGGATTATTACACGTCCTTAGGTAATAAAGATCGTGGAAAAGAGCTGTTTGGACAGGTGGGCTGTTTGGGCTGCCATCAAATAGATGATTTTCCGAGAAATCATGGTCGCTATGGTCAAGCTCCCGATCTTAGCACGGTGGGAAGTAAAGTTTCGAAAGATTGGCTTACCACTTGGCTTAAAAATCCCAAACATTACTGGCAGGGAACAGTTATGCCTAGTCTGCGTCTCAGTGACGGTGAGATTGGCGATCTTTCAGCTTATTTGCTAAGCAAACGTAACGAAGAATTTGAGAAGCTAGATTCTGGTAAACCTGATTTCGAAGTTCAAAAACGAGTTTTGAAGCTCTATCTACTTAGGGATCCTAAAATGGCTCCTGCGACAGAAGCCAAAGTGGATAACTACATTGCGGAGCTTAAACCTCATGAAGTTGTAAGTAAGTTAGGTAAGTTCTCAATGACCCGTTATGGTTGTTATGGCTGCCATGAATTTAAGGGGTTTGAGAAAGCGCAAGGAACTGGGGTGGAGTTATCTGACTGGGGAAGCAAACCGACTAACAAATTGGATTTTGGTCTGCAGGAGATGGAGCATACCAATTATAATTGGGCTCACGGAAAACTCACCAACACTCGAGTTTGGGATAAAGGGGTCGTGAAAGAGTATTTAGATCTTCTCCGGATGCCCAACTATGAAATGGAAGAAGAGGATCGTAATAATGTTGTGACTGCGCTTCTTGGGATGACCTCGCAGAAAATTGCACCTCCCGCAGCGAAAGTTCTCACTTCCAGAGAGACCCTCATTGAAGAAGGGCAACGTGTCGTCCATCAATACAATTGCCAGGGTTGTCATATGATTGAGGGTATGTTTCAGCCATTACCCGACGATGATCCTAACAAGGAAGAGCATGATAAGAAAAAGTGGGATTTAGAGGGAAGGATTCTCACTTATTATAGCGAGGACGAAACTTTGGGACCTCCGCCTCTAGTCACCGAGGCAACGCGTGTCCGGTCGGATTGGTTACACAATTTCTTGAACAATCCTAGCCACCGTTTGAGGACTAAATTAAAAGTTCGGATGCCCTCTTTTTATCTGACTAATGATGAAGTTAATAAAATCGTCAGTTACTGGGCAGCGCAAGGCAATCTTCCTATGCCAGTGGCTCCTCTGGAGAGCGTGAAGTTATCGCCTACTCAGATGGCCAATGCAAAAGCGTTGTTTAACAAGTTGCAGTGCGCTAATTGCCACACCGTTGGAAGAGATGCGACTCCGGCTGAATTGGTGGAAGAGGGCAGTAGTAAAGGGCTTGCACCTAATTTAGCTCGTGCTCACGGTAGATTGAACAAAGATTGGATTGTTCAGTTATTGAAAGAACCTGGTAAAATGGTGCCAGGCACACGGATGCCCGGTTACTGGCCGGAGATGCAATCTCCAGCGCCTGAGATTATGGGTGGCGATTCAAAAGCTCAAATGGAGTTACTGGCCGATTATGTCCTCTCGCTCGGACAAGGTGGTTTGGGAACAAAATCGGAAAGTGAAATGAAGCCCGTATCTAACTTTGACACCCCCAAGGGAATAAAAGTCAGAACCGCAGATTCAAAATAAGAGTAGTAAAACAATTAATTGATTAGGCCAAGATCAGTAAATCAGGGCCTATCACACAACTGTGAGGTCATCTATGCGTTTAAAAGGGGTTTTACTAGGACTAGGAATACTTGCCTTAACCATGACTGGGTGCGGTTCCAAACAGTTTTCCCAGGGAAGTTACGACGACATCAGCGAAGATCGCCTTCTCGACGATAAGTTTAACGAAAGCGACATGCGTCAAATTGCGGATACGATGATTAAATCCCTCACAGAAAGTTTAGTGATTAGAGAGGCAAAGAAACCTCCCGTCGTTTTAGTGACCTTAGTCAAAAATAGATCTCAAGAGCATATCGACATGAAGAGTATGACCGATAAGATCAAAGTGGCACTCATTAAAAGCGGCAGATTCAAGTTTACCGAGAAAGAAAATCGCGAGGAAATGGCCGGAGAGACTGAATATCAAGAACAGTCAGGTTATGTGGATCCTGCGTCTGCGAGGAAGAAAGGCCGGCAAATTGGGGCCCAATATTTTTTGACTGGAGAAATCACCGATCGTGTTCAGGAAGTCGGCAGCAAAAAATATGTTTATTACAAATGCACTTTTAATTTAGTTAACATCGAAAGTGGAATTCTTGAATGGGCCGACGAAAAAGAGATTCGTAAATATTACACTAAAAAATCGGTAGGTTTCTAAGACTAAAGAAGAGGGGAAACACGCATGAGGCGGTGCCTCGGTGGTTTACTGTGTCTTTCGTTTCTGCTGATTTTGGGGTGTGCGACTTACGCCCATAAAATCAGCGAGGCCCGCCATTTTTTTGAGTCAGGCCAATATGAAGCTGCTGCTGCTGAACTCTCTTTACTTGCCGCTCAAAATGATAACGATCGGCTTCTCTATCTTCTCGAATTAGGATTGGTCTATCACTCCTCTGGAAGGTATCAAGAAGCGATTAATACCTTCAAAGAGGCCGAGAAAATCGCAGTTCTCAATGATTACACGAGTGTTTCCCAAGAGGTGGGAAGCGTCGTCTTGAATGATTCGACAAAAGTTTATAAAGGCGAAGATTTCGAGAAGATTCTAATCAATGTCTACATGGCAATCGATTACACTTTGCTCGGCAAGTGGGAAGCGGCTTTAGTCGAGTCTCGAAGAGTGAATCAGAAGTTAGATGTTATGATCGCTCAAGGGAAGATGCCTTATCAGTACAACAGTTTTGCCAAATATCTGGCCGCTAGCCTATTTGAATCACAAGGTGAGCTTAATGATGCGTTTGTCGACTACCGCACCGTGAAGAAGTGGATTGGAAATTTTGCCTATCTCCCGGGACCCTTAATGAGAATCGCCGATCGACTTAAGGCAACTCAAGAATTGGAACTCTTTTCAAAAGAGTTTCCTACCCAAAAGAAATATCTTCTTCCGACGGGATATGGGGAGGTTGTGTTATTTTTAGAGCAAGGTAGAGCGCCTTATAAAATGCCCAATCCCTCATTTGACTTGGTTCCTCAGTTCATCAGGAACCCGTCCAACTACCAAAAAGCTACACTGCGAGATGTTAAGAATCTAGCCTCGGCAGAGCCTGAAATTCTTTTTGATATTGAAGCGACTGCAATCAGAGAGCTCGATGAAAAAATGGCCTTAATAATGGCAAAGAAAGTAGGGGGTCTCGTCGCAAAAAGAGCTATCTCTTATGGGGTAGGGAAAGCCACAAAAAGCAAAGATGCCGAATTAATAAGCCAGTTGTTACTCAATTTGACGGATCACGCCGATTTACGAAGTTGGATCACTCTTCCCTCCAACTTGCGATTAGCTAGATTGGCCCTTCCTGCTGGACGGCACGACCTAGTCCTTGATATGGTATCCTCCGGAGGCACTAGGACCGTCAAACGATGGGAAAAGGTTCAGGTAAAAGCCAATCGAATCGTTTTTCTCAATTCACGAGTGTTTGATTAGAGCTTAGTGAAGAGTTATGTTGGATACACAATTTGTTCCGAAAGATGCTGAAGCTTCAATTTATGATTTCTGGTTAAAGCACGATCTTTTTAAAGCGGACCCCAATTCAAAAGCGCCCACCTACACGATAGTTTTTCCTCCTCCGAACGTCACGGGTGTTCTCCATATGGGGCATGCTTTGACTTGCACTCTAGAGGACATACTGATCCGTCGAAAAAGAATGCAGGGGTTTAATACTCTTTGGCTGCCCGGAACAGATCACGCGGGAATTGCGACTCAAATGGTAGTCGAGCGTAATTTGATGAAAGAGGAGAAAAAGAGTCGGCACGACCTAGGCCGGGAGAAGTTTTTAGCAAAAGTTTGGGAGTGGAAGGAAAAATCTCAAGAAACTATCATCAGCCAGATGAAAAAAATGGGCGGAAGTTTCGATTGGAGTCGCCTGGCTTTTACCTTGGATGAAAATGTTTCTTTGGCTGTTCGTGAGTGTTTTTTTCGGCTTTATCAAGAGGGTCTCATCTACAGAGATCAAGCTATTATCCAATGGTGTCCTAGGTGTCACACGGCTCTATCGGACCTCGAAGTCAAATTTAAGGAGACTCCTGGCAAGTTTTGGCACATCAAGTATCGGTTAAAGGGAGAACCTTCTAAGTACCTCGTAGTCGCAACCACTCGTCCAGAGACTCTTTTAGGCGACACTGCAGTTGCGGTCCATCCTGATGACGAAC